>Ga0187887_10002227_pt1 | contig 15656 bp, 14 predicted proteins | sample June2016WEW_7_10_FD_132977 | JGI IMG/M metagenome (GOLD analysis project Ga0187887, IMG submission 132977) | Peatland microbial communities from SPRUCE experiment site at the Marcell Experimental Forest, Minnesota, USA - June2016WEW_7_10 | ecosystem: Environmental > Terrestrial > Soil >...
CAGATCGGCGGCGCGATCCTGGTAGCCGTCGGTGTCGCCCTCACCGCCGGCGTCCTTTGACCCGGCGGCGGGCGCCAGACGTGCCCAGCCGGCCACCGGGCCCGGCCGGCCGCCGGCCTCGCTCAGCCGTCCACCGGGCTCAGCCGTCCACCGGGCTCAGCCGTCCACCGGCACTTCCGGTCACTCCTCCAGGCGCAGGGCCTGTTTCGGGCAGGACGCTACCGCGCTACGGACCGCGCCGGCCAGCCCCGCGGGCACCTCAGCCACCAGGATGTGCAGGTAGTCTGCGTCGTCCAGGTCGAAGACCTCCGGGGCCAGGCCGGCGCACACGCCGTTGGCCTCACACAGTTCCCGGTCGACCGCCACCCGCATCGTGGTGCCTCCTCGCCCGCTAAGCCTCGCCGGCCAGCCACGCCCGCCGCCGGAAGTGTTTACGGTAGTACCGCAGCCGAGCGCGTCCCGGGTGCCCCGGGAGGAGAGGTGGAGGGATGACCACGGTCCGCGATGCGGCCCCAATGCCCGCCGGGCTGCGGCAGGCGGCCGAGGCGGCCAAGGGATTCATGCCCCCCGAGGAAGGCCTGGCCCTCTACCGGACCGCGGCCGCGTACGCTCCCCGCGGGCCGGTGCTGGAGATCGGCACCTACTGCGGCAAGTCCACGATCTACCTGGCCGCCGCAGCCCGCGGCGCGGATCAGGTGGTCGTCACGGTGGACCACCACCACGGGTCAGAGGAGAACCAGCCCGGCTGGGAGTACCACGACACCACGCTGATCGACGAGGGGACCGGGCGGCTGGACACGCTGCCGCACTTCCGCGCCACCCTGGCCGCGGCGGGCCTAGAAGCGCAGGTCGTCGCCGTGGTGGGCCGGTCCGCCCAGGTCGCGGGCCTGTGGCGGACGCCGCTGGGCATGCTGTTCATCGACGGCGGGCACAGCGACGCGGCGGCCCGGGCGGACTACGCGAACTGGTCGCCCTGGGTGACCCGCGGCGGCGCGCTGGCCATCCACGATGTGTTCCCCGACCCGGCCGACGGCGGTCAGGCCCCCTACCGGATCTACCAGCAGGCTCTCGGGTCCGGCGAGTTCGCTGAGGTCGCTGTCCACGGCTCGCTCCGCGTCCTCGAACGCACCGCCCCGCCCCCTCCTCAGCGTCTGAGTAATTGACCCCGGCTGCGCCGCCAGCGCCGAAGTCTCACGCCACTTTTCACGCCGGACGTGCATGATAGCGGTCGATTTGTCCGGTTCGGGCGGACGTTCGGCGTGATATGTGGACAGGAGGGGCCAGTGTGACTGGTGGGACCCGGAGCTGGCCCGCCAGGGGGTGTGACCGTTATTGCGGGGGCGGGCAGCCGCACGGGACGGGGTCCCCATCGGCGGCGGCAGTCCCGGGCGTCGCAGGAACCCCAGCGCCGTCCGCCCCCACAATGCCAGCGCCGTCCGGCCCCGCCTGGACCGAGGCGGCGGGCAGGTCGCGAAACAGGGCGGAGCCTGGGGTGGCCCGGGACAGGGCGTCCGCGGCCAGGATCATCGCCGCCGCGGTCCAGCTGCTCCGCTCGGCCGGGAAGTGCGCCTGGTCCACGTACTGCCAGCCGGTCCAGTAACCGCCGCCGGAGTCCCGCAGGTGCTGGACCTCGCTGAACAGGCGAAGGGCCCGGTCGGAGTCCCCGACGGCGTCGAGCGCCATGACCAGCTCACAGGTTTCCGCGCCCGTCACCCACGGCTCGTCCCGGACGCAGCGCACCCCCAGGCCGGGCACCACGAACTCAGCCCAGCCCGAATCGAGCCGGGCCTGGCCGGCCGGGCCGCGCACCGGGCCGGCCAGCACCGGGTAGTACCAGTCCATCGAGAACCGGCTCTTGTCCGCGAACGCCCCGGGGTGGCAGGCCACCACGTGACCGAGCCGCCGCGCGGCCTGCTCCCAGCGGGGTTGCGGATCACCAGCCAGCCGGGCCAGCCGGGCCGCGCACACCAGGCTCTGGTACGTGCTGGAGCAGCCGGTCAGCAGCGCGAACCCCGCGGGAGTGCCATCCGCAGAACGCTTCCAGACGATCTCGCCCCGCGGGAGCTGCAGGTCCAGCACGAACCCGATCGCGCGGCGCACCACCGGCCACATCCCGGCCAGGAACGCGGTGTCGCCGGTGAGCTGGTACTCGTGCCAGGTGCCCACCGCGACGTAGGCGGTCTGGTTACTCTCGGCCGCGGCGTCGGTCACCCTCCCGGCCTCGGTCCGCTTCGGCCACGACCCGTCGGCGCGCTGGGTCTCGCGCAGCCAGTCGTAGGCCCGCCGGGCCGGGCCGGACAGCCCGCACACGGACAGCGCCATCGCGCACTCCACATGGTCCCAGGCGTCGGTGTGCCCGTCGGGCCAGCTGATCGCGCCGCCCGGCTCCTGCCGGGCGGCGATGTTCTCGGCGGTGGCCAGGGCCTCGGCCGCGGTCAGGATGCCCGGCAGGTCCGGGACCCCGGAACTGCGCAGCGTAGTTGCCCCTGAACGGTCCGCAGTCACCGCCCGGCCCGGGGCATCGGGATGGCCATCGCTCACCGAGCCGGCCAGGAAGTCAGGCGATGGCATGCGCCCGCTCAGCCGCGTGAGCGGTCCGGGCGGCGCCCGTGCCCCTGGACGAACGAGCGCCCGCGGCCGCAGGGGGCTCCGCACCCTGGGGCGGTTTGTCCGCGTAGATGACGATGCTCTTGCCGATCACCGGGTTCAGCGCCTGCTCGGCCAGCCGGGTGGCGGCCGGCTTCTTCATGATGTCCCAGACCAGCAGCTTGTGGTACGCGCGGGCCAGCGGGTGATCGTCGTCGTGCACGCCGACCGCGCACTTCAGCCACCAGTACGGCGAGTGCAGGCCGTGGGCGTGATGATGGCCGCCGACCCGCAGCCCCGCCTGGGCCAGCTTGGTCTCCATCTCGGCCCGGGTGTAGATGCGGACGTGGCCGCCCGGGGTGTTGTGGTAATCGTCGGACAGCCGCCAGCAGATCCGCTCCGGCAGCCAGGCCGGCACGGTCACGGCCACCCGCCCGCCCGGCCGGAGTACCCGGGCGATCTCGCGCAGCGCCCGCCGGTCGTCCGGGATGTGCTCGAGCACCTCAGCCGCGATCACCCGGTCGAACGCCCCGTCGGGAAACGGCATCCGGGTCGCGTCGCCGCACACGGCCCGGGCGCCGGCACCGGCCGGGACCTCGCCGGCCGCGGCCATCGCCGCCACCATGTCCGCCACCCCGCGCAACTCGCCCTCGTCCGCGTCCAGCGCCACCACGGACGCGCCGCGGCGCAGCGCCTCGAACGCGTGCCGTCCCGCGCCGCAGCCGAGGTCGAGCACCCGGTCACCGGCCCCGGCCGGCAGCCGGCTGAAGTCGACGGTCAGCACGGCGGGTCTTCGTTGCGGAAAGAAAGGGGAGCACGCGCGGCGCTGGGCCGGGCGGGAGAGCGCGCCAACGCATCGCGGTACTGCTCCACCGTCGCCCGGGCGACCGCGGGCCAGGCGAAGCGCTCCTGTACCCGCTGCCAGGCCGCGGCGCCGAGCCGTGCGCGCTCGGCGGGGGAGTCGAGCAGGTCGCGCACCGCGGCCGCAAGGACCTCGGGGTTCCCCGGTTCCACGAGGACCGCGGCGTCTCCCGTGACTTCGGGGAGCGCGCCGGTGCGGCTGGCGATCAGGGGCGTCCCGGAGGCCATGTGCTCAACGGCAGGCAACGAAAACCCCTCGTAGAGCGAGGGGACCACGGCGATCTGCGCACTGGCGGCCAGCTGGGACAATTCGGTATCGCTGATTCCGTGCACGAACCGGACCCGGCCGGAGAGGGCGAGGTCGCTGACCAGCTTCTCGGTCGGTCCCCCGGCGGCGGGCTTGCCGACCACGATGAGCTGGGCCTCGCGCTCCACGGTGATCTTGGCGAAGGCCTGCAGCAGCGTGGACACCCCCTTGAGCGGGGAGTCGGCGCTGGCCACGGCCACGATCCGGCCCGGGACCCGGGGAGCCTCGCGGGGGTGGAACAGCCGGGTGTCCACGCCGAGCGGGATCACGTGCACGTTGGCCGGATCGACCCGGAAGTCCCGGCAGATGTCGGCGCGGGAGGCCTGCGAGGCGGTAAGCACCGGGCCGACCCGGCGGGCCACCCGGCCCTGCATCCGGACGAAGGAGTACCAGCGCCACTTGCCGACCCGGGCCCAGCCGTGGGAGGAATCCAGCTCGATCCGCCGGTCCACGCTGATCGGGTGGTGGATGCTGGTCACCAGGGGCAGGCCGAGCCGGGCCAGGCCGAGCATCCCGTAGGCCAGCACCTGGTTGTCGTGGACCAGGTCGAAGTCGCCCGCGCAGGTGCGCAGCGTGCGCAGCGCCCGCAGGCTGAACGTGAGCGGCTCGGGGAACGCGCCGGTCTTCATCGCGGCGAACTCGAGCACGTCGATCCAGTCCCGGTACTCCGACAGCTTCGGGATGCGGAAGGGGTCGTCGTCGTCGTACAGGTCCAGGCTGGGCAGCTTGCGGAGCACCGGGCCCGGTTCCAGCTCGGGATAGGGCTGGCCGGAGAACACCTCGACGTGGTGACCCAGCGCGGCCAGCTCACGGGACAGATGACGCAGGTAGATGCCCTGGCCGCCGCAGTGCGGCTTGCTGCGGTAGGACAGCAGCGCGACGCGCAGCGGCCGGCCCGTGCTCGTCCCGGTGCTCATCACGCAGGTACGTACCTCTCGTTAGCCGCCTGGCTGTCTGGTTTTGTGCCGCATTGGGGGACTTTCTGCCGGCTTGCGGGGATCCGCCCGCTGCCGCTGGGCTGGCCCGCGTGGGCTGTCAGGCAGCGAACATTACCATCGGGTACACCTGCCGCCCGGAGCCGGCACCTGTGCGGCCGCGACGGCCCGCGAACCCGCCGCGCCCACGACGGTAAGCTGCGCCGACGTACGCTGAGGTGGCACGAGCTGAGCCGGTGTGCCCGGTCGTGCCGGAGATGGCCCGATCGCGGGCTGAGATTGGCCCGGTTCGCCAGGACGGAGGCTCCGCTGACGAGGCGCGCACTGATCACCGGGATCACCGGGCAGGACGGCTCGTATCTGGCCGAACACCTGCTGACGCAGGGTTATGAGGTCTGGGGGCTGGTCCGTGGGCAGTCCAACCCCCGGGTGCGCGGCGTCCGCCAGCTGTTTGGCGACATCCGGCTGGTCCGTGGCGACCTGCTCGATCAGGGCAGCCTGATCGCCGCGGTGGAGAAGGTTCAGCCGGACGAGATCTACAACCTGGCCGCGATCTCCTACGTGCCCATGTCCTGGCAGCAGGCCGAGCTGACCGGGGAGGTGACCGGCATCGGCGTGCTCCGGGTGCTGGAGGCGATCCGGGTGTGCAGCGGGATCAGCGCCTCGCGCACGCCGCGTGGCGGGCAGATCCGCTTCTACCAGGCGTCCTCGTCGGAGATGTTCGGGCAGGCGCGGGAGAGCCCGCAGACCGAGCAGACTCCGTTCCACCCGCGCAGCCCGTACGGGGTGGCCAAGGCCTACGGGCACTTCCTGACCCAGAACTACCGTGAGTCCTACGGCATGTTCGCGGCGTCCGGGATCCTGTTCAATCACGAATCGCCGCGCCGGGGCGCGGAATTCGTCAGCCGCAAGGTGTCCCTCGGCGTGGCCAAGATCAAGCTGGGGCACGAGCGGCAGCTGCGGCTGGGCACCTTGTGGTCGCGCCGGGACTGGGGGTTCGCCGGGGACTACGTCCGGGCCATGCACCTGATGCTGGCCCAGGATGAGGCAGAGGATTACGTGATCGGGACCGGAGTGACGCACAGCGTCGAGGAGCTGGTCGAGCGGGCGTTCGCGGTGGCCGGGCTGGACTGGAGGGAGCACGTCGCGGTGGACGCGGCGTTCGTCCGCCCCGCCGAGGTGGACCAGCTGTGCGCGGACCCGGCCAAGGCGGCGGGGCGGCTCGGCTGGGAACCCCAGGTCGGCTTCGACGAGCTGATCACCATGATGGTGGAGGCGGACCTCAAGCTGCTGTCCGGGCCAGGCAGGCACGAGGACGACGCGTTCGGGCCGGACGCCTGGTAGCGCCCGGGCCGTAGCCCGGGCGGCGGGGGCGAGCGCCCGGGCCGTAGCCCGGGCGGCGGGATTAACCTCCCTTGACGCCGGCGCCGACCGCGCTGCCGATCAGGAACGTGATCCCGGCGGCGAGGGCGCCCAGGAGGAGCTGCCGCAGGGCGCCGCGCAGGAACGGCCGGTCGGTGAGCCGGGCGACCAGGCCGCCGCCGACGAACGCGGCGACCGCGGCCAGGCCGAGCGCCACGGCCAGGTTGTTGAGCCCGAACAGGTAGGGCAGCAGCGGGATCAGCGCGCCGACCGCGAACGTGACCAGCGACGCGCCGGCCGCGGTGTACGGCGAGGGCAGATCGTGGTGGTCCACCCCCAGTTCCTCGCGGACATGCACGCCCAGCGCCTGCTCGGGATGAGCCGAGATCTGCTGCGCGACCTGGTCGGCCAGGTCCGCGTCCACCCCCTGCCGGCGGAAGCTGGCCGCCAGCTCCATCTGCTCCGAGGCGGCGTTGTGCTTGAGTTCGTGCTCCTCTTTGCGGACCTCCGCGTGGATGAGCTCGTTCTGGGAGGAGACCGAGACGTACTCACCGGTCGCCATCGAGAACGCGCCCGCGGCCAGCCCGGCCAGGCCGGTGAGCACGATCAGGTGGGGGGACCCAGCGGAGCTGCTGACCCCGGCGCCCACGCCCGCGATCAGTGAGACGTTGGTCACCAGCCCATCCATGGCACCGAACACGGCAGGGCGGAGCCAGCCACCGGACACGTCTTTGTGCTCGTGGCCGTGAGCCTCGTTCTGCTCGTTGATCTCAACCGTCATGATCGGTGTCCCGGGAGGTGTGGGTTCGGGGAGTTGCGGAAGGCCGCGCGTCCGCGCGGACCCGTGCGCGCCCACTGCACGCGTTCGCCAGGGCCCGTCGTGGGCCGCCGTGACATGAGCGTCTTTGCCCAACCCCCGCGCCCACCTCATTATTCCAGGTCCCGGGCGTATTCCAGATTCCCGGCCGGCCTGGCCTGCGCCGCCCGGCCGCCCCGCCACGCGCCGGTTCTCGGGCTGGTCACGGTTTGGTTGCCCTTTGTCGGCAGTTCGGCGTGCGTTACCGGGATTCGCGGCCGGTACCGGCAGCCTGGTAGCCGGCGGATACGCTGATCATGCTCCGGGGCGGCATGCGTCCCGGCGTCGCGGGTACTGACCAGCGCAAGTCCCCGATCCTTCGGCGGGGCACACCGGAAGGCCACGTCTTGATCACCTTCGAGAGCGTGACAAAACGGTACCCCGGGGGGACTGTCGCGGTGGACAGCCTCGACCTGGAGGTACCTGGCGGCCAGACCATGGTCCTGGTCGGCCCGAGCGGCTGCGGGAAGACCACCACGCTGCGCATGATCAACCGGCTGATTGAGCCGACCAGCGGGCGGATCCTGCTCGACGGCCAGGACATCATGCAGTCGAACCCGTCGACGCTGCGCCGGGGCATCGGCTACGTCATCCAGCAGGCAGGCCTGTTCCCGCACCGCACGATCGAGGACAACATCGGCACCGTGCCCTTGCTGAACGGCTGGGGCAGGGGCAAGGCCCGGGCCCGCGCCCGGGAGCTCATGACCCTGGTCGGCCTGGAAGAGGACCTTGCGCGCCGCTATCCGTACCAGCTGTCCGGCGGGCAGCAGCAGCGGGTGGGGGTGGCCCGGGCGCTCGCCGCCGACCCGCCGGTCCTCCTGATGGACGAGCCGTTCAGCGCCGTGGACCCGATTGTCCGGGCCACCCTGCAAGATGAGCTCCTCAGGCTCCAGGCCGAGCTGCACAAGACCGTGGTGCTGGTCACCCACGACGTCGAGGAGGCCATCAAGGTGGGCGACCAGGTCGCCATCTTCCGGCCGGGCGGGAAGATCGCCCAGCTCGACACGCCCGAGCGGCTGCTGGCCGCGCCGGCCGACGGGTACGTGGAGAACTTCCTCGGCTTCGACCGCGGCATCCGGCGGCTGTCGTTCCTGGCCGCCTCCGGGCTCAGCCTGGATGACCAGGCCGTGGTCGGCGAGGACACGTCCGCCTCGATGGCGGCCGACACCGCCCGGCGGGCCGGCGATGAGTACGTGCTGGTCACCGGCCCGGGGCAGCAGCCGCGCGGCTGGGCCACGGCCAGCGACCTGGAGACGATGCCCAGCGGGGCACGGACCGGGCAGGCCCCGCTGGAGCCGTACGGCCACACGTTCGATGTGCGCACAGACTCGCTGCGGGCGGCGCTGGACGCGACCGTGCTGTCGCCCACCGGCCGGGCGGTCGGGGTGGACGACGGCGGCCAGGTGGTCGGGGTGACCTCCTACGAGCGGCTGCGGGCCGCGATCCACGCCGCGGAGCAGGCCGTGCCGGTCCCGGGGACCCCGGGAGGGGCCCCGGCCGGGCCGGGGGACGGGCAGGTGCGGGACCCCGCCCCGGAAGCGGCCGCCGAGTCATGATGTGGTCCTGGATACCCCAGAACGCCGCACAGATCAGGCAGCTCACCCTGGAGAGCGCCTATCTGGGCATCGCTCCGGCGCTGATCGGCCTGCTCATCTCGCTGCCCCTGGGGATCGCCTGCTCCCGGTGGAGATGGCTGTACGCCCCGGTACTGTCCGCAACGAGCGTGCTGTACGCGGTGCCCTCGCTGGCCCTGTTCATCGTGCTGATCCCGTACACCGGCCTGACCGACACGACGGTCATCATCGCGCTCACCCTGTTCTCGTTCTGCATACTGGTGCCGGGCGTGGTCGATGGCATGCGGTCGGTCCCGGATCCGGTCCGCCAGGCCGCCACGGCCATGGGTTTCGGCACCTTGCGGCGCCTGGTCCAGGTCGAGCTCCCGATCGCCCTGCCCGTCGTGATTGCCGGGCTTCGGGTGGCCATGGTGTCGAGCATCAGCCTGGCCAGTGTCGGCCAGCTGATCGGGGTCAGCAGCCTGGGCTACTTCATCATCGACGGGTACCAGCGCGACTTCCCCACTGAGATCTACGTGGGCGCCGGGCTCATCATCGTGCTCGCGCTGGTCTGCGACCTGCTCCTCGTGGGGCTTCGCAGGCTGCTGACCCCCTGGCGGCCGGGACGCAGCAGCGGGGAGACCAAGACCGTGGCGCCCGCGCCGGTCCCCACCCCCATGGTGGTGGCCCGGTGAGCTTCTTCAGTTACGCGTGGAGCTGGCTGAAGCAGCCGCAGCAGTGGCACGGCCCCGAGGGCATCCCGGTCCGGATCCTGGAGCAGCTGGGCTACTCCGCGCTGGCCTTGCTCGTCGCGGCGCTGATCGCCATCCCGCTGGGCATCCTGATCGGGCACACCGGCCGGGGAGCGGTGGCGGTGGTCAACGTGGCCAACGCGTGGCGGGCCATCCCCACGCTCGGCCTGCTCGTCCTGCTCACCCTCTGGCTGGGCTTCTCCGTGCTGGCCTGGCTGGTGCCGCTGGTCGTGCTGGCCATCCCGGCCATCCTGGTCAACGTCTACGAAGGGGTGGCCGGGGTCGATCCGGAACTCAGGGACGCGGCCCGGGGCATGGGCATGACCCCCTGGCAGCAGATACGGAAGGTCGAGGTTCCGGTGGCCATGCCGCTGATCGTGCTCGGCCTGCGCACCGGCGCGATATTCGTGGTGGCCACCGCGACGATCGCCGCGTACATCGGCCTGGGCGGACTGGGCCGTTACATAATCGACGGGCTCGCGGAGAACAATTACGGGGAGGTCGCGGGCGGGGCCCTGTTTGTCGTCTTGCTGGCCCTCGCCGTGCAAGCGCTTTTTGTCGGAGTACGGCGTGTCGCCGTACCGAAGGGCTTGCGCCTGCAAGGGCGCTCGTCGTGATAGCGTACTAAAACTATCGGAAAAGAAGGGAAACGCCATGTTTCCGAGATCGCGGTTCGCGGCAGGTGCGTCGCCGCTGTTCACGAAGCGGTTGGGTGCTGGTGCCATCGGCGGCCTGGCTGTCCTGACCAGCCTGGGGCTGGCTGCCTGCGGCAGCAGTGGCGGCAGCAGCGCCAGTAGTAGTAGCAGCAGTAGTTCTAACCCGCTGTCCTCCGGCGCGGCCAAAGGCACGGTCGTCGTCGGCTCGGCCAACTTCCCCGAGAACGAGCTTCTCGCCGAGATCTACGTCCTCGCCCTGCAGGGCAAAGGCGTCAAGGTCACGCCAAAATTCAACATCGGCGCCCGCGAGGTCTATTACCCGCAGATCCAAAAGGGCACGATCAGTATCATTCCCGAATATAACGGCGCGCTGCTAACCACGTCGGTCGACACGAGCAGCACGGCCGCGACCACCGCCGATGTGGACGCCGCTCTGAAGTCCAAGCTCCCCTCGTCGCTGGAGATCCTCAACCCCTCGTCCGCCCAGGACAAGGACTCGGTCACGGTGACCCAGGCCACCGCGAAGAAGGATCACCTCACATCCATCGCAGACCTCAAGCCGTACGCGAAGGACATGGTGTTCGGCGGCCCGCCCGAGTTCAAGACCCGCGAGGACGGCCTGGTCGGGCTCAAGAAGAACTACGGGCTGACGTTCAAGGGGTTCGACCCGCTCGACGAGTCCGGCCCGCTGACCCTGGCCGCCCTGCAGGACGGCAAGGTCCAGGCGGCCGACGTGTTCACCACCACCCCGCAGATCATCACCGATCACCTGGTGGCGCTGGCCGACCCGAAATTCAACTTCGCGGCGCAGAACGTCGTCCCGCTGGTCTACAAGAAGGCGCTCACGCCGACCATCACCAGCACCCTGAATGACGTCTCCGCCAGGCTGACCACGGCCGGCCTGCTGGCCATGGACAAGGCCATCATCCTGGACCACGCCAACTACTCCACGGTCGCGACCGGCTGGCTCAAGGCGGTCGGCATCAAGAGCTGAGCTGGCTCTCACCGGCCGGGCCCTCCTGCCCGGCCCCTGGTTACCCGGCTCCTGGCGCCGGGCGGGACTCGCCCCCGGGCGAGCTTCCCGCCCGGCGCTGCGCGTGCGCGGGCCACCAGGGATGATGAATCGTGGCGGCGGCCAGCGCCGCCCGGCCCGTGGCGGTGAGGACGCCGCCGGCCATCCAGGCCCGCCGGCCATCCGGCCCGCCGGGTGGCCGGGTCGCTCCACGCGGTGGCCGGGTCGCTCCACGCGGGTGGCCGGGTCGCTCCACGCGAGAAGAAAGGTAGGGCCAGCGATGACTGACGGCCCGCCGGGCCCGCGCCCGGTCCGTGCCCCACGCGGCACCGCCCTGTCATGCCGGGGCTGGCCGCAAGAGGCGGCCATGCGGATGCTGATGAACAACCTCGATCCCGAGGTGGCCGAGCATCCCGATCAGCTCATCGTGTACGGCGGCTCGGGCCGCGCGGCCCGCAGCTGGCCGGCCTTCGACGCGATCGTGCGCTCCCTGCAGGACCTCCAGGGCGACGAGACCCTGCTGGTCCAGTCGGGCAAGCCGGTCGGGGTGATGCGCACCCACGAGTGGGCGCCGCGGGTGCTCATCGCCAATTCCAACCTGGTCCCGCAGTGGGCCACCTGGGCGGAGTTCCGCCGCCTGGAGTCCCTCGGCCTGACCATGTACGGGCAGATGACCGCCGGGTCCTGGATCTACATCGGGACCCAGGGCATCCTGCAGGGCACCTACGAGACGTTCGCGGCCGTGGCGGCGAAACGCTTCGGGGGGTCGCTGGCCGGCACGATCACGCTGACCGCCGGCCTGGGCGGCATGGGCGGCGCGCAGCCCCTCGCGGTCACCATGAACGGCGGGGTGGCCGTCGTCATCGACTGTGACCCGTCGCGGATCGCCCGCCGGATCGAGCACGGCTACCTGGACGTGGCCGCGGACGACATCGACGACGCGCTGCGCCGGGCGGTCGCGGCCCGGGACGCCGGGCAGCCGCTGTCCATCGGCCTGCTCGGCAACGCCGCCGAAGTGCTTCCCCGCATGCTGGCCATGAGCGCCCCGATCGACGTCGTCACCGACCAGACCTCGGCGCACGACCCGCTGACCTACCTGCCCCGCGGCGTGCCGTTCGAGGACATGGCGGCGCTCCGCGCCGAGGACCCGGTCGGCTTCACCGAACGGGCCCGGCAGTCGATGGCCGTCCACGTCGAGGCGATGGTCGGGTTCATGGACACCGGCGCGGAAGTCTTCGACTACGGCAACTCGATCCGGGGTGAGGCGGAGCTGGCCGGCTACGCCCGGGCGTTCGACTTCCCAGGGTTCGTGCCCGCCTACATCCGGCCGCTGTTCTGTGAGGGCCGGGGCCCGTTCCGGTGGGCCGCGCTGTCCGGTGACCCGGCCGACATCGCCGCCACCGACGCGGCCATCCTCGACCTGTTCCCCGGCAACGAGCCGCTGGCCCGCTGGATCCGGATGGCCCAGGAAAAGGTCCACTTCCAGGGCCTCCCGGCCCGGATCTGCTGGCTTGGCTACGGCGAGCGCAACCTGGCCGGGCTCCGGTTCAACGAGCTCGTGGCACGCGGCGATGTCCAGGCCCCGATCGTGCTCGGCCGTGACCATCTCGACTGCGGGTCGGTGGCCTCGCCGTACCGGGAGACCGAGGCGATGGCCGACGGCTCGGACGCGATCGCCGACTGGCCGCTGCTGAACGCGCTGATCAACACGGCCTCCGGGGCGTCCTGGGTGAGCATCCACCACGGCGGCGGGGTCGGCATCGGCCGCTCCATTCACGCGGGCCAGGTGTGCGTGGCCGACGGCACCCCGCTCGCCGGGGAGAAGCTGGAGCGGGTGCTCACCAACGATCCGGGGATGGGCGTGATCCGGCACGTGGACGCCGGCTATGAGGAGGCCGCTGAGGTGGCCGCGCAGCGGGGCGTGCGCGTCCCCATGCAGTCGTGATGAGGGCCCCAGTGCCGCCGTCGCCGGGGCCGCCGTCGCCGGCGCCTCCGGGGTTCGCAGCGTTGTGGGAGTCGCTGCTGCCGATCGGCCAGGATCCGGGCACCGGCGGGTACCGCCGGTTCTCCTGGACCCCGGCCGACCTGGACTGCCGGGCCTGGTTCGAGGCGGCGGCCCGGCACCGGCAGCTGCGCACCGAACCGGACCGCAACGGCAACCTCTGGGCCTGGTGGGATGTGCCCGGATCGTCAGCGCCCGCTGTTGCCACGGGGAGCCACCTGGACTCGGTCCCGGACGGCGGTGCGTACGACGGACCCCTGGGCGTGGTGTCCGCCTTCGCGGCGATCGACGAGCTCCGGACCGCGGGCTTCGCCCCGGCCCGGCCGATCGCGGTGGCCGCGTTCACCGAAGAGGAAGGCGGCCGGTTCGGCGTGGCCTGCCTGGGCAGCCGCCTGCTCACCGGAGCCATCGACCCGGAGACCGCGCGCGGGCTGCGGGACGGTGACGGGACCGCGCTGCCCGACGCGATGCGGGCGGGCGGCCAGGATCCCGGGCTGATCGGCCGCGACGAGGACCTGATCGCCCGGCTCGGCTGCTACGTGGAGCTGCACATCGAGCAGGGCCGGGCCCTCACGGACCTCGGCGCCGCCCTGGGCATTGCCGAGGGGATCTGGCCGCACGGCCGCTGGCGGCTCGACTTCGCCGGGCAGGCTGATCACGCGGGCACGGCCGCGCTGGCTGACCGGCGCGATCCGATGATCCCGTACGCGGCCACCGTGCTGGCCGCCCGCACGGCCGCGGTCGAGCGCGGAGCGCGGGCCACGATCGGCAAGGTGACCGCCGAGCCGGGCGCGGCCAACGCGGTGTGCTCCGCGGTGCGCGCCTGGCTCGATGTCCGGGCCGCGGACGGCCGGACGCTTGAGGATACGGTGGACCAGATCCTGGCCGCGGCCGGGCAGGAGTCCGACGCGAACCGGGTTGTCATGACGTCCCGCCAGGAGTCGTTCAGTCCCGAGGTCGAGTTCGACGCCATGCTGGCGGACCGGCTGGCCGCCGTGCTGGCCGCCCGCGGGATCGACGCGCCCAGCCTGCCCACTGGGGCCGGGCACGACGCCGGGGTGCTGGCCGCCCGGCTGCCCACCGCGATGCTGTTCGTCCGCAACCCCACGGGGATATCCCACTCACCGGCGGAGCACGCCGAGGACGGGGACTGCGCGTCCGGGGTCATCGCGCTCGCGGCCGTGCTGCGCGACCTGGCCGGCTGATGGCCGGCCCCGAGGATGCCGGACCCGTGCCGGCGGGCGGTCCTGAGGCGGGCGGCGTGCCCGTGCCGGCGGGCGGCGTGCCCGTGCCGGCGGGCGGCGTACCCGTGCCGGCGGGTGGCGTGCCCGTGCCGGCGGGTGGCGTGCCCGTGCCGGCGGGAGGCCCCGGAATCCGCCGCTGGTACGCCGAGCTGGCCTGGCTGGGCCGCGGCGAAGTCCGGACTGGAGTGCTGATCGAGGCGAGCGGCAACTTCTTCCGGGCGGTGACCCCGGACGTACCGCCTGAGGCGGTCCCCCCGGGCACCGAGCGGCGGCCCGGCCTCACCTTGCCCGGGCTGGCCAACGCCCACTCGCACGCCTTCCACCGCGCGCTGCGCGGGATCACCGAGGCGGGTGAGGGCACCTTCTGGACCTGGCGGGAGCGGATGTACCAGGTCGCCGGCCGGCTGTCGCCGGACAGCTACCTGGCACTCGCCCGGGCCGTTTACGCGGAGATGGCCCTGGCCGGGGTGACCTGCGTGGGGGAGTTCCACTATCTGCACCACGGCCCGGGCGGGTCGCCGTATCCCGACCCCAACGAGATGGGCCGCAGCCTCATCCAGGCGGCCGCCGGGGCGGGCCTGCGGATCACCCTGCTGGACACCTGCTACCTGACCGGCGGGCTGGCCCCGGACGGCACGCCCGAGCCGCTCTCCCCGGTGCAGCAGCGATTCAGCGACGGGGACGCGGCGCGCTGGGCTGACCGGCTGGCCGCGCTCGGGCCGGACGAGCGCGGGATGCTCGCACCGCACGCCCGGGCCGGAGTGGCCATCCACTCGGTGCGGGCGGTGCCGCCCGCCCAGATGCACCCGGTCATCGACTGGTCGCACCGCCTCGGGGCGCCGCTGCACGCGCACCTGTCCGAGCAGCCCGCGGAGAATGAGGCCTGCCTCGCGGCCTACGGGGCCACCCCGGCACGGGTGCTGGAGGACGCCGGAGCGCTCGGGCCGCGCAGCACGATGGTGCACGCCACCCACCTCACCCGCCACGACATCGAGTTGCTGGGCGGCAGCCGCACCTGCGTCTGCCTGTGCCCGAGCACGGAGGCCTTCCTGGCCGACGGCATCGGCCCGGCGGGGGCACTGGCCGCCGCGGGCAGCCCGCTCACCGTGGGCAGCGACAGCCACGCGGTGATCGACCTGCTGGACGAGGCGCGCCGCGTCGAGCTGGACGAGCGGCTGGCCTCGGGACGCCGCGGCCGCTTCGGCGCGGTCGCGCTGGCCGAGGCGGCCACCGTCGCCGGGCACACCTGCCTGGGGTGGCCGCAGGCGGGGGAGATCGTGCCCGGCGCCCTGGCCGACCTGGTCACCGTCCGCCTGGACAGCCCCCGGCTGGCCGGCGCGGCCGCCGCCACCATCCTGGAGTCGGTGATCTTCGCGGGCAGCGCGGCCGACGTCACCGACGTGGTGACCAGTGGCCGAGACGTGGTCCGGGACGGCCGGCACCTGCTGGTGCCCGACGTCCCCGCCGCCCTCACCAGCGCCCTCCGCCCCCTCCTCGCCTAACCGCCCGCCCGAGCCGGGCCTCCCGCCC
>Ga0187887_10002228_pt1 | contig 15655 bp, 13 predicted proteins | sample June2016WEW_7_10_FD_132977 | JGI IMG/M metagenome (GOLD analysis project Ga0187887, IMG submission 132977) | Peatland microbial communities from SPRUCE experiment site at the Marcell Experimental Forest, Minnesota, USA - June2016WEW_7_10 | ecosystem: Environmental > Terrestrial > Soil >...
AGATGCGTTTCCGTAATTGCCAAAAGAAAAAGTAAGCGTCGATTTTTGCTTTTTTAAAAATCTTCGATAAATAATCGTAAATTTTTATGCTGAATAATTTCGGATTTATAAACAGTAATTTAAGCAGTTTGATAAAATAATATAACCGGAATTCGGTGCGAAACTGAATTCGCGCGATATAAACCATAAGTGAGAACTCGCGGTATTTATCACGTAGGGTATGTGATTGGCAGCGTTCCAGCGCCGAAATATAAATTTGCAGCGCGCACTTTCGGATTTCGGCAGTGGGATCGGACGACTGTTGTTCACCGACGCCGTGCTTCGTGCGGTAAACCGCGCCAAAATGATCGGCAAATAAACCCTTATATTGTTCGCTAATCCTCATCCACATATCAGCGTCTTCACCATAAACAAGGTTTTCGTTAAAAAGCCCGACTTTCCTGAAGATTTCTGTCCTGATAAGAAATACATTAGTGTTGACGATATAGTTCCTGGATAAAAACAGATAAGCTTTATCCCTCGCTGTTAATTTGGAATGGGTCCATGGGGACTCAATCCATTTTCCGCGAATGTTCCTTAATTCCTTAGAGCGTGAAAATGCGAATCCCGCTTCGGGATTCGCGTCCATCAGAGCTACCATTTTATTTAAATGTCCGGGCAGGTAATAATCATCGGAATCCAGAAATGAAATGTAGGATTGAGTTGCCGCTTCAATACCGCGGTTTCGCGCACCCGATACACTCCTGCGGGAATTACTTTCCGGCTTTAACAACACCTTGACCGGTGAGCCGAAACTCCTCGCGATATCCACTCCGTTATCCGAGGAACCGTCGTCGGAGACAATAATTTCCAATGTGCCGGCAAACTGCTGGTCAAGCACGCTCTGTATCGCTTGGGCTATAAACCTTTCCCTGTTAAGCAGGGGAATTATCACTGTAACACCGGACATGTTAACGGTTCCTTTGCAATAATATTCTGTCTGTTGACAAAATATTCTACCAAATGGAGAAATAACTGGAAAAGATTTTACCTGATCCGCTCTTCGAACATAATCAATAATGTTCTCTTAAGTCAATTAATTTCTGATTGTAATTGGAGACGCTCCGAACATATTCGTCAATCTGTTGATCGCGGCAAAAGACAGAAATATGAAAATGATTTCTTTTATGTTATGAATTAAAATAAATGGTTGATTATTGATGTATCGATTCAAGCCTTGTATCAAAACTATCAGGGATGAGCATTTGTGAAAGATATCTTGAAAATTCAGTTTGCCGACCATTACGAAGGATTTAATCCTGAAAAAAATTACTTTTGGGATCTTTTATCCGTCAAATATGATCTGCAGTTATCCGATAATCCGGATGTTCTGATTTACACCGGCTTTGGCCGGTCTCACGTTAACTTCAGGTGTCTGAAAATATACTGGACAGGAGAGAATCGCAGACCTGATTTTAATCAGTGCGATTTTTCCTTCACTTTCGATGAACACAGTCCGGATGGGAAAAATTACAGATTACCGCTTTATGCCCACTTTCCGCACGCTTATGGTCTGGGCGACTTAAGTTGTATTACAAACAGGAAACTAAACAGCGCTGAGGCGGATGAAGTTCGCTTTCAGAAGACCAGGTTTTGCAGTATGGTTGTATCGAACGCCCGGCGGGACAAAAAATGTGAGGAGTTTTTTTTAAAATTATCAAAATACAAAAAGGTTGATTCAGGCGGAAGATATCTCAATAATATCGGAGGACATGTGCCGGACAAACTTGATTTTATTAAAGACTATAAATTCATAATATCTTTCGAAAACGCATCATACCCCGGATACACAACCGAAAAAATAATTGAACCCATGTTTGTGAGGAGCATTCCTATTTATTGGGGCAATCCGAAAATTGCAACCGAGTTTAATCCCGAAAGTTTTATAAACCTGCACGATTATGCCACTTTTGATGAAGCAATCCGGAGAATAATCCAAATCGATGAAAACGATGAACTATACAACAGCATGATATCCGCGCCTTGTTTTCATGATGATCGTGTTCCTGATCATCTGACTAATAATGCGATTCTGGAGCGTTTTGCCGAAATTATTGACGAAAGGAATAATTATACACCGGTATCCCGTACATGGCGGTATTATCCGCAATGTCTTACTGCAAAACTAATAGATGCGGGTGCGATTGCGTTAAAAAAATATGCGTCTCAGAATTTTAAAGACCTGATCTATCTGACCAAGGGAAAAATGGGATTGTAATATCACCTGACTTTGCAATTATGCTACCGCGTAGCTTTGAAAGGAATATGTCCCCATCTAAGATGGCGATTCATTTTTAATTTGAATTTATGCAAAATCATTAAATCTTCAAATTCCAAACGGGTAAATTTGCTATAGCCCGGCAGCCCTATAGAATGAGGAGATAAATTGTCATATTGTCCGCCGTATTCATGTAACTCGCCGACAATCATGTCCACCTGATCAAGCATTTGTGATTGTAAAAGTATGGGCCATTCCGAACCTTCAGCATCTATTTTCAATATTTTAATTCGTTTTTTACCATGGTTTGTAATTTCAGTGATAATTTGATCGAATGAAATTGTTTGAACAGCAATTTTACCGCCGGAAAAAACATCACATCCTCCTGTATTAACATCATTGCCCCAATTGGGAAATTCATCAAAATAAAGAGTCTGTCCGGTTTTGTTCCAGACTGCCAGGTGATTGATTGTAACTTGATTTAAGTATTTTTGAAGATTTATTTTGCACAATTCAATATTCTGCGGTGATATTTCATATAAATGAACATATCCTGCTCCCAGGTTGAGAATGGTGCGGGCAAAAAATCCAATATGTCCGCCAATGTCTAAAGCGATATCAGATGAAGTAAAAGATTCTTCTTTTAACATATATTCATCGACTTTTTTAATTTGATCAAATATGCATCGATCCAGACTTCCATTTCTAAAATAAGCATCCAATTTTTTATCGTATTGGACCGCCATGATTTCGTCTGTCATGGTTTTTTTCTTTTCTGCCCGTGCCTTGAAGCTCGCCAGCGCGTTTTTACAGAGTCTGATAAAATGCATTATTGAGCCCTTCTATTCCGATAAAACTCATCACCGACGATGGAGTGAAAAGCGAATCCTTTTTTCTCCAATAGTGACGGAGTTCTCCAGTCCTTGAAGTTATTTTCAACACCTATGACCGACACGTGAAACCGGATGACATCCAGGCCTTCCAGTATCTTGTATTCCAGTCCTTCAACATCGATGCTCAGGTAGTCAACTTGATGGATACCATGATCCTCAATATAGCCCAGGCCCCACCGGGCAGTTTCCGGCGGAAGCGGCAAGCAAATCATTGTTCATAAGATGTCTCCTGTTACTCCCCAAAATGAGCATTTTTAATGTATGCCTTTTCAATGGCATCAATTCTATATCTCTCACGAACCGTTATTTCTTTTTTCAAACTCAGATGTCCATGGAAAGAGCCATTTAAGAAGCTGCCTGCAGGCAAGACTCGTCATTCCACCCTTGCCAGATGCTTCGATATCGTCGTTAATACACAAAAATCGCGGCCGATGGCGATAGGCCGCAATAAGCGACCTGATAGACGGCAACACATGACTATCCAACATCAGGAACATGTACTCATCGGAATAGTTTTGGAGCGTGAGCGGTTTGTGGCCGTTATTTTGTTCCGAGGTCTCCAGAATATAAATGAAATACAGAATTCGCAGCACGATGTCTTTCGGATCCCTGAACCGATGGGATGCGGTTTCGTTAAACGCCTCGGGGAAAAGATCTTCAAGATGAAAAAGAATTTCCCTGTCGTAGAGCTGCGGACAGTGGGATGGCAAATAACGTTTCGTAATGTCGGGCTGGAGTTGCTTCGCGACCATTTGAGTATATGCATACGCCCTGTCATGCACGCTCCCATAGTGGCAGTCTTCATGAAGAGGTATAGAATCAAAGAAAAAATTTTGTCCGGCGCCGCCATTGATGTAGCCAGAGCGATATATCGGTCTGCACAGGAAAAGATCATCGTTCATGTACAAAAACCGCCTTGAAAGACCGGGGATCCGGTGAAGCTGCGATTCTATGGCGTTGGAATTGAAAACGGGCAAGCGAGCCGGATCGGAAAAAATCTGTTCATGGGTCACCAGGGATATCCGCTCGCAATCCGTGTTCAACCATGCGGGAACCTGTCCGTTTGTCACAATGTGGATTCTGCGAACCCATGGAGCAAACCTCTCAACGGACCGCAGGGAATATAACAACTCGCCGTTATCCCGGAAATGGTTGTCAAGGGAAGCCTGCCCGGCATTACAAAACGCAGACTGCCCGGCAAACCTCTTTCTTGCGGATATGAAAAGAGGGTCTCCTCCATCAACCCATGTATAGACTATGTCGATCTCTTCTTCAGTAAAGTCTTTGTTTGCCATTTTCCCTCTGATGCAGGCGGAACTGTTCATTTCCCTCTGCCGTTTTTCGGATAATATTTACGGCTGCCTTCGGCAGATCATGATCTCAATTGCCGGGCTCTCCTTCAATATGGAAACAAGAAGCAACTCAAACGGATATATTAACATTCCGGCTAAAAAACCAACCCATTCACTGTGCCGAACAGGGGTCATCATCTTTTCCCAGACTCGTTCATTCAACTCACGCCTGCGGGTATCCGTAGGAGCAGCCATCAGCACGGACATGGGCATGCGCGAAACGACCTCAAACCCGGAATTGTGCATGGCCGAAGTTACAAAAGACAGCGAACGGCCCCGCCAGTAATCCTCGAACTGCTTACTGTTCCCATGAAAAAAGCTATCCGAGCAAATCAGGTAACCACCCGCTTTGAGCGCATGGTGAATGTTTTTCAGCGCATTCAGGTACGCAGCATCATCAACAATATGGACCAGAACATCCATAGCGGAGACAACATCAAATGCGCCTTCCTGAAGTATGGAATCCTCCGCGCTTATATCAGTCCTGTATAACGCAATATCCGGATATACATGGGCCAGTTGTGAAACAGCCCAATCCGAGATGTCCAGCCCCGCCAGGTGTTTAACTTCAAGCGCCTGCCACTGTCCGAGATAAAAGCCGGTGCCGCAACCGACATCAAGCACAGAAAGCCTGTCGGGCTGCAGACCCATCAGGCGCACCAGCCTTCGAAACACCTTGGCGCGTACACGATACCGCCAAAGGTTGAATTGCCGTCCATAAACAACGCTGCCTGCTCCTTCCGGGCCCCAGTTCCGGCATAGACGCTGGTTCCAGTATTCCCGTTGCCTCTGGTTTTCTGCGATCATTTTAGATCCCCGGCATATGCAATTTTGCCATAATAATTGTCCCGGCTCATGCCTGTCCGATGCTCCCGGTGACCGGCTGCCGGCATTCAGGCCGATCCGCATCCGGATGGACTTAAAGTTTATGACCGCGACCAAATGCGTTCGGCATGCGCATGATAGTCAAACAACAGCCGCCAGAGCCTCAGACGCAGGCCCGAAGGGGCCAGTGCAGCGCGTAACCGTTCCCGGGAATTAATGGCGCAGGCGGTGTCGGCTGTAAAGTTCTTCACACGGCGGACCATGTCCTTATCACAACCGAATACATTCCCGATCTGGGTATGATAGGAGCGCAGGGCGTCGATTTTAGCCTGTACATCAATGGATACGGTTTGCGACGTCCATTGATAACTTTCAAACCTTGCTTGCGCTGCCTTTACCCCGCCCAATTCCAGTTCAACATAAGGATAGTCCTCATAGAACAAAACCCTCCATCCCGCTTGTCCCAAGCGTTGCCCCAGTCTTCTGGCCAATTCATGATCCACATGCCAGCCGACACCCAGAGGAGCGTACAGGAGAACGTTCTTTTCTTCTTTCGCCAACTGCTTCAACCACTCCTCCCAGACAGGCAGCAAAAAAGCCGCATCCTCAATATGTGGTTCACAGAACAGATCGGCTCTGTTCTGATAATATGGAATTCCGCCGCCGGCGCGGAAAATGGCATCCGGTGTGCCGCACTCCCAATTCATCACCCCCCATCTGGCCAAAACATCGGCATTTTCGGCCCGGCGATTCGTCACGCCATCGCCGGATTTATTCCATGCAGCCAGGTATTTTAAAGCCAGAGTGGATTGCGGGGCAGGCTCAGGCAAACTTGTACACAGGGTCAGTACACCCACCCTCTCGTCAGCGCAACGTTGTGAATAGATACCTCCGCCGCAGGAGAGAATGGCATCGTCATAATGGGGAGAAAGATACAGGTTCAGGTCTTCTTTCATTATTATTTATAATGCCTCACCTTATCGAATATGTTCAATTTTAAGTGAAGATATTTCGTCAAGCAATGATTGCATCATCCTCTGCCTGGAAAACAGATGCGCACGCGCCAGTCCCAGTTGAGTCAAATGTTTTCTTATGGCAGGTTGTTCTATTATTTGTTCAATTTTTAAGGCAATTGAAGAGGCATCAAATGGATCGATATACTCGATTGCGTCTCCGCCCACTTCCCTGATTGAACCGCAATCCGCAGTCACGACAGGACAACCGTTTACCATCGCCTCGAGCACCGGCAGGCCAAATCCTTCATATAAGGTCGGGTACACCATGCAAAGCGCATGTTGATAAAGATAAAGTAATTCCGCGTCATTGGCGTCAATATCAATACATTGCGCCAATATGGACAAACTGTCCAGATTGTCCGTTTCCCACTTGTCGAACCTTCCTGTGCATACCAGTCGAACATCTTTATGGGATTTTAACACCGGGGCCACTGCCTTGGCGAAAAAACGGAAGTTTTTCCTTCCCGATCTCTCTCCAACAAATAATATGTAATTTTCAGGCAACTGCGCCTTCGGCATAACCGGATAGCAATCAATCAGGTTGCCGGAATAAATAACTTTTATTTTATCTTTGTTTATTGCGCAAAGCTTCAAAAGGTCTCTTTGGGTATTTTCCGACACACAGATGATTTTTGCCGCGCGTCGAGCCAGATAAGCCAAACGATCTGCACTGCTTCCACGCATATCCAGGAAGCCTGCCGGGTCGTAAATGCTGCTCATGGTATCATGCACGATCATAACAAACGGCTTTCCCCCCGCATGCGTGAGGAAGTCATCCTCAAAGGATGAGGATGTAATAAGTATTGCATCATATCCGCTCCGGCCCAGTTTATAAAAATACCAGCGTTTGGAAAGGGCGTCAATCAGCCGGCGGAAAATGACAGGCGGCCAGATATCCCGTAGTTTACTGAACGCCTGCAGTTTCCCGTCAATAAAATCACTGCCTGAAACAACAAGCGGGAGGTCAACTGTACAGCCCAATTGGCTAAGTGATTGGCATACTGAGCTGTAGTATCTGACCAGTCCGCAGCGTCCTGCAAAAAATATTTCCGGATCGACCAGTATTCGCATAATACATTTCCTGTTTTTCTGCCTGTATTAAATTAAGATCATCTTCAACATTTAACAGAGAGTTTATTGTATATTAACTTAAGCGTTTGCGCGGTCCCGTCATTTTTAAGATAGTATATTAACTTAAGCATCCTTTCATAGACGTACTTATTAAGGAAGAGCTTTATATCTTCCATAAAAGCATATGCCCGCTGCAATTTATAAGCCCGCCTGCTGTATGATCTTGCTTCCGGTAAAAAACTTCGCGCCAGTCCGGCATAGGCGGAATTTGAAAACATTACATACTCAGGCGTCAGCCTTCCTGAGTGAAAATAGGATGAATCTATTTTTTTACGGTCCCACCATATGTGGCTCCATAAATGCATGCTGTAGATCCCTTCAACATCGGCAGGCGGTCTCTCAAAAATCTGTCTTAGCCCTTCCGGCGCCCCGTCATAGAAAAAGAAAGATCTCTCCGGTTCCACACGGATCAATTCAGGGTACTCCCTGCTTAACCGGTATGGCAGAAAAGTGGAGTGTCCGCTCCACGAGCCGTCAAAATTTTCATATATCATCTTTAGCCACAGTCTGGCAAAATCCGCATCAGGCTCACCCATGAACCATGCATTACAGAGGGAACCTCCCGCTATTCTTGCGGCGGGAGCAGCCCAGTCAACATTTTCTTTTCCCATGATGAATTTCTCCTGGAAAAAATTTTCCGGGAGCCTGTTGATGAACAGAGTGTCAATGTCGGCGTATACTCCGCCGTGTCTGATAATGATTTCGAGACGCGCAATATCCGCCAGATGAGCATACCGCCACTGATCTAACCTCTTATCGGAGTATTGATAGTTGGATATGAATTCATTAGGCTCTATCTTATGCAGTTCAAGGCGAGGCGCTATAAGATTCCACCATGACCCCCAGGGCAGGTAATGATAATGAAACATGACGGTTTCCGGTTTGTTGACTTCAAGACATGTGGCGATGCAGAGATAATGCATCAGATGAAACGGCTCTGTCTGCGGCTTAAGACCGAATATAAAATGAAATATGCTGGGTATTTTTTTCACGTCGTCTTCACAGGGCACTTACCCCTGACATTCCCTTCAATGCCATTGATATATCTTACAATAGTCTATCTTATTATTATTTCATATTACAGACTTTGTCCAGACACAATTATGATTTTACGGCTGCATTTCAATAAAACCGGCACAAAAGCGCGTTTGGACATTTTATTGCCGGGAGCACTATAATTACCTCGTTAAGAAATTTCTTAATAATAAATTTTGCCGTTGCCTTTATGTTTTCGTCACTATTGTTATGGTCAGGTACTACAGATATGCGAATAAAAACCTGTTGTAATCGGCATTATAGTTCCTTCATAAAATCAACGGCAGTCTCCCTTGTCTTTTGCTGTTTCTAACAATCTGCAGTCTCCCCATGCGCAAACTTTCTGCGCATCACTGCAGCCGGACTCTCTGTTTCCCTGATTTAAATAAACAGTTCCCCTGTTGCCATAGGCCTGGAGATAATCCGGTTTTAAATGGATGGCTTTATTATAGTTTTCGATAGCCTGCTGATATTGGCTCAGTTCATTATAAACATTTCCCATGTTGAAATATGCTTCAGCGTAATCCGGTTTCAGGAGGATAGCCCTGTTATAGTCCTCAATGGCGCGTTGATGTTGACCGAGTTTACCGTAAGCGACGCCCCTGTTATTGTAATTATCGGCAGAATTCTGTTTTATGCTGATGGCTTTGTTATAATGATCGATAGCCTCCTCCATTCTGCCTTCGGTAAAAAGAGCAAAGCCGATATTGTTATGCGCCAGATAGTTGTTTTTTGTTACCTGCAAAGCATGACTAAAAAGTTCGATACTGTTTTTCCAGTAGCCGCATTGCTGCCACGTCAAAATTGCCAGGATTGCCAGGACGGCTGTTCCTGCCGGGACTAAAATCCTTTTGCTCGTATCTTCGTTCTTGAATAAAAGCGGCGCGCCCCAGGCAAGCCCAATGCCAATGCCTATAGAGGGCAGGTAAGTGTAGCGGTCGGCCATCGCGTCATTACCGACTTGAATAATCTTAATGACCGGCAGAATGGTTATGGCATACCAGAGCCATCCGACAAGGAGATACGGCAGCCGTTTCATCATTGAAATTGTGGCAGCGCTGATGACGATAATAAGCAAAACACAACCCCATACCTGCAAGACCGGAAGTTGATCCGCAAAGGGGTAAAAAATTGACAAATCATGCGGCCAGAATATTTCCCCCAGATAAGTCACAAAAGAAACGGGCGCGTTGGCGAGCCGGGAAGCCAGAGAAAAACCTTCTTCGGACGGCTTGTCAGGAGCATAAAGTATAATGATAACAAGAACTGCTGATAAGACAAAAAAAGGTATTTTCTCCCAAAATAGCAAGCCGTCATTGCGGATTGATGCAATCCCGGTTTCCGATAATCTCTGTTTATTGGATGGAGATATGTTTCCCCTGAAAGTTTCTGTTTTGGGTTTGGTTTTCTGTTTTTGCGGATTTGTGTAAACGGGCATAATGTCCGTCCGATTGTTTGTGATTTTTCGCGAACCAAGACGTTCTAGCGGCCAGTAATCCAGAAGAATCAAAATCAGGGGCAAGGTTACAACCATGGGCTTGCTCATAAGAGCCAGGACGAAGGAAAACACAACAAGCAGATATCTTTTTATAACCGGTTTTTCCGTGTAATAGACATACAGGCATAAGGTAAGCATCCAGAAAAAAGCGCTTAAAACATCTTTACGTTCAGAAATCCACGCAACCGATTCCACATGAAGCGGATGAAGCGCGAAAAAAGCGGCTACAAAAGCGCTGCGCCAGATCGTGCAGGTACAGCGGTTAAAAAACCAGAAAAGCAATAATGTGCTGAGAATATGAAAAATGAGATTGGTCATATGATAACCGCCGGCATTTAAGCCATGAAGCTGATAATCGAACATGAAGGAAAGCCATACCAGAGGATGCCATAAGCCATAATATCTTGTACTGAAGGCCCAGCGCAATCCGTCCGGTGTGATTCCGGACTGGATATGACTATTCTGGCTAGTATAAACGGGATCATCGAAAGTAATGAAGTCATATTGATTCACCTGCCAGAAAACAGCGAGTGTAATTAATGTCAAAATAACATAAACGATCAATTTCTGTTTTTGGGGATTGATATTTATCTTATTCGACATAGCCGGCATCAGTTTCCTTATAATGTTCAGTACAATGTTGAGCATAGAATGTGGAACTTGTCTAATTGCAGTCCCTTCTACCTTTAGCAACTTCCAATGTTGTACAATTTCCCAGTGAACACGCTTTTTGCGCGTCATGACAGCCATGCTCTCTGTCGCCCTGAATTAAATAACAAGATGCCCGGTGATTGTAGGCATCGGCATCGTCAGGTTTCAGGCCGATGGACTTGCTGAAGTTATCTATAGCCAGCTGATACTGGCCGAGGTTAAGGTAAGCGATTCCTCTGTTGTTGTAGAAGATACTGACATCTTTCGTCGATTTCAGGCTGATGGCTTTATTAAAGTCTTCTAAAGCGCGCTGGTATTGTCCACGTCGAGCGTATACAGACCCCCTGTTAAAGTAGGCATTGAAATCATCCGGCGCTATGCGGATGGATTCGCCATATTGGTCTATAGCCTCCTGAATTCTACCATGGTCAAACAGGGTGGTGCCTAAATTGTCATGCATCATACTGTTATTCTTCGTTACATCCAAAGCGTGGCTGAAAATAGAAATGCTGTTCTTCCAGTAACCGCATTGCGTCCAGGTAAAAATTGCCAGGATGCCCAGAATGGCTGTTCCTGCCGGCAATAAAATTTTTTTGCGCCTGTCTTCGCGCGGAAACAAAAGCGGCATACCCCAGGCAAGCCCGATGGCAATGCCGATGGATGGCAGGTAAGTATAGCGATCAGCCATTGCCTGCGTGCCGACCTGAACCAACCCTATTACCGGGATGAGCGATCCCAGATACCAGAACCAGCCAACGAATAAAAACGACAGTTTACGGATGTAATAAATAACGGCAAGAGTAATTGATATAATTATAATGCCGGAAATTAATACTTTCCATAAAGGGATAGAATGTTCATAAGGATAAAATAAGGCCAGATTGCCAGGCCAGAAGATTTTTACCAGATAAGCTGTAAAGGAAACAGTTACGTTGAAAAAGCGGGCAGAAAATGGAAAAATATCCGTGGAAGCAATAGAGCCTCCTTTATTTTGCGCCCATAAGGCAATAACGCAGGATATGATCGACAGACAGAAAAAAGGAACCTTTTCCAATATTTGCCATAAAGGAATTATTCCCGCAATTCTGTTTTCCGGTAATTTCCGGTCACTTACCGGAGAAATATTTTTCTTTAGAGATTCTTTTTTTAATTTTCTTTTCTTTTTTTTACCTTTAATTTGAGAAACAGGAATAGTGTCTGCCGGGCTGGTTGCGATTTTCCGTGACCAAAGACGTCCCATCGGCCAGTAATCCAGAAGAATCAGTAGAAATGGCAGGGTAACCAGCATTGGTTTGGACATCAAAGAAAGAGCATATAATATCAGGCATAAAAAATATCGTGAGAGCTTGGATTTTTCGACGTATAAAGCATAAGCATAGAAGCAGGACATTCCAAAAAACATGCTTAATACATCTTTTCGTTCGGCTGCCCAGGCCACCGATTCCACGCGCAGGGGATGGATGGCGAAAAGAGCGGCGGCAAAAGCGGAAGGCCAGATACCATTTGTTGTTTTATTCAAAAAGAGAAACAAAAAAATAACAGCGCCTATATGAAGAAGCAGACTGACAAGGTGATGGCCGGAGGCGTTTGCTCCGAAAAGACTCCAGTCCAGCATATGGGAAATCATAGTTAACGGATGCCAGTTTCCGTTAACTATCGCTGTAGACGCCCATTTGATACTTTCGGAATTAAATCCCGATTGAATATAATTATTTCCGGTAATGTATGAAATATCATCAAAATTGATAAAGTCATTTCCTGCTATTCGGCCGAACGCAACGCAGGAAGCGGCAATTAATAATATAACTATAAGGCGGGAATAGTTCCTGGAATCGCGCAATTCAAACTCCTGATAAACACTGATGCCAAAAAATTGAATTTCTTATATCATAATCCTATGGAAAATATCATCAAAGAATGCTGATAAAAATAATGTATTTTCGTTGAGGCTGACGTTTTGCAAAAGAGTTTCTGATTGATTTTTGTGCTAATCAAAAGGGTTGTAAAATGGACATACTTCTACCAGTGCGGTTGATTGCCAATCCGATATCCCATGACTTCGGCTGTGTCGCTAAAAACTACGAATGCATGGGGATCGATTTTATTAATCAATCTCTTCATACTTGCCAGATCGCGAAAGGCGATCACCGTGTAGATAATATCCTCGGGTTCACCCGAATATCCTCCCTGACCTTTGATTACCGTAACTCCGCGGTTCAATTCCTTAAGTATCCTGATGATAATGTCTCCCTGCGACTTAGAGATAATCATCACGGATTTTCGCTGGCTTAGTCCCGTAACGACAAGATCAAGAATGTGAGAAGAAACGTACATATAGATGAGTGTGTACAGGGCAATTTCTAAAGAAAAGAGCATTGCGGACGCGGCCAGGACAATACCATTGAAGGCCAGTACAGTATATCCCAGGCGAATCGAAAATCGGGTCTGAACCATGACGGAGATGATGTCCGTTCCGCCGGAGGAACCGGCAGAGCGGAGAATGATGCCGACGCCCACGCCCATAATGATTCCTGCCAGCAGGGAACACAGAAGCGGATCCTGGACTTGTATGGGGACAACAATCCACTCCATAGCGGCAGAAAAGACGGCAGTGCCGATAATGCTGTAAATAAAAAACCGGCGGCTTACATATTTCCATCCCAGGGCGAACAGCGGAACATTGAAAAGTAAATAAAGGACGCTCACAGGAAGATACGGTATTATGTAATGAAAAATCAGAGCAACTCCGGTTACGCCGCTGCTGACAAATTTCCGGGGAATGAGAATTCCATTTACAGCCAGGGCGCAAATGCAGCTTCCGGTAGTGATGAGAATAAGATTCCAGAAAAACTGCCTTATGTTTTCAACCACCGCCGACCGCAAGAATGACATTATTCTTATCATGCTTTCCAACAAATCCGCTTCATTACTTTAAAGTAGATGAAGAATGGCTTCGCGCCGGATTTGATGAAGAAGAATCGCTGTCTGATGAATTTGATGAAGAAGGATCGCTGTCCTTCTTGCACGCATCAACGCATTCCTGATATGCGGCGCTACAACGTCTTGAATCTGCGGTCATGTTTATACAGACGTCCCCTTTGTCTTTGCAACTGCTAATGCATTCGTTTAAGCTTTTTCCCTGTGATCCGGATGCGATAGAAATGCCGGCAAAAGAGAAAAATAATAAATACGAAATCATGACAAAATACGAAATAATGGAAAATATTCTCAACTGTTTCATAATACGACCTCCTTCAATTTACAAGCGTGTTTCTTAGATTATAAAAATTACACATCTTCTATTGATTATAATGTAGCATAAAAATGCTAAAAAGGAAAAATAAGAATTACAAGAAGTCACCATTGAATAACCGAAGGCCAAATACTTATAGAAGATAACATCAACAATTCCTCGAAAGAGGAATTGTTGATGTTTCCAGAGCTGTCGAGTTTTTTAACTCGATCTGTTTTCAAAACCATGTGGTCGAGTCCTAAAGATTCGACCAGACAAAAAGATCGTTGAAGTTAATGTTTATCGCCAGCTAAAAACCAGGATAGTAAAGTGATTTAACTTAAAAAAAGCGCCTTCAAACTTGAAGACGCTTTTTTTATTTGCTTATTTGAACTATGTCGCGTTTGTTCTTCAGCGCATCAACATCACAGTGTTAATGGTGTAATCATTACTTCTTACAACCTGCAGGCTTTCCATTAGCATCGCAATGCTGTACGCCATGACCCTGCTGTCCCTGTTGCACATGACCTTGTTGTCCCTGCTGCACATGACCTTGTTGACCCTGCTGGTTATGACCCTGGAAGCCCTGCTGCACATGACCTTGTTGACCCTGCTGGTTATGACCCTGGAATCCCTGCTGAGCATGTCCTTGTTGACCCTGCTGGTTATGACCCTGGAAGCCCTGTTGATGACCTTGTTGTCCCTGCCATCCATTATTATCTCGCCAATGATCACCTCTCCAATGCCTATCAAGATCGGCATGATGAATTTGCGGAGGATTCCAGGGATGACCACCCCACATATGATTTCTATAATTATTTCTCCAATCATGAGGTATTCTTCCCTGCCATGACGGATAACCGGAATAATAACCCCATTCATGGTCATAATATCTTGAACGGTACCAATGACCGTTCCAATTTCTCCACCACCAGCCTTGTTCGAAATATATATCTTCCTGGCTGTCAGGAACAACATATACATCTGTATCGGGCACTACGACTAAATCCGGTGGCGCGGCAAATTGTATCGGCGGAGGCAGTTTAGAAGTTACCGGCATCTGCGAAGGCGGATTAGCAGCAACCGTTGTCCAACTCCACTCAATCTGATTTTCGAGAGCATTTTTTGCAGTATCTTTTGCAACCGGAGTTATCATGCAGGAGTACAACGTGCCGGGAGCCAATTCACTATCCGGGGTAAAGGTCATAACCGTATCCCCGTCGCTCCATTTAAAGGCGCCATTTACGCTTGGACTCATAGAAAACGCATCTTTTACAGAAGCTGTGTCCATTTTTTTACTAAAGGTCAAGATAACGCTTGCTTTAGTAGGAACATCCGTAGGACCATCATCCGGACTTGCAGATATTATTATTGGAGGGGTTTTGTCATCTGCCGGCGGGGCGGGACCATTATTTTTTTGACATCCTGTCATTAGAAGACTGACGAATAAAACAACTGCGAGCAAAAAATACTTTTTCATATACAGTAACCTCTCTAACAATTATTTTTGGTCACACATTAATCTTTTATTTTTAAAATAGCGAAATATCGTTTGTATGTCAATTATTTTAAAAGAGATCATTACTGTTGTAATCGCATGGCAGGCAGAATTAGAAAAACAATAATATAGGAAGGTTCTAATGAAAAAGCCTCATTAAATGTTTGAAGTTCTTCACGGCAATCCTCGGAGACTTTTCGATACTTAGGGAACAACATTATTTATTGTTTGCCCGCTTGTGAATTCAAGATTGCCGAATCAACGGCA
>Ga0187887_10002229_pt1 | contig 15655 bp, 14 predicted proteins | sample June2016WEW_7_10_FD_132977 | JGI IMG/M metagenome (GOLD analysis project Ga0187887, IMG submission 132977) | Peatland microbial communities from SPRUCE experiment site at the Marcell Experimental Forest, Minnesota, USA - June2016WEW_7_10 | ecosystem: Environmental > Terrestrial > Soil >...
CACCATCGGCGGGTGCGGGCGGCTCACCGGGTGTGCCAGCTGCGGCGATCAATCGGCTGCAGCGCGTGGGCTGCGGGCCGGGAGTTTAAGGCAGCTAGTGGCTGCCGAGCGCTAGGCGGGCGGCGCTGATGTCTTCCCGGCCGTGGCCGGCGTCAACGGCTGCGCGCCAGTGGCGGGATAGCGCGGCCAGCAGTGGCAGCTCGTCATCGCCCGTGGCCCCGAGGGCCAGGTCCACGTCCTTGAGGGCCCACTCCAGCGGGAACTCGGGAGCGAAATCGCCGCGCTCCATTTTGTGGAGCTTGGCGTCCGCGATCGGGGCGTCCAGCGGGCCACCCTCGATGGCCTCGGCCAGCTTGGAGTCATCGATGCCCAGCCGGCCAGCCAGTTCCAGAGCCTCAGCCACGCCCTCGATCAGGATGGACATGTAGGCGTTGACCGCCAGCTTCATCCGGCTGCCCTGGCCCGCATCGCCCAGCCACACCGTCTTGCGGCCGATCGCGGAGAACACCGAGCCCAGGGCTGCGGCCGCCGCAGGCGGGCCGGACGCCAGGATGAGCAGCTGGCCGGCCTCGGCGGGGCCCTTGCTGCCCGATACTGGCGCGTCCACGAACATGACATCGGGCCGCAACTGACCGAGGCGGCTGGCGATCGCGGTCGTTTCCGCAAGCCCGATCGTGCCCATCTGCGCCCACGCCGCGCCCTCAGCCAGCGCTTCCGCGACGCCGTTATCGAAGATCACCGAGTTGACCACGTCGGCGGTCGGCAGCATCGTGATCACGACGTGCGCCTCCTGGACCGCCTCCGCCGGCGACCCGGCCACCCGTGCTCCGGCCCCGGCCAGCGGCGTGGTCGCCGCGGGTGAGCGATCCCAGACCGTGGTGGGCAGCCCGGCGGAGACCAGATTGCGGGCCATCGCCGAGCCCATGATCCCGGTCCCCAGCACCGCCACCCGCACATTCTCGCCAGCGCTATCCGTAGCAGCCATCTGAGTCTCCCTCCGCGCAGTTATGACGGCCCCATACGGGGTGCCGCAGCTGACCTGGATACACCTCGAAGGCGAGCACCGCAGAGGCGGCCCCGGGAGTTGCCGGCTGGTGCCTCAACGGTCGTAGCGCGGGCGAGAACGGGTCTCGTTCGCCCACGATCACGCTACCCCGGCCATAACCGGCAACCCGGCCACCCCGGCCGAACCAGCCGGCCACACGCAGGCGGACGCCGTACACGAGCAACCCCAAGTCGGTGATCCCGGGTACCCGCAGGCCGGTGCGCACCTAGAGCATTCCCGACGGCAAGGACATACCGCGACGGGGAGGTCGTTCGAGGTAGATTTTCTGTACCGTAGCTCGCTGGGACAACGGCCAGATCGTAGAGGAGCCCCTGGTGGGCTCATGAACCAGGTCGGCCTTAGCGGCTGATACCAGCCGGATCGGGCACGAGGGCCTAACCCACTGGGAGCTGAAACGCGCCATGGCTGACGCAGGAACGGCTTCGTCGTCCTGGGCGCCGTTGCGTATCGGGCTGTTCCGGACGCTGTGGATCGCGGCGCTGGTCAGCAACGTGGGCACCTGGATGCAGACCGTGGGTGCCCAGTGGCTGGTGGTCCATGACGCTCATGCGGCCATCCTTGTCTCGCTCGTGCAGACCGCTGCCACGCTCCCCGCCGTCCTGTTCGCGCTGGTGGGCGGGGTGCTGGCCGACATTTTCGACCGGGTCAGGCTGCTTGTCGCGGTCCTGGCCGGGATGACCGCCGCGGGCGGGGCTCTCACCGCGCTGACCGTCGCGCACCGGATGCCGCCAGCGCTGCTGCTCATGTTCACCTTCGTACTGGGCACCGGCGCTATCTTGGTCGCGCCCGCCTATCAGTCGCTGGTGCCCGACATGGTCCCGCGCCCGCAGGTGCCGGCCGCCGCGGCTCTCGGCTCGATCAGCGTCAACCTGGCCCGTGCTATCGGCCCGGCGATCGCCGGGGTGCTGGTCGCCCGGATCGGGGTGGCCGCCGTGTTCGGCCTGAACACGGCGACGTTCCTGATCTACGCGATCGTGGTGGCAGCCCATCCCGGGCTGGGCGGAACCCGGCCGTCTCCCGAGCGGTTCATCCCCGGGCTGCGGGCCGGCGGCCGGTACGTCCGCCGGGCACCCGTCGTCCAGCGCATCTTGCTGCGCGCGGCCCTGTTCCTGGTCCCGGCCAGCGCGCTGTGGGCGCTGCTGCCCCTGATCGCCACCCGCCGGCTCGGACTGGGTTCAGGCGGGTACGGCGTGCTGCTCGGTGCCCTGGGCGTCGGCGCCATCGTCGGCGCGTTCATCCTGCCGCAGGTCCGGGCGAGGCTGTCGGTCAACGCCCTGGTGGCTGTCGCGAGCCTGACCTACGCGGCGGCACTCGTCGTGGTGGCGCTGTCGCGCAACCTCGCGCTCACCATCCTCGCGCTACTCCCAGCCGGCCTTGCCTGGACAACCTTCCTGTCGAACGTCAACGCCGCGCTGCAGCTCTTCCTGCCGAGGTGGGTCCGCGCCCGCGGCCTGTCGGTCTACCAGATGGTCCTGTTCGGCGCTCAGGCAGCCGGAGCTGTGATCTGGGGAGTCGCCGCCAGCGCTGCCGGGCTGGTGCCCGCCTTCCTGATCTCTGCTGGCGTCATGGCCGCCGGCGCGGCAACCATCTGGTTCTGGCCGTTCCACCAGATCGAAAACATGGACCGCAGCCTGGTCCGCTGGCCCGAGCCGCAGCTGCTCATCAGCGCTGATCGCGACGCCGGGCTGGTCCTGGTGCGGACCACCTACACCATCGCAGCCGACAAGGAGCACCAGTTCCTGCAGGCCATGGCCCGCCTGCGCCAGTCACGGCTGCGGACCGGCGCCACCGGCTGGGGCCTTTACCAGGACGGCCAGAACCCGCGCCTGTTCATCGAGCTGTTCGGCGTCCCGAGCTGGGAAGAGCACCTCCGGCAGCACCGGGAGCGGCAGACCGGCACCGACCTGGCGTACCGTGACGCCGCCGCGGCACTATCCGACCCGCCGCCACAAACCGGCCACTACCTAGCCGCCGACGTCCACGAATAGCAAGAGCCCAGCTCATCACTTCACGCGGTCCAGCGACGGCGAGCTACCCAGCGCGTCTCCGGGTACCTTCGCGCTCCTGCTCCCTGCCTTGGCCAACTGCCGGCGGTGGGGAGGGCCGGGGGTGGGGTATCGCGCGCTGGGCAGGTCGGGTCTGCGGGTATCGGTGCTGACGATGGGCACGATGGCGTTCGGTGGTCGCGGAGATTTCGCGGACGTTGGTGCTACCAGCGCGGACGAGGCGCGCCGGCAGGTGGATCAGTGCCTGGCGGCCGGGGTCAACCTGTTCGACACCGCGGATGCGTATTCCGGCGGCCTGGCGGAGGAGATTCTCGGGCAAGGTGCGTTACGTCGGGGTGTCGGACTACGCGGGCTGGTGCGGCGGGGGATCGATCCCGTGTCCCCATATTGGTCTATGAGCTAGAGCGCCGGATCGGCTTGTAGAAGGCCGCATTCTTGGCTGGCCGCTATGCCCTCTGATTCGAAACGCCCGCCTGGGTGCATAGCGGCGACCGGCCAGGGGCATGCGTAGTACGAGCGGCCGGGGTGCGTGTATCGGGCTGGCATCAGCGGCTCCTGTCGGCCAGGGGTCGGCGGGGTTCCCATTGCGAGGAGGTGGCCGGGACGCGATGAGGCAGCGTGCAGACGGCCCTGAGGGCGCCAGCGGACGTGGGTCTCCTCCGCGCTTCGCCGCCGGGGGCGCCAGGGGTCCTGTGCAGCAGGCCCAGGCCGGGCGTGGCCCGGTGCTGGACTCGGCGCAGCCTGAGGTGCTGCGCAGGTACGGCAGCGAGCATGACGTTGCCACCGGCGACGTGCTGTTTGCGGATGGGGACGTGAGTTATGACCTGATCGTGGTGCTGGCCGGTCAGGTCCAGATCATCGAGCACCGTGGCCAGCCGGGCGGGAGGGTTATCGCGACATACGGCCCGTCGCAGTTCCTGGGCGAGATCGGCCTGCTAACCGGCCAGCGCGCGTACCTGAGCGCGGTGGCGAGCACGGCCGGGCGGGTGCTGCGCGTTCCCGCCGGGCAGGTGCGGGTGCTCATGGCACAGGAACTGGGCCTCAGCGAGCTGATCTTGCGGACGTTCTTGCTGCGGCACTCGATCCTGACGGGCCTGGGCTCGGGCCTGACGCTGATCGGGTCGCGGTTTGACGCCGGCACCCGGCGGCTGCTGGAAGTCTTGGCGCGTAACCGGCTGGCGTCCAGGTGGATGGAGCTCGAAGGCTCACCGGAGGCCGAGGATATGCTCCGGGAGCTGGATGTTCCCGTCGGGGACCTGCCGATTGTCATCGTGCCCGGCGGCCCGTTGCTGCGCAACCCCAGCAGCCGCGAGCTGCGGGCTGCGCGGGGTGCGCCCTCGCCGCGGCGGCCGGGGCCGGGGGGTTGTCATGGCGTGTCTCCTCGGGTACGCGGCGGCTGCCAGGGCGGGGGCGGCCCGGGGCGGGCGCGGGGCCTCACCTCCCTTCGCAGGGCGGGAAAGTCGGCCGGTGTCAGCGGGTGCGGTGACGCCCGGCCCCCGGGCCACCCCCCTCCCGGCCGGGGGGCGGGAACCCCCGCACTTACAGAAATCCGGATTCCGGCAGTGTTTTTCACGCCGGCCATTTCAGGAACCTGAAAGAACACTGGGAACCGGCCGGTATCCGGACCATGCGCTATTCCCGATGGCATAAAGCTGGGTTCGGCTCATGCGGCTCGGGCCAGCGGAATGAAGCGGCTCTAAGCGCACCTCGGCGTGGCGGGTCCCGCTCCGGGAGCACAGCGGCCAGGTATCCCGCGACAGTGCCGGTCCCTGCCGTGGCGCGCAGGCCGCAGCGCTGGGCGCCGGGTCGTCCGTCCTTCCTTCGCTGTCCGTGAACGCATCACATAGGCGGGTACCCGCCTATGTACGGTGGGCGCATGACCACCCTGCCGTCAGAACCTGAGGGAACCGCTGAGACCGGCGCCCAGGGGTACGACCGGGCGCAGGCAGCGCATTTGCAGCGGCAGGTCGCCGAGGGGTTCGGTGCCGACGCCGGCCGCTACGACCGGGCCAGGCCGACGTATCCCGCCGACCTGGTGGACCGGATCATCGCCGGCAGCCCGGGACGCGACGTCCTCGACGTCGGGTGCGGCACCGGCATCTCCGCCCGGCTGTTCCAGGCGGCCGGCTGCCGGGTGCTCGGCGTGGATCCCGACCCGCGGATGGCCGGGCAGGCCAGGCAGGGCGGGACCGAGGCGGAGGTCGCGAAGTTCGAGGACTGGGATCCGGGCGGCCGCACGTTCGACGCGGTCATCGCCGCGCAGGCCTGGCACTGGGTGGACCCGGTCGCGGGCGCGGCGAAGGCCGCCGCGGTGCTGCGCCCCGGCGGCCGGCTGGCGGTGTTCTGGAACGCCTTCGACCCGCCGAAGGACCTGCGCGAGGCGTTCGCCGAGGTCTTCCGCCGGCTGCTCCCGGACTCGCCGTCCGGCGGCTTCTGGGACCGGCCCGCCGTCGAGGCCTACCGGGCCGGGTGCGCGCGGGTGGTCGGCGCGATACGGCAGGCGGGAGCGTTCGGCGAGCCGGAGGAATGGCTGTCTTACTGGGAGCGGCCCTACACCCGGGACGAGTGGCTGGACCTGGTCCCGACCACCGGCGGCTTCACCCGGCACCCCGAGGCCATCCGGCAGGAGCTCCTCGATGGCCTTGGCGCTGCCGTCGACGCGGCAGGCGGCACCTTCACCATGTCCTACACGACAATCGCCGCAACCGCCGCCCGGCTGGCCGCTTAGCCGACCCGGGGGCGCTGCCTGGCGAGATGCCGGGACGGCCGAAGTCGCCGGGGTTGGTCCTGGTCGTGGCCGCCACGGGCGCGCACAGCCAGACCAGCCCGCATACCCGCAGGAACGCGTCAGTCCTGCGAATGTGTCGCACACCTCCGCTCCGCCGGGTGGAGCGGGCTGACATGGCGAGGCGGGAGAATACGCAGGTGGCATTCAATGACGAGCTCATGACCCTGGTGAACGAGGTCGCCGACAGGGTTGACAGGTGGACCGGGCAGGCCATGTGGAGCTTTGATCCGGGCTCGCCTGCATCGGCTGAGGTCGCGAATGCAGAGGTGAGACTGGACGGCTCGCCCTGGGGTGAGCGTCCGGTCCGCACGGCCTACCAGTACGCGCAGATGGAGACCAAGCTCGCGGTGGAGCTGTCCCGATGTTCGGCACTGCTGATCGGGGCGGCGCGTCCGGCACCGGGCATCGAGGCCGTGACCCGCGCCTCGCTGGAGGCCGGGTCGGTGGCGTGGTGGCTGCTGGCCGAGGGGCTCACGGCCCGGCAGCGCGTGTGCAGGATGCAGCTCCTGCGCCGCAACAGCGCCCGCGAGTATGCCAGGAGCATCGAGGAGGTGGGCGAGGATCCCGGCCTGGCGGGCAAGGAGACGGTGGCCGCCATCGAGGCGGAATGCCGTGACCTCGGGCTGGCCGCGTTCACCCGGAAGGGCGATGAGTTCGAAAGGCAGAACCGTCTCGGATACACGGCACGCGTGAAGGCGCTCACCGACGAGCTCGGCTACCAGGGCGCCTACGGCATTTACTCCGGCGTGGCGCACGCCGAGCTGGCCGGTGTCTGGCGGCTGTTCGGCCAGACGGCCGCGACGGTGCCCGGACGCGAGCCTATCTACGGACCAGTCGCTAACCCTGAGGCGTCGTTCGCGGCTGCCGACGGGGCGCTGAAGTCCATGATGGGACCGGCTGAGCGGATAGCGCTGCTATTCGGCTGGCCGGTGCCTGGCCGGGCCGAAGAGGTCAGCGCGACGATCGATTACATGAACAGCGAGATGAAGCGGCGGCGGCCGTAGCCCGGATAGCGGTTCGCTCCGATCCGTCCGTCCGAGTTTCTGTGCCTGACCCCGGTCCCGGGACGGCTACTGCGCCCGCGTTTCGGCGCCGGGCTGGCCCCCGGCCGTTACCAGCGCTGGTCCTCGGGTGCGGCCTCCAGGTCAGGCCCTGCCGTTGCGATGCCGGTTCCCGGCTGTGTCGTATGTTGCATCAAATGCAATATCGCTTAGTAGGCTGCCGCGGATCGCGTCGGTGATGGCTTTCTCAGCTCTTTTCCGCCGGTTGCACAGGGCGCTATGGCTGATGCCCAGTTCGGCGGCGATCTGGGAGAGGGGGATTCCTTCGAGGCGGTTACGGCCGATCAGCTGCGCCTGGGCCGGGGTCAGGATGCTGCGGGTGACAGCTGCGGCCGGGACGAAGTCGGGGTGGCCCCAGGGCATGTACGGGGCGTCGTACCCGTCGGGCAGGTCGCGGCGGGTGGCGGTGTAGCTGGCGTCGGTATAGGCGAGGGCCTGCCCGGCGCGCCACGCGGCCCAGCACAGCCGCGACGCCAGCGGGATACGGTCCAGGTCGTCGGGGTCCAGGGCGCGCATGGCGGCGAGGAATCCGGTGAGGATCTCGGTCTGCAGGTCGGCGGGATCACCGCGGTAGCTGGCTGCCAGGGTAGCGGCGGCGCGGCGCAGCCCGGGCATCGCGACGCCGACCAGGCCGACGACCCAGGCCGGGGACCCGGCCCGGGCCCGGCGGATCAGTTCGGCCCACACCTTGTTGCGGGCGCGGGCCCCGGTCGCCGGGTGCAGCAGCAGGGCCCGCAGCTCATCGAGGGGGACCAGCCGGTCCGGCAGCCCGGAGGCGAGGGAGGCGGCATGCAGGGCCAGCGGCTGCGGCCCCGTGGTCAGCGCCCGGAAGGACGCGTCCGCGGAATCCAGCGGGCTGAGCATCCCGCCGCCGGGCTGCGCGGCAGCCAGCATGGCCAGCCCGCTTAGATCCACCCAGCTCAGAGAGAGAATTCGAACCCAGAATCGATGAACGTTTCCCTCTGAGGGGCATTCTGAGGGGCAAGATCCGTCAGAAGCCGGTCGTCTGACCAGCGATGACGCAGAGCTTGTGTCGCCACCTAGACCAACAGCGCTTTCGCGACGTTCAAGAGGTCACCAGTCGTAGCACGGGAGGGCGCGCTGCAGGCTGACGGACCCTCATCAGTTGCGTGCTGAAGTGGGGGAGGGGTGCAACGAGTCGGCGCGCCTTGAGCGAAACGACTCGGTGTCCGGGCGAGCGCAGTAGCAGACTGCGTCGTGGGTTGCGGTGTAAGGAACGTGCGCCTGGCCCTCGCCGTGGCCGCAGGCGCGCTGGCTGCGCTGCTGCCCGCAATTAGTCAGCGCATGGTATTAGCCTCAGGCATGCCGTATCCGCTGGCTGCGGCCCAGGCGCGCCTGGGTGAGCTCGTCGCCGAGACCCGGCAAAGCCACCGCCCCGTCACCATCAGCGAGCACGGCAAGCCAGTCGCTGCGCTGATCAGCATCGACGACCTCACTGACCTCGAAGATCGCGCGGCGCTGGCGGCGCATCTGGCGGACAAGGCCGCCGGGCGCGGCGGGATCAGCCTCGATGGACTGGATGCTGCGCTCGAGCGAATCGATGCAGAAACCTTGTCGTGAGCCTGACCGTCGTTTTCCGGCAGACGGCGCTTCGTAACCTCGCCCGCGTCCGCAGCGAGGATAAGGACCTGTTCGGCCGGACACGTCGCGCGATTGCCTTACTGGCTGATCGGCCCTACCCAAAGAACGCGGTCGCGTGGGGTGCCACAGGCGTATACCGGTTGCACTCAGGCGATATCCCGGATCCTGTACGAAGTCGATGATGAGGCGGCAACGGTGTACATCATCAACATCGGGGTTATCCCCTGAATCCGGCGGGGCGGCCCAGTAGGACGCCGGGTGCTCATATCCATCTGCGCCCAGGCGATTATCACGCCGTCCGCTATCAGGGTGTGTGGCTAATGATCCGCTTGGTGCCGGACGCCCTCCGTTATACAGATCAGGGCGATCCGGCCGCGCCGCTCCTGCGTGTCGTCGACGACCCCGACCTGTCAGAACAGATAATGACCCAAGCCGCAGTCGCACTGAAACGGCGCATCCCGAACTAAGCCGGAACGCGGACACGCGAGCTCGCCCTGAAAACGAGCCAGCAGAAGCACGACGATGGCCGTCAAGCCGACGGCGCTCAAAGTCCTCGCGCGTTTCGTTGCCTCTTAATCGAATGTAGGATCTATTAGTCGTGGCAGGAAGCCGTCCCGGCGTGAAGTTATCATCTTGAGGGCATTCCGAGGGGCGGAATGACGCTCGTGGCAGCTCGCCAGGGCTGCTGGGAGCTAGCGTGAGCTTGCCAGAGGAGGCCGGTACCGGGCCAGCCGCCGTGCTGTCGCGGTTCCGACGGGAGTTCCATGCCTGCCTGACCGCCCGCGCCGATGAGCTGTCCGAGCTGGCCGATGCAGTGCTGTGCGCGGGGACGGACCGGTGAGAACCCTCCTTACCTGGCCCATGCCATGGTCCGCCGATGATGCGGGCCTTCGAGCCAGCCGCTTCGCTTGGCGGACGGTGCTCGACGCAGCGGCTCAGGCAAGATGAAAGAACAGCAGCACACCGATGACGAACGTGGCGGCAGCACCGATGAGCGCCAGGATGAGCAGAATCTTCGAAGCGGCTCTGATGTATGCGAACGTCAGTCCGCCAGAAATCACCAGCACGGATCCCATCAAGGTGTCATGCCAGTCCATTGCCATTACGACGTCCTTTTCCGGTGGCAGTCATCGACCTGGGCCAGGAGCTGTCAGGCCCTGGATGGACAGGCCCCGCGAATACCGGCCGGGTTGCGTGGCCTGGCCGGTATCCGCAGCCAGCACCGCGGCTTTCCAGGCGGGAACCGGTGAGAATCAGGCCAGCACCGGCTTGGGCGCCACCGGCCTCAGGACGGCCTGCGCGTCGCTGACGAGCAAGGCCCGATGGTCGCTGACGAAGAGCGGGCCAGAGGGCAGCTGCCGCCATATGCCACCTCGGCTTCGCTGCGCGCTAGGCGCCACCGAGGTCCAGAGCAGCCGGGAGGAATCTGAAATCTCGTCTACACGCAGATAAACGAGCACACCTTCTTAATCTGGACGCTACGCTCCATCCGTCGGGGAGACAAGAGAGCCAGGAGGCGATTACGTGGCCAGCGGCGGAGCAGCGCTGCCAGCTCTCGACGTGAACTTCTCACGGCGTGCCGCCACTGCTTACATGCCCACCGCTCGGTACTGGCCGGGCCGTGCCGGGGGTGCGCTCGAGGCCGTCGAGGATCAGGTCGAGCCCGAACTCGTACTCGTTGCCGTGGTCGTAGCCGGGCTGCAGGACGTGCTCGAGTGTCAGCTCGGTGAGGTGGGGGTATTCGTCGGGAGTGGACCGCGTCATGATCGTTCGCGCCAGGTCGGCTGTTTGCTCCCCGGTGTCGAACGGCAGGCTCGCTTCCTGCAGCGCGAAGCCGTAGATGTAGCTGTCCAGGACGGAGAACGCGTGTGCCGCCAGGGGGACCGGGAAGCCGGCCTCGCGAAGGCACCCGATGACAGCGTCGTGGTGCCGCAGTGTTGCGGGGCCGGGTGTGCTGCGCGACTCCATCAGGTCGATCGCCCAGCGGTGGCGCGACAAGGCCTGGCGGGCGGAGACCGCCCTGCCGCGCATGGCCGTCTTCCAGTCGGCTCCGCGCGGGGGGAGGCCGATCTCGCTGAAGACGAGGTCGATCATGCCGTCCAGGAGATCGCCCTTGCTGGCCACATGCTTGTACAGCGACATCGCCTCGACCCCGAGGGCCTCGCCGAGCTTGCGCATGGTGAGCGACCCGATGCCGTGCTCGTCAGCGAAAGTTACGGCGCCGCGCAGCACTCGTTCCCGGCTCAGCGGGGGTCCGGGCTGTGTCGCGGGCATGGCCGGTCGCGCCATTTCTGCACGTTCTCCTGTCACCGTCTTGACAAAGCTTACATTGTAAGCCTATCGTGAGCTACGGCGTGAGCCACACGACACCATCGAGATTAGGGCGACAGCGACGTTCGAGCCTGTCGACTTCGTCACGGAACGCCGGATGATGCAGGGCGGCAGAGCCCACGCCGAGACCGCCGTTCCGTTCCCGAAGCGGCACGAAGGAATCATCGTGTCCATGCCCCTGTCCGCCCCGTATCCCGTCCAGCTGGACTTCCACGCCGACCATCACATCACCCGGTGGCGCCCCCTGGTGCAGTGGCTGCTGGCCATCCCGCACCTGATGATCGCCTATGCACTGCGTTGCCTGCGGCAGGTCCTGACCCTGATCAGCTTCTTCACCGTGCTGATCACCGAGCACATCCCGCGACCGCTTTTCGACGCGATCACCATGACCTACCGCTACGAGTGGCGGGCCATGAGCTACGCCTTCTTCATGCACGAGGACTACCCCCCGTTCGACTTCGAGCTGTCCTCCGACGACGACGGGATGGACCCGCACACGTCCCTGCGGCTCACCTATCCCGGGCACCTCGAGCGGTGGCAGCCGCTGTACAAGTGGTTCCTGGCCATTCCCCACTACTTCGTGGTGGCTGGCCTGACCATCGCGGCTGCGCTGGGCATCATCGCCGGCTTCTTCGCCGTGCTCTTCACCGGGCAGTACCCCGAGGGCATCCGGGACTTCCTGGTCAGCTCCTACCGCTACGCGCTCCGGGTAGAGGCCTACGTAGGTTTCCTCACCGACCGCTACCCGCCCTTCAGCCTCGCCGCCTAAGGCCCGCGGCCGGGCGAGCCGCATGAGTCAAGCCAGGCCAGCATAGTGGGGCCGCCGGACCACCAGCCCCTCCGGTATCCGCCGGTGAACGCAGGAAAGCCATGAAGAAAGCACCTCTCAGCCAGCCGACGGAACCACCATCGACGAACGGCATGAAGACAATGACGGCCATCGTGCAGGATGAATACGGCACCGCCCCCGAGCAGGTGCTGCGGCTCGCCGAAATCGCCAGTCCAGCGATGTGCCCCCTGCCGAAACTCCTCGCCGGCCACCGGGGCCAGCAGTGAACGGGTACGGGCTGCACGTGGTGTTCGGGACCGGGCAGGTCGATCACGCGCTTGCGAGCTGGGTGGCCGGGCCGGGCCGGGCGTGCCGGCGGTGTCGCGGCGTCGGCCACCTCGGCCGGCGCGCGCCGGACGCGACGGACCCCGGCTGTTCCGGTGACACCGACGAGGGCGCCGGCTTTCCCGGCAAGCCCGGCCTGCCGGACACCTACAGCCCTGTTCCGGATATCGCCGTTGGCCTGGCCACGTTGGGATCGCACGAGCGCGCCGGCCTTGCCCCGGGTCCCGCTGCGCGGGCGGTGCGCAGGGGAGACGGTGGGTTCGTGGGCAGAGCGTGTCCTTGTCCCGGCTGGCTCATCGGCATGACGGCCACGGCCTGCGGTAACTGCCCGTGACGGATTCGCCCAGAATACAGCTGGCCGCCGGCGGGGCGAAGACGCCGCCGCGGGGCCGGGTCCTGCCGCCGACGCGGTACCGGCATCCAGGTGATGTGATCCGCCTGGTAGCCGCGGCCCTGGTGCTGGCCGTCGCGGTCGTGATCGCTGCGCTGTTCCCTGCGCTGCTCCGGCCGGCCGCGGCCGCGGTCACCGGGGTCGGGCCCGCGACTGAGGCCGGGCAGGTGCTGACCGGCCTGGTCCAGGTGACGATCGCGGCGGCGGCCCTGGTGCTGCTGGTCGCCGCCCTGCGGTACCGCCGGTTCCGGGTGCTGGTTACGGTGGCGGCCGGGTTTGTGGCAGCGGCGGCGGTGATGGCCGGAATCACCTACCTGGCCGGGCCGGGCGGCTCCGCTGGTCTGCCCGCAGGGCTGCGCCAGGGTTCGTGGCTGACCGGTGCTGGTTTCCCCGATCCGGCCGTCCTCGCGGGACTGGCGGCTGTCGCGGTGGCCGCGGCGCCGTGGCTGAGCCGGCCGTGGCGCCGGGCGGCCTGGGCCACGCTGCTGCTGATCGGCGCGGCCCGGCTGGTCACCGGCGGGCTCCTGCCGATGCAGCTGGTGCTGGCGCTGGCCGCCGGGGTCACGGTAGGGGCGGGCCTGCTGGTGGTGTTCGGGGTGCCGGACCGGCGGATGGGCCCCGCCGGGGTGGCAGCGGCCCTTCGCGCGGGTGGCGTGCCTGTCAGCGAGGTGTCCGGGCCGCTCGCCACCGCGAAGGGATCGCGGCCGTTCGAGGCGGTGACCGGTGACGGACGTGCCCTGTTCGTCAAGGTCTTCGGCTCGGACCAGCGTGACGCGGACCTGCTGTACCGGGGCTGGCGCGGCGTCCGGCTGCGCGGCGTCGGCGACACCAGGCCCGCGGCCTCGCTTTTCAGGGCCGTCGAGCATGAGGCGCTGCTGGCCGTGATGGCCGAGCGGGCCGGCGTCGCGGTGCCGCACGTCGGCCAGGTGATCAGGGCGGAGGACGGGTCCGTGCTGCTGACCATGGAACTGGTAGCGGGCCAGTCCCTGGACGAGGTCCCGGCCGACCGCATCACTGACCAGTTTGCCGGGGATCTGTGGCGCGAGGTCGGCCGGTTGCACCAGGCCAGGATCGCGCACCGCTCCCTGCACGGCACCAACATCATGATCAGCCAGAACGGCTGCCCCCGGCTGGTCGACTTCAGCTTCGCTGAGCTCGCCGCGACCAGCCGCCAGCGGGCCATCGACGTGGCCGAGCTGCTCACCTCGCTGGCCAGCCGGATCGGCCCGGACCGTGCCGTCGCGGCCGCGGCGGCCGTGATCGGCGCCGATGGCGTCGCCGCCGCGGTGCCGCTGCTGCAGCCGCTCGCGCTGTCGGCCAGCACCCGGCGCGAGATCAAGGGCCAGGACGGGCTGCTGAAGAACACGCGCGCGGCCGCGATCGCGGCCTCCGGCGACGACGCTGACAAAGACCTCGTCCGGCTGCAGCGGGTGCGGCCGCGCACCCTGCTGGCGATTGCCGCGCTGGCCGGCGCCTTCTACTTCCTGCTGCCGCAGATCGCCCAGGTGAGCAGCAGCTGGCACGCGCTGCTGCACGTTAACTGGGCCTGGCTGCCGGTGATCCTCGCGGCGTCCGCGCTGACTTACGTGGCCAGCGCTATGGCGCTCGCCGGCTCGGTGCCCGGCCATGTCCCGTTCGGCCCCGCCGTGCTGGCGCAGGGCGCGTCATCGTTCATCAACCGGGTGTCGCCGGCCAACGTCGGCGGGATGGCGCTGAACGCCCGGTTCCTGCAAAAGAGCGGAACCAGCACCCCGGCCAGCGTCGCCGCGGTCGGGGTGAACGCCCTCGCGGGCGCGATCATGCACATCCTGCTGATCGTGGTTTTTTTCGCGCTGGCCGGCCACGACCTCACCAAGGCGTTCAAGCTGCCGTCCGGCAGTAAGATCCTGCTCGCCCTGGCGGTGATCATCGCGGTCGTCGGAGTGGTCCTGGCGACCCGGCCCGGCCGCCGCTGGACGCGTAAGCAGCTCATCCCCGGCCTCCGGTCCGCGGCGGGCAGCCTGCGCCAGGCCGCCGCCAGCCCGGTCAAGCTGGGCCTGCTGTTCGGCGGCTCGGCCCTGATCACCCTCGCCTACATCGCCGGGCTGGCCGCCTCGGTCCAGGCGTTCGGCGGAGGCCCGGGCCTGGTGGTCCTCGGCGCGGTGTACCTGGCTGCCGCGGCGCTGGCGGCGGCCGCCCCCACGCCGGGCGGCCTCGGCGCGATCGAGGCAGCGCTGGTCGCCGGGCTGACCGGCGTCGGCATGCAGCCCGGGCCCGCCGTCTCAGCTGTACTGCTGTACCGCCTCGCGACCTACTGGCTCCCCGTGCTCCCCGGCTGGCTGTGCTGGCGGTCCCTGCAGCACCGGGGGTACGTGTGACCGCCGGCCCGCAACCAAGACCGGCGCCCCGCCCGCCGCGCCCCGGGCCTCCGGCCGGCCGCCAGCGCCGGCCCCCAGGCGCGCCGCCGCGCGGGGAAGCGGGATCCCAGGCACCGGGCATGTGCGGAGCAACCTTTTCTTCCCGACCCGCACGGAACGTGATGGCCGCCGCGTGCTGCGCCTGCACGTCCGCCAGCGGCAGCGGGCCGGCTGGCCGGGCAGGCGAGGGCGGCCAGCACGGCGCCGTAATCACCGTCGGGTCATTCGATTTCCCGGAGAGCGTGCTGCTCGCTGACCTTTACGCAGGCGCGCTCGCGGCGAACGGCTTCCCCGCCCGCGTCCTGCCGGACCTGGGCCCCCGCGAGCTGGTGGACCCGGCGCTGATGAGCGGACTTCTCCAGGTCGTGCCGGAGTACTCCGGAGCAGCGCTCGAGTTCATCAGCGTGGGACGGCTGTCCGCGACCTCCGATGCCGCGGCGACTGGCAGGGCCCTGGCCGAGCAGGTGGCTGGCCGGGGGCTGGTGGCGGGCCGGCCGTCTGCCGCCCAGGACGGCAACATCATCGTGGTCACCGCCGCGACAGCGGCCCGCTACCGCCTGCGGTCCATCGAGAACCTGGCCAGGGCGGCGCCCCGGCTGATCTTCGGCGGCCCGCCGCAATGCCCTGAGAGCATCTACTGCCTGCGGGGGCTGAGGCACGTTTACCGGCTCCGGTTCCGGGCTTTCATACCACTCGACGCCGGGGGGCCGCTGACGCTGCAGGCCCTGGAGGCAGGGGACATCGGCGTCGCGCTGCTGTTCAGCACCGATCCGGCCATCACGGCGGATCATCTGGTGGTGCTGGCCGACGACCGCGGCCTGCAGCCGGCCGAGAGTGTCGTCCCGCTGGTGCGCCGGGATGCCGTCGCCCGCTACGGCCCGCGACTCCTCGCGGTGCTCA
>Ga0187887_10002230_pt1 | contig 15654 bp, 12 predicted proteins | sample June2016WEW_7_10_FD_132977 | JGI IMG/M metagenome (GOLD analysis project Ga0187887, IMG submission 132977) | Peatland microbial communities from SPRUCE experiment site at the Marcell Experimental Forest, Minnesota, USA - June2016WEW_7_10 | ecosystem: Environmental > Terrestrial > Soil >...
GAAGTATGGCCCGATTTTCGCCGCAACCCTGCGGGACCTGGCCAATTTTCCCGATTTCGTTGTCGTTCGTCGCTAGCAGACATCCGGTATGCGTCACTCCTCGCTCCTAGAACTCGTAAAAATTGGCTCCGGTCACTGGCCCCGGAGATTAGATGGCAGACCCTAAAATTGGCACTCATTCGCTTGTCTGTTTCGGGTTGGAGTTGATGCGGACCATAGCGGGGCGCAGGAGCCGGTCGCGCAGCTTGTAGCCGCGGCGAACCTCTTCGGCCACGTGCTGGTCGGGCAGGTCAAGGCGCTCGACGGTGCCAAGCGCCTCGTGTTGGTGGGGATCGAATTCCGCGCCAATGGCGGAGATCGCCGTCACATGCAACTGGCGCAGAACATCTTCCATCTGCTTCACAATGATTTCGACGCCGGAACGTAATTGCTCGGCGGTGCCATCGGCCTTGAGCGCCATTTCAAAGTGGTCCATCACCGGCAGAAACTTCTCCACCACGCTGCCGACGGCGTAGTCGCGATCAGCGGCTCTGGCGCGCTCGGCCCGCTTGCGAGCATTCTCGAACTCCGCCTGTAGCCGGGCAAGGCGGTCGAGGAGCTGGTCGCGCTCGGCCTTTAGCTGGTCAAACTGCTCACGGGTGACTGGCTCCGCGCAGGCCGCGGGCTGGACTTCGCCGGTGGCATGCGCAGGCATTTCGATGACGGAATCTCCAGCCGACGCAGCAGCCGCGGCAGACGCTTCTTCCGATAAGGTTAACTCTGATTCCTGTTCTGGCATGGTTCTACGCGATCTCCGAAATAGCTCTGTCGTTTGATTCAATGATAATTTCCACGGCAAGTGCCGGCTTCTTTCTTGCTTATCGAGAACAACACTCAGGGTCCGATGCGAGCCCATCCGTTAGTCTGCAGGAACTTCCAGCAGGCGCTCCGAGAGCTTTGCAATGTAACGCACTGCCTGAATCATCTCCTGATATTGGATGCGCGTGGGCGCGATAACGGCTACAGTGCCCAAATTGGCGCCATGAAGGCGAGCCGGCGCGCCGATCAGCACCAGGTCCTGCATGGCTTGCGAGGCCTCATCTAGGCCAGCCATACCGAGGCCCACCACCACACGCACTTCCTGCTGGCGGCCGTCCACATAGGCGGTGAGCAGCTCCACTAGCCGCTGTTTGGCTTCCAGAGCCAGCAGCATCTGGCGCATCCGCTCGCGGTCAACTTCTGCGGCGATGAGGTTGGCCATGCCGTCAACAAAGATGGCCGGGCCGGTTTCTCCCCCGGCCAGCGCCCCCTTGCGGCAAAGTTCTTCGACCGAGGCCAGCATCTGGTGGTATGCCTCGCGCTCCAACTCGACGCGTCGGGCCACTTCGGCACGGATGCGCTCGATGGGCCAACCGCGGAAGTTCTCGTTGAGGTAGCGTGCGGCTGTCTCCAACTCGATCTGGTTCAATTCGCGGTCCATCGCCAGCACGCGATCCTGCACTGCGCCTACCTGGGTAACCAGCACGGCAAGCACTCGTCCGGTGGAAAGTCGCGAAAAGTGGATGTGTTCCAATATCTGGCCCGTTGTGGAGCTGGCAAGAGCGACTCCGAGGCCGCTGGAAAGCAGTGCTAGAACATGCGACGTGCGCTCCAGATAATCATTAGTACTGGTGACGCCGGAAAAGCGTTCTTCGATTTGCTCGCGTCGCGCTTCGCTCAGGGACGGCGACCCCAATGAGGATGCGCCTTGTGGCACAGCGCCCAGGCTGGACGGTTGTGCTCCGGCGGCCATGCGGCCAGGCTCGGTAATCTGCTCAACGTAGTAGCGGAAGGCGGCGGCGGTTGGCACGCGGCCAGCCGAAGTGTGCTGCTGATCCAGCAGCCCTGCTTCGCCCAGCGTGGCCATCACGTTGCGAATGGTGGCCGAGCTCAAGCCTTCCCGGTCAGCGAAAAAATGCGCGACCGCCTGCGAGGCAACCGGCTCTCCGGTAGCTATGTACAACTCGATGATGGCCGTGAGCACCAGCCGCTCTCGCGGATTGATGCGTACATCAGGCATCTTCTCTGTTCTCCATCCCTGGCCTGCAAATGGCTGTTAAAGCCACCTGGCCCGGCGCGAAAAAAGCGACTCAACCCCTGCTTTATCTAGCGTTTATGGTAGATAAAGCGCAAAGATCTCCTCTTTAATTCTAGGGATCAGTGAGGGCCGCTGTCAATATGAGCGCCGGACGGCCAACACAGTCATGTCATCGAAACTCGGGCTTCCGTTGGTAAACGCTCGCAGGTCGTCAAGGCAGGCGGCAATCAGCTCCGCAGGTTGCCGCGCAGCCTGCTGCCGCACCAACGTGATGATGCGGTCCACGCCGTACTCATCGCTCTCGTTGCTGGCTTCCGAAAGACCATCCGTGTAAAGGAAGAGCGTATCGCCGGCATCCAGTTGCACGCGCGTGGCGGAGAACTCCGTCTCGAGAAACATTCCCAGCGGCAAACCGGTGGACTCGATACGGAAAACGCCGCCGCGACCAACGACGATTGCGGGGCAGTGGCCAGCGTTGTGGATTTCTACCTCCCCGGTCGACTTGGCCAGCCCGCAGACCAGCGTGGCGTATTGTCCCGCCAGCACGCTTTCGCAGAAAAAGCGGTTGACATAAGTGACAATTTGGCCGAGCGGCAGGGACATATGGGAAAGACTGTGGAACAGTGCGTGAAGCTGCGCCATCAACATGGAAGCGGCCACGCCCTTGCCGGAGACGTCGCCCAACAGGAAAAGGAGCTGCCCATCGGACGGGATCAAGTCGCAATAGTCGCCGCTGACGGCGCCCAGAGGCGCGAAGTGATAGCTCGTCTCCCATCCTCCCGCGCGCAGACCCTTCGGCGGCAGCAGGTTGCGCTGAAGCTCCGAAGCCAGGTCCAGATCCCGCTGCAGCGCGGCTAGTCCCGGTTGGTTCAGGTGATCCAGGCAGTACTGCACCAGGGGATCCGCGAGCAAGCGATCCGGTTCCACAGTGTCGTGGCACTTCAGACATATACCGTAGGTGCCTTCGGCCATGCGGTCCAGCGCCGAATCCACTTCGCACAAGAGGCCACCCAGTCCGGAGTTTGGCGGCGCGGTGGCAATCGCCACTTCCAGCCTGCGCTTGCGCTCTTCCAGTTGCTCTTGCAGGAACCTGACCTCTAGTGTGGCCATGAAAATCCCCTCAGTCCAACTCTTGGTGATTGGATTGCGCAAGCCCGGTTTTCGATGCGCGTTTCACCACCGCACTTTCCAGATTGTTAGCCCATTCTGGAGCGCCGTAGAGAATGGATTGTTTGCTCAGAGTCCGCGCCCCGCTACGGCTGGATGTAATAGCCGGTGTTGGTGCGGACGGTCAGCGCAGGGTTATCGACGAGCACCTTCAAATCGTGATATTCGTCAGCACGATCGGTCTTCGGCGGATCGAAGGAAAGGGTATAGTACGCGCCGGCGTCCCGGACACAACGGTCGATCTGGGCCGCCATGTCGTTATCCGGACCGACGACGCTCCCGCCGGTCTCGACGGCAAAGACCTTCAGGCCCAGGTTGGGGAGATTCATCTTCGCGGGCGTCTTCACGCCTTTAAGAAAATCCTGATAGAGAAACGTATGTATATTGGGTTGCCCTAGTGAAACGCTGTAAACAGAGATACGCGCCTCGCGCAGTCTCGTGGAGAGCTGAACGAGCTCATCGAAATACTGCTGTTGCTGCTTAAATGTGAATTGAATTCTTGGATTATCGAAGAGCGGCCAGCCAGGACCGGTCCAGATCAGCAACTTCCTGCCGGGCTTTTTCGCTTCAGCATCCGCAATGTTCTCGAACGCCCGGAGTGAGGTCTGGAACCGTTCGTCCGCGCCCCAGAATCCGGCTGAGTTGGTAATGGTGCGCAGGTGGTTGTCAAGATTCTTGATGTCCTGGGCCAAACCATTTCCATCGTATGTAGGCCGGTTCTGGGCATCCACGCCCTGGTTGGTCATCGCGAAGAGCGAAACCGGAGCCGCGAGATGCCCGCCGTTCTGGAGCAGGAAGTTCGCAATCTGCTGCCGGGTCATGGAAACCTGCTGGAACCCTTCGTTCACTGTATCGATCAGCAGAATCACTTCAACCGGCGGAGTGGCCTTTTGCGAACCACCCCCGAAGGCTTGAAAGGAGAGAATCTTGCCGGGCTGGTTGTTATCCAGCAGCGTGAAATCCTTGAGCTCCAGGCCCGATACGGGCGCTCCCGCCTTGTCGGTGACCATTACATCAAGGTAATCGGGGCCTTTTTTCTTTTCGGGTGTGGGTGCGGGATGCGAAGTGAGCGCAGGGACCTGGGGCGCGGACTGCGATGCGGCCTGGAATTGCGCCGATGCCGCCGCCGGAGCGGGATTCTGTTGCGTCCATGCAAGGGTCGGCAAGCAAATCAGAATCGACAGACAAAGACACCGTAGCTGGCTCATACGATTTACCTCACATGTATTTTCGCCCCCGACTTGGCGCCAAGTCTAACAGCGCTGTCTGCGGGGCGATAATTCCAACAGGAGCAAGGAGCTTGCAGAAATGAATCGCCGCCCGGCAAACCTGGGCTCATGCGCGCTGGCATGGCTGGCTGTGAGTTTGTTTGCACCGGGAGCCGAAACTGCGCTTCCTCAACAGGCGGGCGTTCTGCCTCTGCCTTCAATTCCTCAGCTCATGCGCGAGGTTGTTGACCACCAAAGGCAGCTCGAAAAGGTTCGCGAGAACTATACCTACAGCGCCACTGTGACCACCCAGGAAATCGGCTCAGACGGCCAGGTGAAGAAGACCGAAACCGAGGAGCTTGAGGAGTTTTTTGTGAACGGCCACTCGGTCGGCCGCACGGTGAAAAAAAAGGGGCAGGCGCTCAGCGGCCATGACCTCGACAAAGAGACCGAGCGCGTAACCAGGCTGGTGGAAAAAGCAGAAAAGACGCCCACCGATCAGCCGTTGGAGGGCCAGGAGATTTCCGTCAGCCGTCTGCTTGAGATCATGGACGTGCGCAATGAGCGCCGCGAGAACTATCGAGGCCGGCCGGCGATTGTCTTTGATTTCGTGGGCCGGAAGAATGCTCAGACGCACGGGCTGGCCGAGGACGCTTCAAAGGATTTGCAAGGCACGTTGTGGGTCGATGAGGTTGATCGCCAGATTGCCCATCTGGATGCGGTCTTCAACGACAATTTTCACGTTGGTGGCGGAGTTGTCGCCAATGTCCAGAAGGGTTCCAATTTTCATTTCGATCAGGCGCTGGTGAACGGCGAAGTTTGGCTCCCAACCGGCGCGGAGGGATCCGTGCAGGCGCGCGTGTTTCTGGTAAAGAGCTATCGGCAGCACTTTGCAGAGCGCGACTACGACTACAAGCGCTTCCGCGTTGAGGCCGAACAGGGGAAGAACGCAAAAGTGGCCGGGGTGAAATAGGCGTCACATGGTTGGCGCGGAGGGTGAACGATAGCCAGCCCGCGTCGATTAAATTAGAAGGATGTTTGCACGCAGGTTTTCCATTCAGCGAATTGATGTGAGCGGCGCACGACACGCGTGCCCGATTGGCTGGATCGACAATTTTGCCATGCGCAACTTCACCAACGATCCGGTCTTCGATGACACGCTTCCCGTTGCCGACGGAGTTCTGGAAGCCGGGACGCGCGTCCCGATCGAGCGCCTTCAGCCAGCCATGGAAGACTGGTTTCGCCGCAAAGGCTACCTGAAGGCGGACGAGCGGCTGGAAGTTGCGAAACTCGACGGGGCATAATCGCCGGCCCCTCAAAAAGAATGTCAGGCGGCTGTTTGCTGGCGAACAGAGGTATTGCGCCAAAGATCGACCTCGGCCTGACGGCGGATCTTTAGCGAGGCGATTTCATGGCCGTCGGCGTGGTCCCATCGCAACAATTCCTGAGCTGCCTCATCGAACCTGCCGTCGTTGAGAGACTTCAGAAGAGTGGAAGCTTCGAGCCGTCCCGCGCCCAGGTTGAAAACGAAGTCCACGAGGGCATCGAACTGTCCTTGCGAGAGCGGCACCTTAACCAGGCGTCCGACGGCCTGCTCGGCCTCGCACACGTCCGAGGCCAGAAGATTGGTAGCCTGCGGCTCAGTTATTCCGTTGGGAAACGACTCGGGATGGAACAACCGGTGGCCATAACCGATGGTTGGAAACCCTGCCACATCCAGATAAACGCGATTGCGAAACCCTTCAGAACGCTTCAACAGCTCCATACCTGCAGTGCTGAATTTCATTCTTTCCCCCTGCCTTTTGTTGGAGATAACGTTAATTTCACGCTAGCAGGAAGTAAGAAATAATCTGCAAAAGCTGCTGCTGGGCACCCGCAACCCTCAGGGGATTGGGATTGGCGTGATCGGTTTGCCCGTAAGTTGCTGGAATTTCTCCAAAAGCAAGAGAATCGCAACATCGAAGTTGTGGTCGTGGTTCCTTTGCCCAACAGCGTATCCAACCGACTGGGTCAGCGTCCAAAGGACGTAGTGGCTTTTTCGGTCGTAGATCACCAGTCGAAACATGGGCAGCGGATCGGCTGCGCCATTTTCCTTGTTAACCGTGCTGCTAAAAGCCGGGCCGCTAGGCGCCGTGAGCTTGAGTTCCAGCACTAGATCCGCATCCGCCGGGTCTGCCACCAACTCAAACTGGCCGGTGGCCTGGAGCACCGCGTAGAGCTGAGCGTAGCCGCGACTCGGGTCTCCGGAGAAGGGCGAAGGAAACAGCCCGCTGTCGCTCCCGGCATTGGAGACGAAGATCTTTTTGGCCGAGGGAATAGCCGAGGGAATGAGGCCTGTTGGAGTGGCGACAGGCTGTTGGGCGAGGGCGGCAACCACCGAAAGAAGGGCCGCGCAAGCGACAAAACGGAAGCCTAAACCAGTGCGAATCAATGGGAGGTCCTCCTGAGATCAAAAATACACTCCTTCATCAAGACCCGGCTGCAGGGGAAATGTTGTTGCATGAGCAGCCGCGGAGTGTGCCGGGGAGCCCTTTACGGCCAGCAGAGCTCTGCGGAGGCTTCCAGAGAACTGTCGGTCACTCTTTTAGGTTTGAGGGCCGGAGTTGACGAAAATCCGAGGGGTCGGCATAAAAGATTTATAAAGTGCACCAATTTTAGTGCAATTTTCAAGTTATTGAAAGGGAATGACTTAAATGGGAATAACCCAAGATACCGCGCCATTTTGGACAAGATTTCCTCGTATCTATCTTGACAACAGTTTGTAGCGCTAGTGGCGAATTGGTAAAATAGGCAGATGGTGAAACGACGAAATTCAAGCAACGCGAACTCGAAACCATCGCTTCGGATATGGCTGGTGGCGGGAGCTTCGTCCCTTGCGCTGGCCGCGGGAGTGTTAGCAGTCTCCACGCGGACAGTGCTGGCGGATGCAAGGCTTCGCCTTCCATCGGCCACCGCGCCCCCGGCGGTTCCGATAGCGAGCGCTACACCCGCCCTGCTTGCGCCGCAGAAACCCCTGGAAACCATTCACCCGCTCCACGGCATCGCCTCCTGGTATGGAGGCGTGTTCAACGGTCGCCGGACAGCCAGTGGAGAACGCTTTGACATGTACGCGCTGACCGCCTGCCATCCAACCCTTCCCTTCGGCTCGTTGGTTCGGGTGGTTAACCTCAAGAATGGACGCTCGGTCGTGGTGCGCATCACGGACCGCGGTTACCTTTTCAAGGGTCGAATCCTCGATCTCTCGTATGGCGCCGCCCAGAGACTGGCGATGACCAAGCCCGGACTTGCCGAAGTTCAACTGGAGGTTCTTTCCCTCGGCAAGCCTCACCACGACAACTAGACAACTGACAACGTTCAGCAGCAACGGCCAGCCCGAGGGCTGGCCGTTGCTTTCTGGGGGTTGGACACAGGTGGCAGTCTAGCTGACCTCCGAGGCCGAGACCTAGGGCTTATCTGAACTCTTTCATCTCGAGGATATTCTCGCGGAAGACTGGGCGGATGATGGGCGTGTCTGCCGCCGAAGCGCCGCTGAAATCCTGCCACTCGTTCACGATGCTGTCAGCGGGCGTTCCATCTCCCTGTAATCCAAATCCAGACCCAGACACCGTGTAGGGACTGGAGCTATCCGTAACGGTTCCTTTGAGTACTCCGTCAACGTAGATAGATAGGGTCACGGTTGAGGTCCCCGACGCAACCAGTGTGAGCGTGTGGCTTGCGGTGGCTGAAATCGTTCCGCAATTTCCGCCGCCCAGGTACTTGAAGTTCTTCATCACATAACATGCCGTGTAGTTCCCGCTTGAAACCGCGCTGAATCCCACACAATATCCAGGAATGCCTGCAGAGACTCGCACGCATGCCAACTTCGCGTAGCCAATAGTCGTGCTGGATGAAGCAAGAGTTATCTGCGCCGTGTCCGATGCAGATGCGGAGTAGTAATAGACGGCGCTGGCCGAGCCGGAGATCTCCGCGCTGTTGGCGCCGGTGGTGTAGATGGAGTTAGTGCCCCCGGCGAGCGTCCATTTTGAGTTATAAGTGGGCAATAGTGTTCCGGAGGAACCTGTGAAGTTATCAACGCAACTGCCGCTCCCGGTGGGGCATTGGTTAGGGGCTGGCGAACTTCCGGCGTAATCCTGCCATTCGTTCACCATGCTGTCAGCGGGCGTGCCATCTCCCTGCAAACCGAACCCGGAGCCAGCCACGGTATATGGGCTGGAGCTGTCCGTGACGGTTCCGTCGAGAACGCCGTCAACATAGATCGATAAGGTAACTGTGGAAGTTCCCGACGCGAACAGCGTGAGTGTATGGCTCACAGTTGCGGAAATCGTTCCGCAATTTCCGCCGCCCAGGTACTTGAAATTCTTCATCACATAACAAGCGGTGTAGTTACCGCTCGATACCGAGCTGAAGCCCACGCAATACCCGGAAATGCCTGCAGAGACTCGCACGCAGGCAAGCTTCGCGTAGCCAATAGTGGTGTTGGAGGGAACGAGAGTAATCTGCGAGGTATTCGATGTAGAGCCGGCGTAGTAATAGACGGCGCTGGCCAAGCCGGATATCTCCGCGCTGTCTGAGCCGGTGGTGTAGATCGAGTTAGTGCCTCCCGCCAACACCCATTGTGAGTTGTAAGTGGGCAACAGCGTGCCGGATGCACCTGTGAAGTTATCAAAACAACTGCCGCTTCCTGAAGGACATCCAAAGGTGGTCAGATTAATGGTGTAAGCCGCTGTTGCCGCCGCGCTTTGCAAATAGCCGGGAGCTGTAGCGATAGCTTTGAGGGTCTCTGAAGCCGAGACGGAAATTGGTCCAGCGTAGACGGTCGAACTGGTCGTGGGCGCCGTGCCGTTGGTGGTGTAATAGATGGTTGCGCCGGGAGTGGTGTCATTGATACTCACTGTCTGGGCCGCGGCATATGTGGCGGCTGCAGGCGAGAAGGTGGGCGTCGCCGTGGGTGAAGCGCCGCTGTAATCTTGCCATTCGTTCACCATGCTGTCGCCGGGGGTGCCGTCCCCTTGCAATCCAAATCCCGACCCTGCCACGGTGTACGGACTGGAGCTATCCGTGACGGTGCCTTTGAAAACTCCGTCAACATAGATGGACAAAGTCACTGTAGAAGTTCCTGACGCGACCAGGGTTAGTGCGTGGCTCACGGTTGCAGAAACCGAACCGCAATTTCCGCCGCCCAGGTACTTGAAATTCTTCATGACATAACACGCGGTGTAGCTGCCGTTCGACACCTTGCTGAAGCCCACGCAATATCCGGGAATGCCTGCGGAGACTCTTACGCACGCCAGCTTTTCGTAGCCAATGGTGGTGTTGGATGGAGCCAGTGTTATCTGCGCCGTGTCCGATGCGGATGCGGCGTAGTAATAAACAGCACTGGCCGAGCCTGATATCTCCGCGCTGTTGGAGCCGCTGGTGTAAATCGAGTTAGTACCCCCGGCGAGCGTCCATCTTGAGTTGTAGGTGGGCAGCAGAGTGCCCTGCGGCCCTGTGAAGTTATCCACGCAACTGCCGCTCCCGGTGGGGCATCCGTTAACGGGCATATTGATGATGTAGGCGGCGGAGCCCGTAGCGCTTTGCAGAGATCCGCTGGCGATAGCGATGGCTTCAAGCGTCTCCGTGGCAGAGACAGTAATAGGTCCGGAGTAGAGAGTCGAGCTGCTTGTGGGCGCCGTGCCGTTGGTGGTGTAGTAGATCTTCGCGCCGGGAGTCAGGTCGCTGATGGCCACCGTCTGCACCGAGGAATAAATCCCGGGAGCCGGCGAGAAGGCCGGTGTGGCAGCCGGAGTCATGATGTTGTAAGCAGCCGATGCCACGGAGGATGGCGCAAATCCGCCTATTACGGCGATGGCCTGAATGGTCTCTGTCGCAGCGACCGTTATTGCGCTGGTGTACTTTACGGAGGCGGCGGTGGGGATGGCTCCGTTGGTGGTGTAGTAGATGGTCGCGCCGGTAGTCGCGTCAGTGAGCGTGACCGGCTGCGAAATAGCGTAGGTTCCGGCCGCGGGAGAAAAGACGGGCGCCGCAACCGAGAGAACCTGCACGAGAATCTGCACTGTGTGAACATGTCCGCCGCCGCTCACAGTAATGGTGAGCGGATAAATTCCAGCGGTTGTGGCAGCGGCGACCTTGATTGTTAGCACGTCAGTCGTGGGCGCGCTGAGGGCCAGGGAGACCGCGGCCGGAGTCACCGTGATGGCGGCGGGCGCGCTGGAGGTCAGAGTGACGGTCCCGCTAAAGCCGTTGATGGGCGCGAGCGCTAAGGTGCTCGCACCCGTCCCGGATGGGGAGATCTGCAACTCGGGGTTCTGGGTGGTGAGCGAAAAATCCGATTGAGCAACCATGACATTCACTGCATTGGAGGCCGCAGAGTTGTAATTGGCGTCTCCCTGGTAGAGAGCGGTAAAAATATTGATTCCGTTGGCGGCAAAGTAGCCGGGAATGGCGATGGCGGCCGTACCGCCGCTCAGATTTACAAACGTGTCGAAGCTCTGGCCGTCGGAGAGGAAAGCAATCGTCCCTGTGGGGGTAGGCTTGCCTGCAGGTCCGGCGACGGTGGCCATGAGAGTAAAGGCCTGGCCGGACGCGGGATTGGCGGAGCTTGAAGTGAGCAACACGGTGGGGGTGAGCTTGCTGGCGAGAGAGACAACGGTTCCGCCGTTGGCGGCGCTACCCAGCCAGTTGCTGTCGCCGGTGTAGTAGGCCATAAGCGGCAGGATGCCCGCCGGTACGTTAGTGAAGGTGACCACAACTTCGAGGCTGGCGTTGCCGGTTGCGCCGAAGGGTTGCCAGGGAGCGGTGATTGATTGACTGCCCAGGGTTACGGTGACGTTGCCGGTGGGCAGTGTTCCGTAGAGGGATAAGTAGCCCGTGGCAAGCACCACATCCACGGCCACGCTGGCTCCGGCGGCGACGGAGGTGACCAGCGGTTTGATGGTGAGGCTGGTGCTGCCCTGAATCACGGTAAACGCAGCGGCGGCAGGCTCAATGGAAGGGTTATAGCTTGGATCGCCGGAATAGGACTCGCTGAGCGAGTGGCTGCCGGGCGCAAAAACTCCCGTTGACCACTCGGCTACGCCGACCGAGTTAAGCGGCTGCGTTGAGGTGACGGTCGCAGAGCCCAGCTTGTCGGTGAAGGTGACGGTTCCCGTGGCCGGAGTGAGCTCGCCGGCAATCGTGGCATTGCCGCTCTGTGGCTGCGCATCCAAGAAGATTTGCGCGCCGTAAGGCAGCGTAATACCGGAAGAGAGCGGGTAAAGGTTGAGGTCGTAGGGATTCCATGCCCAGCCGGTGGCAATCAGTGCGTTGTTTTCCGGAGTAACAGTGACCGTGACCGGCGCGGATTTGCTAGCGGCGAAGCTTCCGTCGCCTCCGTATGCCGCGGTGAGCTGGTAGGTTCCGCCGGGAAGATTGTCGACCAGCGCGTAAATGCTGCCCGCGGCCAGGGCAATATCGTCGATGGCCGCATAATGGGTGATGCCGTCGTTGCCGGTGAGGCTCACCGCGCCGCTGGGCGTGCCGGAGCCGCTGGAGGGCGCAACCGTGCCGGTGACAGTGGCCGTCTTGCCGTGGGCAAGCGTGGTGGGGCTGACACTGAGGGTCGTGGTTGTCGGGGTGAACGCGGCCGTGTTCCAGTATTTGATCAGGTTGGCCACGTCCACTGAGCCCAGCCCGGTGGCCAGGTCGTAGCCCGTGCCGGCCGTATATCCGCTTTCGACAAAGTAGCCGCTGGAGTTCGAAGCAGCGGAGCCGGCCACGCAGTTGGTTGTGCCGGGGTAACAGGGCACCTGGTTGCCGCCCATGGTCACGTCGTGAAAAGCCGTCGCTTGTTTGGCGGCGAGCGGATAGTAAACGAAGTCGGCTTGCCCGGCCCATGCGCCGGTGCTCTGGTTGATGAGGGACTGGATGGCGGCCATGGCAGGGGAACTGGCGGAGGTGCCGCCCACGCCGGTGATAACCACCGCGCCGCTCGAGGTCAGGTTTGCGCTGGAGCAGTCGCCGGGATTGGCGCAGATGGGATAGAAGCTGTAGTTGTAGCCGTTGGCGGCGAACAGAGAGAGATCGGGCAGGTCGCGCACTTTGTCGGCGGGTACACCAGCTCCCGCCTGCCACGCCGGCTTGGGGTAACCCGTCGCAGTGTCGCTGGCATAGATCGCCGCGCTGCTGGCTCCGCCTCCGCCGCCGACGATCAGTTCGCTCGGCTGATTTGCGGGATTGCCGTTGTCGTAGAGGTTGAAGCCGAAAAAATCGTTCCAGGCCTGCTCGGGGATGGTTTTGAGGAGTGAGATGCTGGGCAAGATGGTGGAAGTGGTGGACCAGTAAGTGCCCAGTTGCGAAGTGATGGCCGAGGCGGAGCCAGCGTACTGGCTGTAGTAGAAATCGGTGCCGCCGACGGCGACGTCGTAAGGCGTGGAGGCAATGCCGTTCACCCCGAGCCCTCCGTATGCCACCTGCTGCGTGTCAAAGTTGTCGCAACCGGCCGAGCCGCCGTCACCCGCGGAGACAAAAACCGTCTGGCCCTGCGCCACGGCCTGCTCCCAGAGCGCGCTCCAGAAAGCGTTTCCGCTCTGGCCCAACTCCATCTCGCACTCGCCGTAGCTGGTGCTGATAACGCCGGCCAGATCGTCTTCCACAGCGCGCATCGCGGCCAGAGCAAGACCGTTGGTGAGCGCCGTGCCGCCCGAGGTGTAGAGCATGACCGTTGCGCCGGGCGCAACCGAGCCGGCAAGCTCGATGTCCAGATACGCTTCAGTGGCCGCGCTGTTCTGGCCGGGGTCACTGCCGTCAACCACCACCGTGGGCAAACTCGCGCTTAGCCCAAAGAGGCTCTAATAGGCCTGAACCAGGCTCAGGTCAACGTTGGATTCGCTGACGATGGCAATCGACTGCCCTGCGCCGGTAATGCCGGATTTGTAGACCGAGTTGATGTCATACTGCGTTGCGAAATCGCCCGGCGCCATCACCAAGACAATTCCAGTGCCCTCCGGATAAGTCCATTCAGGCGTGGCCTTGTGGGTTTTGGAGTTGAACTGCGCCTGCCCCAGAACTTTCAGGCGAGGCTGAGGCTGGAAGTCGTTCAGCGGGGCAAGGCCGGCAATAACCGGAGCCAGCGCGGCGGGAATCGATGGATCAATCGCATTGGCCAGATGCGTCTCGCCGTTCACCAGATAGCGGTGAATCTGAGTTTGAAAGGCCTCGTTCACCTGGCCCGCGGTTCCTGAGAACTCAATCGCCACACGTCCGGCATGAACCTGATTGATGGTCAGTCCGTGCGACTCCAGCCAGGCGGTTACGGCGGCCACATCCGAATCAGCCGGCCCGTAAAGGCGGCCGAATTCCGCTGAAGTCAGCCAATGATGAAAGGACGCATTGCCCGGCGTGTGCGCGGCCTGAATGAAATCCGTGAGCGCCGACTCCTGCTGTGGAGAGCGCTGAAGCAGAAGCAGCATCCGGCCCGTGGGCAAGGAATCTTCTACCGCGCCCAGGTCGGTTGCGGTTTGAGATGAGGCCGCACCAGCCGGGCCTCGGACCAGCGGATGAATGTTGCCGTGAAGAACCACGCGTACCGTGTCATCGGCGGCGCTTTGAGCACGCGGCGCGGCCTCTTGCGATGCGGCAGGGTCGCGCGGCACAGCAAATGCGGCTGCAATTGCAAGGTTCAATGCAACAAACAACAGGCCCCTGACGATCGTACGAAGCAGTTTCATGATGAGATCATCGGAAGCGCGCGCGATGGGCCGCAACATGAAAACCTGAACAGATTGGGAGGTTGCCGGGGGTGCGTTCAGAATCGGAAATGCGCGTCAAAATGGGAAAAAACAGGACACCATTTTCACGGTCCAGAAGCGGCAGGCTCTATTTGCTTGCGGGTAGCTCGAACGGCTTTTGCAGCCAGAGCCGGGCCTCGTTGACTGCGCCCTGGCTGTTGTCGTTGGTTTGCGCAGCCAGACGGTATTCGTTCACCGCGCGTTCGCGCTGGATGGTCAGGTCGAATATTTTTCCCAGTGCGATGTGGCTCCATGCCTCGGTCCAGCGCGGTTCTCCGTCGCCGCGCAGAGCATCGCGATAATAGTTCACGGCTGCCTGATAGTTGCGCTGCGTAAAGAGCAACTCGCCGATGCGGAAGTTGACCAGCGAACTCTGCGGATTGACCTCCAGCGCTTTCTGGTATTCGGCCAGCGCACCGGGAAGGTCGCCCTGCGCCACCAGTCGCTGGCCTCTGAGAATGTTAATGCGCACTTGCAGCTCAGGAGTGGACTTGAGCACCCAGTTTTCAGGATCGAGGCTGACGCGGCGGGGCCGGCCGAATGTGTCGAACTGATATTGAGTGTCTGTCCCGACAACTTCAATCCTTTGCGTCTCAGTCTTGCCTTCGGTTTCGATCCTCATCTCAATCGGCATACGGAAAAGGTCTAGGTCCTGCTCAATCTCCCCGACGGTCCGGAAACCTTTGTTGTTGCCCAGACGGTAGACGGCGTACTTGTTTGTGAACTGCGGCGCGCCTGTTCCGTCAACCCATTGCGCGAAGAAGGCGGTCAGCTGTTGACGGCTCTCGGCCTCGGCGAGTCTCTCGAACTCAGATGCGCGAATGTCCCTGCCGGCGTACTGGCTGTGCGCGGCCCTGAGAGTGGACAGAAAAGCCTTGTCGCCCATTTCCCAGCGCAGCATGTGGAAGATCATGGCGCCCTTTTCCATGGTCATCGATTGGAACTCGGGCGAGAAAGGACTGAGGCGGCTGGCGCCTGACAACGGGATCGTGTCATAGGCCAATGCTCCGGCAGCCACATCTTCGACGGCTGTCTTCAGCGCGTTCTTCCCGCTCTGGTTCTCGACGTACATCAGTTCGGCGTAGCGGGCCATGCCGTTGGTAATCCATGCGTCGTCGAGGGTGCGTGGGCTGATTTCGACGCCCCACCACTGGCGGGCCATGATGTTGGCCAGCAGGCGAATACCGGATTTGTCGGCGACTCGCCAAGCGGGAATCGCCGCCAGCTCCGGCGCCCAAACGGCGGGCAGCGTGTCATCAGGCATCTCGACCACATTGAGATGGCTGGATTCAGGCGCGCCGAAGGAGTCGACAAAAAAGCCGTACTCGCCGGCCGCCGTCTGCGCCAGGTCGTTGGCTGCCTGCTGGTGGCTGGCCGTCAGGTAGATCTTCACATTGCCGGGACCGGCCGAGACCGGCTCCGCATATCGGCCCGCAATCACCGTGCCGGGAAAGCC
>Ga0187887_10002233_pt1 | contig 15650 bp, 8 predicted proteins | sample June2016WEW_7_10_FD_132977 | JGI IMG/M metagenome (GOLD analysis project Ga0187887, IMG submission 132977) | Peatland microbial communities from SPRUCE experiment site at the Marcell Experimental Forest, Minnesota, USA - June2016WEW_7_10 | ecosystem: Environmental > Terrestrial > Soil > Wetlands...
AATTCTGAGGCGTCGCAGCGCCATTGGCTACAGAACCACCAAACATCATGCTGCTCCAGTCGATGGCGGCCGTGTTGTAGCTTATCTTCTGGCGGGCGGCCAATGTGCAGGCTTGTGCATCGATGCTCGCCTGTGCCGTGGCTGATGTGTCACCCGACAGGTAGCCGAGGGCCGAACAGTTTGCCCCGGTAGGCAAATTGGCTGCGAGCAGGGGTACGGTGTTAAACAGCGACGGACTATTGGGAACACCTACGACAGGAAATACGCGGGTGTGTTGATCGTAGGTATAGATCCAGAAGAGTTTGTCCTTAATCAGCGCGCCGCCCGCGGTGAAACCGTAGATTTTGCGCAGATCTTCAGGCTTGATATGAACGATGGTGTTGGCGCCGTTGATTAGCTCCGTGATCGTGGTGTAATCGTTCATCGCGTTCCATTTGCTTTCGCGATCCCAGAAGTAGGCCTGACCGTGAATCTGGTTGGTGCCGCTCTTGGTGACGGAAGTGATGACGCCGCCGGCGGCACGACCATATTCAGCCGAGAAAACGCCGGTGTTGACGGCAAATTCTCTAACCGCGGCTCCTGTCGTGGAATACGCCTCACGGGTGCGCCCGCGCTCTTCAGAGAAGAAGGCCTGGTTGTCGTCGGCGCCGTCGATCTCGACGTTGTTGAGAATCGGGCTGATGCCGCGAACGCTTACAAGGCCGTAGCCGTTGGAATCGGAAACGACGCCCGGAGTGGTCATGGCAAGCGAGGACCAGCGGCGGTTGTTAATGGGAATCTCTTGCAGCGCTCTGGCATTCAGCGTATCAGTAAAGTCGGGCGACTCGAGGTTCACCACGGGCGCCTGCTCCACGACCTCGATAGAGGACGAGGACGCGCCGACCACGAGGTGCGGCAGAAGACTGGTGACCTGGCCGACCTGAACAATCACGTTATCTGCGTTATAGGTGCTGAACCCGGGCGAGGAAAAAGTCACCCTATAGGTGCCGGGCTCGAGCAAGGGAGCCTTGAAAAAGCCGCTGGCGTCGGTGGGCAGCTTGATCTCGGCGTTGGTCCCCATGTTGTGAATGGTGACGGCTACACCGTTGACGACGGCTCCGGCGGGATCAGTAACTGTTCCGGCGATAGAACCTTCGGTGGAGGTCTGCGCGTGCAGGGCAAGCATGCCCGGGCATACGAACAGGGTGAGGATCATTAGGCAGAAAATGCCTTGATGCATTCTTTTGATCGTCATAATGGCTCTCCAAAATGCTTGTGGTGTTGAGATGCGCTGGATGACTAGTCGGCAGCGCCCCTTCTTGTGAGAAATCTGCACAATGCGTAGTGCACTGGGCATACTGAACTCCGTGCACCGTCGGTCCTCGCATCTCTCGCGGGCGCGCTGCTGCCCTTGGGGTTGCAGCAAACTCTAGTTTTCCCCAATGGGGAAAAGGTACCAAACCGAAATGAATGTATTGTGAAAGTCAGGTATTTACAGATCTATGGTGTGATTTGTCACAGCCAGCGACTGGCGACAAATTTCTCCCGTCGTTTGTGCGGGTGTCATCTGTGGTTAACACGGACCAAGTTTGGCCAGCTTCAACACAGATGACAAACACCGCATGATGAGATGTGCGGAGAATCACTCACTGGCCAGCGCTCTTGGTCCACTGGATGCGCAGGCCGGCACGGAAAGTGAAGGGCAGGCTGGGATAGCCGATGGGAGCGATGTGCCTGTTGTCAGTGAGATTTTCCGCTTGACCATAAATCGCTAGCCACGGGAGCAGCTTGTAGCTTGCGCCCAGGTCGAGCTTGACATAACCCCAGTCGAGGTTGCGGTTGGGCAGAAGCAGCGAATTCTCCTGATTGATGTCCATGTACTCCAGATACGTAGAGTCGTCACTACGGCTTGCAAAAGCGGAGGTAAAGCTTGCCGTAAGGCTCTTCTGCGCGAAGCTGGCTGTGAAAGAGCCGCTATGCGGTGCGCGGCGGAAGGGTCGCGCACCCGCCAATGGTGAGTATCCTCCGATAGGAATGCAGTTTGCAGTGCCAATGGAACAGCCGTAGGGGTAGGTGGGCGCATAGCCGCCCAACAATGCCTCATTGTCGCTGTCGAAGGAGCGCTGCACGACGGCGTCAAGGTAGGTGTATCCGCCGCGGAAGAAGAGGTATTTGCCTATACCGCTCTCGACAGTCGCCTCGATGCCCTGTGCGCGGAAGGCTCCGGTGTTGACATAGAGGCCGGCGTCCTGATTGTAGTAGGAACCGAGGTCGGACGGAGTTAGCCCTGGAATCAGATTCGTAAGCAGCTGTGCGCCCACAGATTCAATCTCACGCCCGAACTCATTGTGAAAATAGCTGGAGCGAAAGACAATTCGCTCGCCCCAGAAGGCCTGTTCCACGCCGCCTTCGTAGGTTCTTGTAGAGGGCGCCGCCAAAGGACTAATCTGCAATTGCTGGGCGGTAGACTGATAGCCGTGCGTGGTTAGAAATTGGTAGAGTGATCCGAACTGCTCGGAGAGTTTTGGCTCGCGTACGCCATCGCCATAGTTGAACAGGATGCGGGTTCCGCTGAAGATGCCCTTGCGCGGACGCACTGCATAGTACGTGAGCCCCGCGCGCGGCGAGGTCTGTGTGCCGAAGATCGAGTAGTGCTCCAGGCTGCCGCCCAGCGTGTAATAAAAACGCCTCTTGAAGTCGCCATGCACACTGGCCAGGTACTCATAGTTCCTGCGTTCGGTTGCGTCGTTCTCAAAATAGGAGGGATCGACATACGTCCCGCGCTCATCTTCATAATGAAAACCGACGAGCGCAATTAGATGGCTCGTGACGCTGTAATCGCCCTGATAAACCAATTGATCGCGATTGGAGACTTGCTGAAACCCGCTCGGATAGACGGCATAATTAGCAGTGCTGTAATCCAGCAATGTCTGGCCCGTCGCGTTGTATCCGTTGGCTCCCTGGATGGTAACCGAAAGACCGTAGAAATTACCCGCGCCGGGTGTGCCGGGGGTTTCATTGCACGTATCGGCGGGGATACAGATGCCCTCCGAAGCCCATTGGCTCCATTGCTCTCGCTTACGGGTAAGACCGTAGCGAAGCGTGTTGTGAAAGGACGCCGTTGTCGCATTGTCGATGGAGGCGCTGACAAAAAGGTCTTGGTCCTTTTGCGTAGCGTCGTCGGCCACCTGATAGAAATCCCAGGCATTGGGAACGCCGGTGGCATCGACGCCATAGTGCAATGTGCCGCGAATCTGCGTACTCCCGTTCGGCTGCCAGCCAACGTTGGCTGCCGTGGTGGCTACGTGGTATTCGTCCATTGGTAGATCGTTGGCAGTCTGAAGCCAGCTGAAGGCGCCCAGGTAATCGAATTGGTTGTGCGCCCCGGCCACTTCCAGTTCCTCGTGCGAAGTGGAGAGATTGTCGGCATCGCCCTGAAAAAGTATTGAGGGGTAACTGGTCGTACCGCGCTGTGTAGTGAGGCTGACTACGCCGCTGCCCGCGCCCGCGCCGTAAAGGCTCGAGTCGGGGCCACGATAGACCTCCGCGTGCTCCATGGCGGTAGTAGAGAGCGGACCGAAGTCGAAGCCGTTGCCTACATCGCCGGCATCGACGCCGTCTAAGAGAATTTTATTCGCGTCTGAATTACCGCCGCGGATGAACAGCGAGGTTAGCGAGCCAAGTTGGCCTTGCTGCACTGAGATCGTACCCGGCATCAGGCGCAAAGCACTCACCAGGTCGGTGCGCAACGCCAGATCAAGCGGGCTCAGCACACTTGTAGCCTCGCTGGTTTGCGGCTGAGGCGTGGGAATGCCGGTAGCCGTAACCACGATGGCTTGACGCACCCACTCCGGTTCAAGCACTACGTTGCGCTCGATCGAGTCGAGTCTGCCTGCATAAAAGCTGGGCGTCTCCAATTGGCGGAAACTTTTTGCGGAAACTATGAGGAAAAAGCGCCCCTGGACTCCTGTAAGAATCTGAAAACTGCCGTCAGCCGTGGAGATGGCTGCACCTACGGCCTTACCGCCGCTGATCAGAACTACGTTAGCGCCTGTGACCTTCGCGCCGGAAGCATCCGTAACCACGCCTCGGATGGAGGCCGCATGGCAAAGCACGAAAGCAGTAGCAAGCAAAAGCAGTGCGATGGCGCGGGGCAGCATGCGCGTCAGTTGAGCATGAATACTGGGAGAAAATGATTGCGCGGAAACAGGCATGAAGGCTCCTTCGTTCCCCTCGGAACGTAAGCGGGTTGAGGGCGCGAGGACCGGTCTCCTGACTTGCGCCTTTCCCAGCCACCTTCCCACCAGCGGGCGCAATGGCTCGCCATGCAGTGGTTAACTAAGGGCTTCCGCCGGTGGCGGAGAATCCCTGGCTGGTTCCCTGCCCTGCCAATAGAACGGGCAGTTGGGCAGGGGCGCTCACAGTTGCGGGGCAGTGGCGGAGTTTCACCGCCTTCCCGAGCATCCTGGCGATTGCCGTGATGGATTGTGCTGACCGTTGTAGAGGACAGCCGTTATGGCATGGAACGAAATTCCATGTCATGAACATTTATAGACGGGACAAGACGAGATGTCAACGCATCGAAATCGCTGGTTTGGGAACTGCGTTTGGGCCATCGCTGATTCAGCGTGGTCCGCGCCCACCAGAATTGTATATCGGACAATTCTTGAAAAGGAGTGGTGACCCCGGGAAGACTCGAACTTCCGACACGCAGTTTAGGAAACTGCTGCTCTATCCACCTGAGCTACGGGGCCACGTTTAGAATCAAATGTTTACAGAATCAGTCTCACCCTCGATCCCCACAGTGCGAATAACTGCTTCATTCGGGCCATCCACAGCACGGGTGAAAATGAGGTAACGCATGTCTCCAAGATACCAGCGTGGGAGCCTCCGGCGCGAGAAACGGGGTGGGAAAAGTGACCTCTGGGCATGGCGGTACCGGCTCACCGGGACAATGAAACAAGAGACTTACCCCGTGATCCTTTACACGACGAAGACGGCCATGGGGCAGCATCTCGAACCGGCCGTCAGGGTGCTCAACAACCAATCCGTAACTCTGGCGACGTTTGCCCCAACCCTGGCGGACGCGATCAAAAAATACCGGGAACTGAAGCTGCGTGAGCTGGCGGCATCGACCAGGTACACCCAGAGCGGCCAACTGCAGATTCACATTGAGCCACGGCGTTGAGATACAACGCTGGACGCGTTCTGGGCGTGCCACAGATCAGAAGCATCTGAGCACATCCGAATACTTGATCTCATTGGATCGTTAGTGTCACTCCTCCAGAAGAGGTGACCTGGTGCGTAGGACTCGTCGGCGATACAGGACTGGATCCGGACCCGCCACAACCAATAGCAGTCGCAATCCCCGCCAGAATCACCAGCGCCATGCAAGCAGTGAACCAAATGTTGCGTGCCAGTAACCTCCTGCGCATGACCAGGAACGGTACCAAGAGCAAGGGCAGAACCACAAATGCTGAGGCCGAGCCCGGCAGCGTCCCCGTGAACACCACTGTAATTTGGTAGGTTCCCTTCGGCGTTGTCGACGAAGTCGCGATTGTCACAGCACCGGTGGCTGATGAGTAGCTGCAGGTGGCGCCAGCGGGAAGGTTCAGGCATGTGACGGAAACATTCGTTGGTGAAGACGAGAGTGTCACAGGATAACTGGCAGTCACTCCGGCCGTTACCGAGGCCGTCAATGTTGTGAATGCCGGCGCTATGCCTGACCCAGATCCCGCACTATCAACCTCGAATTGCAGAGCATTGGACGTGCCTCCTCCTGGTGCGGGCGATTGCACAGAGACGGCGGTCACCCCAGCATTCAAAATCTCAGCAGCGGTCACCTGTGCGGTCAATTGGGTTGAACTCATAAACAGTGTTGAAAGAGCGGTTGTGCCCCAATAAACCGTAGAGCCAGAGACAAATCCGGTTCCGGTCAACGTAAGCGCGAAGGCAGATCCGCCGGTACTGCTAAATGCCGGTGACATGCTGCTGACGGAGGGCAAAGGATTCGACGGGCTGCTGACCACCAGTTTGACGGTTGCTGATGCCGTGGTGTAGTCGGTGGTGTCGGATGGAGTGAAAGAAACCGAGAGCGTATCACTCCCCACGGCAGGTGTCGTTCCTGCGGCCGGATCATAAGCAAAGGTTCCGGTGACGGACGCAGTCGCATCCAGTTGGACTGAGGATAACGCAGTACCGAAGGTGATGGCTGCTGGCGTAGCCCAGGAAATGGTTGGTGTTGCCTGGTTCACTGTCAGTGTGACCGTTGCCGTGCCTGCGTTGTAATCCGTAGTGTCAGTAGGGGTGAACGTTACCGAAAGTGTTTGTTTGCCTGCGCCTAAAACTGTACCTGACACTGGTGTATAGACAAAGATCCCAGCTACGCCGCCTGAGCTAGCATTCAACTCAGTTGCCGACAATGCGGTACCGTAGGTGATGGCTGCTGGTGTCGCCCAGGAAATTTCGGGCGTGGTTTTAGCTTGTGTCACCGTCACCGCAGAACTCGTTCCGGTAGCGCTCTTGTAGGTGGGCGAATTGGATGGGTCCGGCGTGTAACTAGCCGTCAAAGTGTCGCTTCCGATGGTCAACGATCCTGCAGGCACTATGAAAGTCGCGCCTCCATTCGCAAGTGCGGTTGACGCGGATGTGTAACCGCCGCTGGTGAGAACCACAGTGCCGGTTGGTGTCGGGCTTCCACTCACAGTGATGCTGACATTCAGTGATTGTGCAGTCGTAACATTGGTTGAAGAGGGTGTGACGGTAACCGCAGGAGGTGCTGCGCCTACAAGAGTAACAGTTGCGGAAGCACTGCCCCCAAAGTTGGAATCACCTGGATAGCTGGCTTCAACCAGGTGGTCGCCTGCGCTCATTGGATCGACCTGATTCAGAGAGGCTGTTGCCGCCTGTTGCCACTGTGCCATAAAGACAGATGCCGAGTCGCCAAGTTCATTCGCTGTACTCAAATCCGCATATCCATCTCCATTGAAGTCAGCTGCAGCTATCGCAAGAGGCGAAACACCTGAAGACAGATTGATACTGGCAGCGCTGAAATTGCCATTCCCCTGGCCCAGAAGAATTGTTATGGTGCTGTCACCGGCATTGGCAATTGCCAGATCCGGCTGCCCATCACCGTTGAAGTCTGCTGTAACCAGTGAAAGAGGATAGTTGCCGGTGGATAGTGAAGAACTGAAGGCATTAAATGTGCCATCGCCATTCCCTAAGAAGACAGCTACAGAATTCGTTTCAGAAATGGTCACTGCGAGGTCAGGTTTCCCATCGCCATTGAAATCAGCCGAAACTATCGAGGAGGGATATTCACCCACCGGCAGGCTTTGGCTGGAGGCCGTGAATGTGCCGTCTCCATTGCCCAGAAGAATAACGACGCATTCATTGTTTGGCCGCGCAACTGCCACTGCCATGTCGGCCTTTCCATCACCATTGAAGTCCGCCAGAGCAATGCTCTGGGGAGCGCCCTGCAAGGTAATCACGGGAGCTGCGGTAAATGTGCCATCGCCATTACTCAGAAAAATGGAAATCGTATTGTTGGCGTAATTGGCGACCGCCAGGTCCGGAAGCCCGTCCCCATTCAGGTCGCCAACAGCAAGCCCGGCGGGCGTAACCCCTGTTGAAAGTACAGAAGAAGAAGTGAAGGCGCCTTTGCCGTTCCCCAGCAGGATCGTGACCGAGTTCCATCCTGAGTTGGTCACTGCGAGGTCAAGATTGCCGTCGCCGTTGAAATCGGCAACTGCAATGGCCTGGGCCGAAGGCAAATTGTTCACAATCGTTCCGGCTGTGAAGGTCCCATCTCCATTGCCCAGCAGGATCGTTACGGTTCCGTCATTGCGAATCGCGATAGCCAAGTCAGGAATGCCATCGCCATTAAAATCGCCCACGGCGATTCCCTGCGGATCGGCCCCGGCAGCGGGGTTCTGCGAATTCTGCCAGTTCAATAACGGTGAATCCGCGACGAGGTTTGCCGTACCCAGAATTGAATTGCTGTTGCTGGAATCCAGGAAAGAAACGGAACCGCCAGGCGCAGATGGTCCACCCATCCCTGATACTGTCGCGGTCAGGCCGTAGCTACCCATGCTTCCACTCATCGCAATCGAGGTTGTTGAAGGGTGGCTCCCATTAACCGTCAGCGTTGATGAAGAGGAGGAACTGGACGTAAATGCACTTGTACCCGCAAAAACAGCCTTGTAAGAATGAGCTCCGATTCCCGGCACAAAGTGCAGCGTTGCCGTTCCGTCACTTTTGAGCTGCGCTGTTCCCAGTAAATGGCTATCTGTGCAGTAGATTGCAGTTGCATCGCAGAATTTGACCATTCCTGGATTGATGGGAGTTGAGCCAGAGGTGACGTTTGCCGTCAGCGTCACCTCAGTTCCCGATGAAACTTGTGTAACCGTACCTCCGGAGGAAGTCACGACCAGCGTTGTCGCTGTCTGCGTAGCGGCTACGCTGTAGACCGCTGTGGTTGTGGAAGCAGTGCAGTTTCCGCTGGTCGCCTGGATCACGCTGTTCGTGCTATTGGCACAGGCAAGAAGGTAGTAGGGCGTATTCGGCCATATGCCATCCGGCACAGTTACAGTGGTTGCGCCCGATGAGGTTGCACCAACCGCCAGCGCGCCAACTGAACGAGAGCCTACGGGAAACAGGAAACCATTTCGGCTGGGCGAATCTGAAAGATACAACTGCGTAACAGACGCTCCGGCCGGTGCCTGCCCCAAGTTTGCGGTTGTATCGGTAATAGGAAAGGTCGTGCCTGAAGAGATGGTTGCCGGTGGTGCACTGACCGCAGTCGCCGAAAGATTCGGAAGTTGCACTGTAACCGGCAAGTAAAGGCTTTGCATCAAGCCGCCGCTTGTCCCGGTAACTCCAACCAAAATGAATGGGCTGGCCACCGCACCGGTTGTTGAAATCGTCAGGGGGGAGGTGCTCGAGCCGCTGATCGAAGACTGGCTCAAAGTGACAGAGGCTCCTGGCGCTGTGCCGAGAACATGGGCGCTCAAATTCACGGTTCCTGTGAATCCGTTCGAGGGTTGCAGGGAAATCTGAACGCTATCTTGTGCGCCCTGAAGAATGTTGATCGAATTGGAAGAGGAGAGAAGCGAGAAGTTCGCCGTTGTTGAAACCGGGCTGAGAGCGTCGATCAGGTTCTGTCCCTTTGGAGAACCAAGCCCAGTCGCAAGGTCGTAGCCTGAAACTGCGGAGAAGAGGTTCGGGCTGTACATATTGAAGTTGTTGCCGCTGGTTATGTCGTGAAAGTCGTCGCCGTATCCAGCGGTCTGGGCCAGAGCATAAATCGACGGGTTAAGGAATCCGATCGGCTGTCCATTGGCCTGCTGGTTGACCAGCGCCATGAAGCTCGCCCATATCGGACTTGATGCACTCGTTCCTCCCGCACTTCCCTGATCGCCGTTAAACTCCGCATAAACATTTGTCGCCACTGCAGCCACATCGGGGATGTTCCGCAGCGTGGTTGACCCCTGATCGGAGACATTGATCAACGAAGACTGGTAGTCGGCAATTGGATAGCCGAAATCATTGATTCCACCTCCGCTATAGGGCCATGCCGTCTCGGAAGCCCATGCGCCGCCAGATGTACTTGTTGTAAGAACAGTACCGCCAACCGCTGTTACCCATGGGTCGTCTGCCGGGAAGAGGCTGTTCCAGCAGTTTCCGGTGCAACCTGGTAGTGAAAATGCTCCTCCATCTCCAGAAGAAGCAAAGAAGCTCTGTCCCTGTGCTGCAAACTTTTCAAAGACGGGCTCGTAGGATGCCGGATCCGGAGCAAACACATAAGAGCAACTTAACTGTCGAGCAATATTGTCCGTTGCCATCTGATCCAGGATGTCGAGCGGTGTAGAACCTTCATAGAAAACAACAGCGGAAAGGTTAGGCGCAAGAGAAAGGGCCATCTCAATATCGAGTCCAGCTTCACTATCGTCGCATGAAGTTCCGCAAATCCCATTCATTCCGTCAAGCAATACATTTACAATCGGAACATTCAGCGTTTGTCCCTGGCTGCTGAAATAGCCCTGAATATCGCTTAGCTTGTAACCCCCCATGGCAAAGATGCCTATGGTTTGACCACTGCCATCCAGGGACACGCCGGGAACATACGCATTCCTCAGATCACTCCCGAGAAAGCTCCCACTTTGACCAGAACCATCGTTGGTCTGCGCATCGGAAGCGGCAAACTGCTGATGACTCGCAAAGCGCGGTAAATATTGTGTGCTCAGACCAGTGATGCCCTGTACCGGAATATTGGTATCTAGGGAGGGTTCAACATCTGGAGCATAAAAGTTGCGTGCTTCAGCTGGATGGCGATAGACCTGCATTTTGACGCCGAAAGTGCGCTCGACAGCTTCCACTGTGCCGCTCACATGAATCACTAACCGACTGGTTGAAGTGTTCGTCACCTTCAGGCTATGCGAGAGGGCAAACGCACGCACCTGTCCCGCGTCGTCCTCGGTAGGGCCAAATTGCTGAGTAAATTCATCCGCTGTTAGAAAATGCCGGTAATTTGGACTCGTTGGATCATAGAGGCCCTGAAGCACATTCTTCAGTTGCTCTGGATTCCGAGGTTTAAGGGTAAGTGTCAGCTCCATCGGCTGATTGCGCGGTAGCCGGCCTATCGATCTCATTCCGTTCGGAACCGCTAAATGTGTTGCAAACGATTGCCGGATACCCACTTCCCGGTAATTGGAATCATTGCTCGTTTGTGCCGAGGCTTCAGCAGCAGAAATGTTGAACAGAATGCCAAAAACAGAAGTGATTACAATAGGTTTCAAAGATCGCATAGAGCACCTAGGCAAAAACAAGGATCTGGCTATGTGTTTTGTCCTATCTATCATCGGCATTTGTTACCAGATTGTGTAGCATAGCCAAAACTTTCGTAATATGTTCTGAACTGTTCCGAAATATTCTGATCTTCAAAAAGCGACAGGTGCCAACTGTTCACCACAATGTATTCTTCAAACATTGCCTGTGCTTACGAGCATTTACGCTCGCAAATGCTTGATTGTTGAGGGAAGTGGCGCCAATTCCAAGCTAGAGTTCCTTAACTTGGCCCCCGATTATATGTATCAAGAATGGGAGCCATTCCTCGAATGTCTCACAAAACTTCAATTGGAACTCTGAGTCGGCTCGGCGACCCAAATCCCTTTCGGCAAACCAAAGTTCCCCAGGGATTCCCGCCTGAATCGCAGTCAGTAAAACTACTGCTCAGTTTTTGTGATTCTCACCCGCACTCAACCCACACTTAGCAATCCACCGATACTATTACTGTTTCCCGGTCATTACCGATGGAATACGTTGCTTATGTACTCTTTAAACACCATCTCATTATGATCCGGCGCCAAGCCCACGTTGGGAGACACAAACGTGGAGGGTCGCAGCCCCTCTTTCAACAAAAGGCGGCCAACCTCTGCGACCAGCGTCATGGCAATCGATACCGACGCTACTGTAGATCCGGCCGCAAATTTTTCTGGAACCCCGTCACATGCAACCAATGCATCTTCAGGTGGAACACAATTATCTATAGCGATGTCAGATACATCGGGAAGTTTTTTGCCTGTCGAGTGCGTTGCGGCGGCCTGGCGGTAATTGAGAAGGCAAGATACCGAAACAACCGTCACGCCGCTCTTTTTTGCCTCAATCGCCATTTCAATTGCCGCTGCATTCAAGCCGCCATGGGAGAAAGTCAAAAGCGAATCATTCGACTTAAGCTCATAACTGGAGAGCACGACTTTAGCATAACCCTCACCCTGCTCAAGCCACTGAAGTTCGTGCGCGTCGCCCGGGCCAACGGCATTGAACCACATGAGCCGCGGATCAAAAATGGGGTAAAACCCCACAAAACTTCCATAACGAGGAAAGATGTCAAGGACCGGTATAACCGAGTGGCCGCTCCCAAACAAATACACTCGCCCTCGGGACTTGATGGAGTCCGCGAAAGCTTGTGCGGCACGCTCGATTTTGTCCTTCTGCGTGTCGCGAATCTGAGCAATAACTTCAGTGATCCGATTCAAGTAGTCTAGTTCGGCCATGGAATCATTTCCTTTCTATCCAGGATCAACTGCAGACCAAGGCCTTTTCATCTGGATTTGGATGGCGCTAACAATTCGCGATTAATACGCGTCAGGCGATACACAATCTTGTAGCGGTCCCCTCTATACATCGATTGCACAAACTCCACCGGCTGACCGCTTTGGACATATGAGGTTCTCGTAAAGGAGAACATTGGGCTCCCGTCACTGATCCGGAGCAACCGGGCCTCATCGGAACTTGCCTGGTTAACTTCCACCACCTCATCCGCGACAATTATCCGAACCCCATAATGTTCCGCCAAGATTTTATAAAGGGAAGTATTCGGGTCGAAAATAGTAAGTAAGTCCGGACAGAGGCTCAGTGGTAAAGTGCTACGCTCAATCCCCATCGGCACATCATTCCCCAGGCGAATACGGCGCAATTGAATCACTTGGTCATCTGGCTTCAAGCGAAGCGCTTCGATAACTTCAGAGCTTGCCTTGCAAATTTCGAAAGAGAGAACCTTTGATCCGGGCGTCGACCCTCGAGATTTCATTTCCTCTGTAAACGAAAGTATCTGCCGAAAATCCTTCTCAAGTTTAAGCTTCGAAATAAATGTCCCTTTGCCCTGCTTGCTATAGAGAACACCGAGGTCGCAAAGCGATTTAATGGCCTGCCGGACCGTCATGTTGCTAACACCCAGGCTGATTGCAATCTCCTGGATCGGCGGCAATGGCTGGCCAGGCTCAAATACGCCGGATTGAATCTGACTGAGAAGTCGCTGTCCTATCTGATGATGCAGAGGCATAACGCTGCCACGGTCAAGCTGTTGCAGTTCAGCCATGCTCACACTCTCCCATCCAGTTGTCTAGTAGAATATTCCATTAGGCCAACATTTCCTGTCAAGCGCTTTCATCCGTTGCTCGGGCCTTCAACGGTTGTCAAGCTTTGAGCTGGAGCTAAACCCTAGAATCCAGAAACTTCTAAGCTCCTCGACTAACTGCCTGTATTGCTCGCCGACCGGAGTTTATTCTCTACAAAGAACTCGGGAAGATCCAAGGAGACAAAACTTGAAAAGTCATACGGAGTATTTGGTCTTTGAGACAAAAAAGCAGCGGGAGATGGTGCACATTACGGACGAAGTGGAGCGCGTGGTGGAGCGGAGCGGTGTGCGTGACGGTTTGTGCTTCGTTTCGCCGATGCACATTACCGCAGCGGTGTATGTGAACGATCTGGAGGGCGGGCTGATCGAGGATATCGGCGTCTGGCTGGAGAAGCTGGCTCCGGCACGGCCCGACTACAAGCATCACCGCACCGGCGAAACCAACGGCGACGCGCATTTGAAATCGCTGCTGCTGCATCACGAGACCACCCTTCCGGTGACCAACGGCAAGCTGGACCTGGGAACCTGGCAACGGGTCTTCTATGCCGAGTTCGACGGGCAGAGACGGAAACGTGTGATTGTGAAGGTGCTGGGAGTCGAATGACGCTTTGGTTTCGCGCCGGCGCTACGGGACGGCAGGGCTAAATGTGGGACGTTGACCCAGGGTTTCACCCTGGGCTATTTTCGCGTTCTCCCTGCCGGGAGAAGGTAAAGACCCGTTAGCCGGAGTGCGGTTCTTGGTTTTCGGCACCGCGCAGAGTGCACACAGAACTACACATACGTTACCCAGTACCCCCACCCATATTTTGTAAACAAAATCCTTGTTTTCTTAAGGTTACGGATAGGGTTGCGCTGTAAAATCTTGAAAACAAAGAAGTTCCCTGCAAAATATTCCAGGATAAGGAGTTACGCGGCGTTTTGGGCTCTGCTGACAGCTTCCGGCTGAAAGGCGGCACGAAGGGGTCGTGCCGGGACGATTATTTGAAGGAAGGCTGCTGAGAATCATTGTGCGACGAAGTGAGGAAATGATCTGCAAGCACCTGCGGTGCGGGGGGTGCGCTTCGCGCATGCGGTTCGTGGTTTCTCACCCTTCGCAAAGAGCGCGAAGGATGGGGCACCCGGCACACGGCTCTGGCCTTGGACGAAATGCGAAAAAGATTTCGAGCCCAGCCTCGGGGTATATTCTGTTGCCGCGGGAAAAGCAATATGGAAATCCCGGTCCATAGGAGAAAGCGATGAAAAGAATTCTTGCATCCATCATTCTTCCAGCTATTTTGTTTTCGTGCAGCCATCTGGCGGCAGGCCAGGCTGCTTCGGGCAGCCTGGATGACGAACTCCTGCAGGCCGCCGGAAACGGCGATACGGCAACCGTGGAGCAATTGCTGTCTAAGGGAGCAAAAATCGAGGCCAAGGACCCTAACGGCAGAACGGCGCTGCTTTTGGCGGCCAGCAATGGCAAACCTGATGTTGCGCGAGTGCTGCTAGACAAAGGCGCCAACATCGAGGCTACGGACATAGGCGGATACACAGCGCTCATTGCGGCGGCCCTCTGGGGCAAAACCGAAGTGGTGAAGCTGCTGCTGGACAAGGGCGCGAACATCGAGGCCAAAACCCTCGATGGCAACACGGCGCTCATCACGGCAGTGACCGGTGCTCCCTTCTGGAACAGCGGTGAGGCCGTGAAGCTGCTCCTAGAGAAGGGCGCAAATGCCAACGTCAAGGGCAGCAACGGGGACACGCCCTTGAGCCTCGCGGAAAAAGCGGGCAGTACCGACATTGTGAATCTTCTGCGCGCGCATGGAGCGCAATAAGCCTCGGCGCAGCGACGGTTGCCGGCCGGATACCAAGGAAAACGGATGATCGGCACTTTTGCAAGGAGTACGCGATGAAGAAGGCTCTGTCAGGCATTATTCTTCCGATCATTCTTATAGTCAGGAAAGCTAACGGCCTGCGGGCTGGAGTCTCTGCTCCAGGAAGCAGCTGGCCATTTGTGTTTCAATACCTGCGAGGCGGGAGGTTTGCCGCCTCGCAGTTTTGTTTGGGGTGTGCATACGCACTGGCGCTGCTTGCGCCATGGCCTATAATGGAGAATGGTCGGTTGCGTCCTGAAGCTCGCTAAGGGGACAGAGACGCTGCTGGACGAATTCCAGACGGTGCCTTCCCTTTGAACGATGCCATCATCATCCGCGGCGCGCGGACACATAACCTGAAGAACATCTCCTGCGATATTCCCCATGGAAAGCTGACGGTGGTCAGCGGAGTCTCGGGGTCGGGGAAGAGTTCGCTGGCCTTCGACACGATTTATGCCGATTGAACGCAAACTGATTGATCGCCTCGTTTGGTACGCGAGGCGGGATCAGGCACTCGCCCTTGACCTTTCGTGCGGTCTTCTTGGGAGACGGTTTGCGTTTGGCAGGTATCTTACCTTTCGGCATGCCAAAAGAATACGCCGTCAATACTCGCGATTTGAGTCATGCCTGCCTACCCCCTTCCTTGGTCGACGAGCAAAGCGTAGAACATGAGCAGCAGCATGGCAAGCGGAAAGAAAACTGTTTCACCTCGCCCACCCAATTCATTTGCTCGGAAAGGGTGGGGTCCATTGTTGGATTTGAGCCCGGTTTTCCACGGAAAGAACTGGGCCTCAGACTAGAATCGTAATGAATCATGAATGAATTTACGCATTTGCATTTGCATACCGAGTACTCGCTTCTGGATGGGGCTTGCGACCTAACCAAGCTGATGGACCGCGTGGCAA
>Ga0187887_10002234_pt1 | contig 15639 bp, 16 predicted proteins | sample June2016WEW_7_10_FD_132977 | JGI IMG/M metagenome (GOLD analysis project Ga0187887, IMG submission 132977) | Peatland microbial communities from SPRUCE experiment site at the Marcell Experimental Forest, Minnesota, USA - June2016WEW_7_10 | ecosystem: Environmental > Terrestrial > Soil >...
GTAGACTGCCCGTAATTTGGCGTAGGCAATCCAAACAATCCGCTCTCCTCCGACAATGCCGAAGCCTCCGCGCTGATGTTTGAGAGATCAGCCGGACTCGCCGTATTGAGAATCGATTGTGGAATGAGCGATGTACCGCTAGCAAGCGGGGCGCCTAGCGCCGTAAGCACGGACAAGGCGGTGGGGGCCGGAGTGTTGCTGATTGTGCCCATAGTATGTTTCCTTGCAGGGCTTATCGGCAGGATTAGGCGTAACGCTTCAAAAAATTTGTGTCGGTCTTCCCCGCTACAAAATCCGCGTCCGCCAGAATCCGCTGGTGCAGAGGAATTGTTGTGTAAATGCCTTCCACCACAAACATTTCCAGTGCCCGCCGCATCCGCGCGATAGCCTCCGTACGGTCGGCTCCATAGGCGATCAGCTTGGCTACCAAAGAATCGTAGTACGGCGGGATTACGTAGTCCGTATAGGCAGATGTATCTACTCGAATCCCAATATCGCCCGGTAAATTCAGCCCCGTGATCCGGCCAGGCGATGGCGCGAAGGTCTCTGGATTCTCAGCATTGATCCGGCATTCGATAGCATGCCCTTCAAACTCCACTGGCTGCGTGATCACTTCGCGCAACGGGAGACCGGCCGCAATCAGAATCTGGCTCTTCACCAGATCGATTCTGGTAATCGCTTCGGTTACCGGATGCTCCACCTGAATGCGCGCGTTCACTTCGATGAAATAGAGATTGCCTTTCTCATCCATCAGGAATTCCACGGTGCCGGCATTGGTGTAGCCGATGGTGCGCATGGCTTCGTGCAGCGCGGCCATGGTTTTCTTACGCAAATCGGGATGCAAGCCCGGGGAGGGCGCCTCTTCGAGCAATTTTTGGTGGCGCCGCTGGATGGAGCATTCACGCTCACCCAGGATCTCGATCGCGCCGTGCTCGTCGGCCAACACCTGAAACTCAATGTGCCGCGGCCCTTCGATCAACTTCTCCATGTACACGTCTTGATTCGAAAACGAAATCCCGGCTTCCTGCTGCGCCTGTGAGAAAAGCCCCGGCAGCTCGGATGCCTCGTGGACCATGCGCATCCCGCGCCCTCCGCCTCCCGCGGAAGCCTTCAGCATCACCGGATACCCGATGCGTTCGGCGGTTTCGAGCGCGTCGTCAACGTCTTTCAAAATCCCCTGCGACCCCGGCAGAATCGGCACACCGGATTTCGCCATCGCCGCCCGCGCACGCTGCTTCAGGCCCATGGAACGGATTACAGCCGGTTTAGGCCCGATGAACCGGATCTCGGATGTCTCGCATACTTCCGCGAAATCCGCATTCTCGCTCAGGAAGCCGTAGCCGGGATGAATGGCATCGACATTCGTGATCTCGGCCGCGCTGATCACCGCCGGGATATCCAGATAGCTCCGCGCGCTCTTCGCCGGTCCGATGCAAATGGCTTCGTCGGCGAACCGGACGTGTAAACTATGACGGTCCGCTTCCGAATAAACGGCCACGGTCCGGATACCCAGATCCTTGCAGGCGCAGATGATGCGAATGGCGATCTCGCCACGATTGGCGATTAGGATTTTTTGGAACATATTAGCGCGGGCGAATGGCGAACAGCGCTTCTCCGTACTCCACTGCCCGGCCGTTCTCCATCAGTTTGGCGACAACGGTGCCCGCAATCTCGGATTCGATTTCATTCATCAGCTTCATCGATTCGATAATGCACAGCACATGCCCGGGTTCCACCACGTCGCCTACTTTCACAAACGGCGGGTCGCCCGGCTTCCCCGCGTCGTAGTAAGTTCCGACGATGGGAGATTTCACGATGGTTTCGTTGCCGGTGGCGCCCGACGTAGCGCTGGCCGAACTTGAAGCGGGGGTGGTCTGCACAATCGCGTCGGCCATCGGGCTCGGGCCCGGCGCCATCATGGAGCCCGGGACCGTGACTTCGTGACGCGATCCCAGAGTCCGCCGGATGCGCACCCGGTTTTCTCCGCGCTGCACTTCGATTTCAGCCACGCCGCTTTCAATAACTAGCTGGACCAGATCTCTTATCTCTTCATTCGACATTCAGAGAAGCATTAGCTCCTTGGATGTGGTTGTCAATACCTCGCATCCGTTCTTGGTCACCAGCACCGTGTCTTCGATCCGCACTCCGCCGAAGTCCTGGACGTAGGCGCCAGGTTCAATTGTAATCACCATACCGGCCTCAAGTCTCGTGGGGTCCTTCTTTCCCAACCGGGGCGGCTCATGGATTTCCAGGCCCAAGCCATGTCCGGTGGAGTGGACGAACTGCTTCGCAAGCCCTTCGGATTCCAATACTTGGCGCGCGCTGCGATCCACTTGGCCAGCCGTCACTCCCTCGCGCACTGCGTCGATAGCGGCGAGCTGCGCGTTCAATACCGCTCTGTACATGCTGCGAATCTTCTGGTTTGGCCGTCCTAAAAACAACATGCGGGTCATGTCGCTCATGTAACCGTTTTGGCACGAACCCATGTCTATTAATAATAGTTCATTAACGGTGGCCTTCTGTTGGGAGGGCTGCGCGTGGGGCAGGGCAGTCCGGGGCCCGGCGGCCACGATGGTCTCAAATGCGGCTTTCTCGGCGCCCAGGCGGCGCATTTTGAACTCGAGCTCAGCGGCAATAGCCATCTCCGAAACACCCGGCCGGATGGACCGCACGGTGGATTCAAAAGCTTCCGAATTCGTGAGTACACTGCGGCGGATGCGCGCGATCTCTTCAGGCGTCTTGATCATCCGCAGCTTCTCAATCACGGGCCCGATTGGTTTCAGGGATGCTGTTGACGGAAGCGCCTGCTTGAGCCGCGCGAAAGCGTCATAGATCATGCGCGTGGATTCAAAACCGATTCGTTTGAGCTTCGACCGGCGGATCATTTCAACCGCGGCAAGTTCCAGCGGTCCTTTGGCGACCGTCTTCACTTTCGACGAGCACTCTTGGGACGCTTGGATGGTGTAGCGCGGGTCGGTGAACAGTGTTTGGGAATCGGGAGTCACCAAAAGCAGCCCGTGGCTGCCGGTGAAGCCGCTCAGATAACGGATGTTGGGGAGCGCGGAGACCAGCAGCGCGTCGATCTTTAGTTCGGCAAATTGAATCACGGGGTCAGCAGCAGCTTTCCGGCGGTATGACGGCCTTCCAGATCGCGCTGCGCCTGCGCGGCGTCGGCTAGCGGGTAGACCTTGTGAATCCGGAGCTTCAGCTTGCCTTGGGCGACCCACTTGAGCACGTCGCCGGCCCGCCAGTCCAGCTCTTCTTGCGTGGCTACATGGTGCGCGAGCGACGGCCGGGTGAGAAACAGCGAACCTTTTTGGGTCAAGAGCAGCGGCGCGATATCCGGTGCCGGTCCGCTCGCGTTTCCGAAGTTCACCATCAAACCGCGGGGCCGCAGGCAATCCAAGCTTTTCATGAAAGTGGACTTGCCCACCGAATCGTAGACCACGTTCATCCCCTTGGCCTTGGCCGTGAAATCTTCTTTGGTGTAGACCACCACTTCGTCGGCGCCGGCCGCCTTCGCCTGTTCGGCCTTCTCTTCGTTTCCAACGGTTCCGATCACGTGCGCGCCAAGCATCTTGGCCATCTGGACCAGCAACGCGCCGGTGCCGCCGGCCGCCGCGTGAATCAGGCACGAATCGCCCGCTTTGAGCGGATAGGTGGAATGCGTCAGGTAATGCGCGGTCATGCCTTGTAGCATGGCTGCGGCGGCGGTCTGAAAATCCACCGAATCGGGAATCTTCACCAATTGCCAAGCTGGCACAACGGCATATTCGGCGTACGATCCGCGCGTCATGCCGTAAGCCACGCGGTCGCCCGGACGGACACTAGTGACGTCGGGACCAACGGCTTCCACCGTCCCTGCGGCTTCGTTGCCGAGCACAATCGGCGGAGGCGCGGGATACAGGCCGGTGCGGAAATAAATGTCAATGAAATTCACGCCGGACGCCGCGATCTTCACCAGCGCCTGGCCGGCAGCGGGCGAGGGTTTGGGAATGTCCGCGTACTTCAGATTTTCCGGACCACCGGTTTGTTCCACAAAAACAGCTTTCATAGCGTGCGAAGTCTCCTCCGAAAGTGAATTGTCGCTGCGTAGAGAATCAGATATAAGAGCGTGAACGGGAACAGCGCCAGGCGCGCCAGCGTCCGAACAGCGCCCGCTCCGGTGAGTCCCGCGCGAAACAAAATGAAATGGCGGACGTTGGACAGGTGACCGCGATCCAGCCAGAAGTAGTCGCCATTCTCATTCAAGATGAAAACCTTGCCCGGCAGCCGCGCGGCCAGCACCCATTTCCATTTGGCCATGATGGGTTCATCCGAGCAGATGATTCCGACCACGGTGTAGTGATTATCGGCCAACAGGCGATACAGCTTTTTGCGCGCTCGCGCGTCGGGATAATCGTTGACTCGATAAACTGCGCCGCGGTCCGGCTGGAAGTTCTGAGGCAGCCCTCCGTAGCAGGTAATCAAGTCGGCTTGCATATTCGGATGAGTACGGTAAATGCCGGGCAACAGATCCTCGAAAAGATCACGCCGCCCGCTTTCGACCAATAGGACGCGGGTGAACGGCGGAATACCTCGGCGGAGAAAGTAGCGCAACTTCTATTGTTTCATGTAGGGCAAGACGCCGTCTTGCCTATTTCAGGTCGAAGAATGCGGAAACTGGGGTGTAGAAACCGGGAAGGAGCGGATCGTGGATCATTTGATCGCCCTTCAGTTCCCGAACCGAGTCATCGGAGTAGACCATCACCGAACGGGACTCAGGAAATACGACCCAGACGGTGTTTGATCCGCCCTCAACATAAGCGTCTACCTTGGCTTTCAAACGCGTGACTGTGTCGCTGGGCGAGACGACTTCAATCGCGAGGTCTGGCGCGCCGCGAAACACCCGATCAACTCCGGAAAAGCGCTCGCACCTAACCACGCTGACGTCCGGGACAAATGTGTCGTACTTGCTGACTACGGTTCCCATCTCCACGAGCGATTCCAAAGTGGAAAGCGAATTCTGATCAATATACCGGTCTATTAGAAACTTGATTCGATTCTTGATACGGTCGTGAAGATTAGAGGCGGGCGGCATCTTGACAACTTCTCCTCCAATGAGCTCGTCCTTGATCCGATTGCCGTTCTGGTCGAACTCCTCGGGTAGGGAGAGGTATTGCTCGGACGTCAAGAGTGCCGTAGCGGGCATATTTGTATTGTAATCGCCGAACTCGGCGGTTCGGAAGTGCCTACTGCGACTTTTGGCGGAAAAGCGCTCGCAAGCCTGCGAAGAGGCACATTGCCATTCCAAGGGGAGCACCGATCATGGTCGCTTCGGCTATATAGGTGCCGAGGTCACTAGTTGGACCGCACACACCACCTGCGGACAAACAGAACCCGACCGCACATAGAACAAAGATCCAAGCGCCAGATTTGAAGAGCCGGGACATTCGTCAGGATTTAGTCTAACAATTCCGTGCCCTTAGCGCCGAGATTACACGCCCCAGCAGTAATCTTCCACCACTTTGTCGATGCTTTCGTCCTGCTCGGTCAGGCGCATCAGCTCCAGGCGGATGGCGTCCACCAGCGCGTGCCAGCTGGCTTCGATTACGTTGTCAGAGACACCCACCGTGGCCCAACTGCGCTTGTGGTCCGACCATTCCACTAGGACTCGCACTTTCGCCGCGGTGCCTTTCTTTGGTTCCAGCACGCGCACTTTATAGTCGGTCAAGCGGACGCTCGCGATCTTTGGATAGACCGATGAGAGGCATTGGCGCAAGCACAAATCCAGCGCGTTCATGGGGCCTTGGCCATTGGCCGTAGCGGTGTGGACGCTGTCCTGAACTCGCAGCGTCACAGTTGCGGTGGTGCCGCCGATTAGACGCGTGGTCACGTCGTAGCCCACCACTTCGAACAGGTTCAATCCTGGACGCAAGGCCTCGCGCACCAGCAGCTCAAAGGTACCCTCCGCGGCTTCGATTTCATAGCCTTGGTGCTCCATCAGCTTGATGCGCTCCAGCAACTGCCGCCTCGCTTCGGAGTCCAGGCGATCGGCCAGGCCGTGCTGCTTGAGTTTATAGAGCACGTTGCCGCGTCCGGAAAGATCGCTCAAAAGAACGCGCTGCCGATTGCCGACGGTTTCTGGCTTCACGTGCTCGTAGGTGGATGAATCTTTCAGCACTGCACTCACATGCACGCCGCCCTTATGCGCGAAGGCGCTGTGGCCGACGTACGGTTGATCGTTGCGCATCGGCAGATTGGCCAGCTCGGCGATATACCGCGCCACAGTTGTCAGGTTCTGCAAGTTCTCGCGTCCGATGGTGTTGTGGCCGAGCTTCAGCTCGAGATTGGCGATGATCGAAACCAGGTTGGCGTTGCCGCAGCGCTCGCCATAGCCATTAATACAACCTTGCACATGCGTGCACCCGGCCTCGATGGCCGCGATGGCGTTCGCCACGGCAACATCCGCGTCGTTGTGCGTGTGGATTCCGAGCACTCCGTCAAAACGCTTGCGGACTTCCGCCACCACTTCGATGATGCGATGGGTCAAGTTGCCGCCGTTGGTATCGCACAAGCACAGAACATCGGCGCCGGCTTGCTTCGCCGCTTCCAGCGTCCGCAGCGCGAAATCGGGATTGGCATTGTAGCCGTCGAAAAAATGTTCGGCGTCGTAGACCACTTCGCGGCCGTGATCCTTTAGATATTTCACGGTCTCGGAAATCAGCTTCAGGTTTTCGTCTTCCTGGATTCCCAGAGCCCGGTGTACGTGCAGATCCCAGCTCTTGCCGAAAATCGAGATAGCCGGAGTTTCGGCTTCGAGCAGGGCGCGAACGTTCGGATCCTGGTCAACCTTGTTCTTCGAAAAACGCGTGGAGCCGAAAGCGACCAATCGCGCATGTTTGAGCTTCAGATCGCGGGCGCGTTGGAAAAAATCTTTGTCCTTGGGATTCGAATTGGGCCAGCCGCCTTCGATGTAATCGATCCCCAACTCGTCGAGTTTTTGCGCGATGACCAGCTTGTCATCCAGCGAGAATGAGACGGCTTCGCCTTGCGTGCCGTCGCGGAGAGTGGTGTCGAAGGTTTGGATTCGCATAATGATTCACTTTCGCAGGGCACGGCCCTGCTCCACTGGCTGTCAAGCAGTAGCGGCTTCTTGCGGGATGCCGGCCTCCTTTCTTTTTTTCAGGAACGGCATCATCTCGCGCAGCTCTTTGCCTACCTTCTCGATCTGAGAATCGCGGGCGGCTTCGCGCATGTGCAGGAACTTGTGGCGGCCAGTTTTGTTTTCGGCAATCCATTCGCGCGCGAATTGGCCGGACTGAATTTCCGACAATATCTTCCTCATCTCATCGCGGGTTTGCTGGTTGACGATGCGCGGCCCGCGCGTGTAATCGCCGTACTCCGCAGTATCGGAAACTGAATAGCGCATGTAGCTGAGGCCGCCTTCGTAAATAAGATCGACAATCAGCTTCAATTCATGTAGGCACTCGAAATACGCGATTTCGGGCGCGTAACCGGCCGCCACCAGCGTCTCAAAACCCGCCCGGACCAGTTCGCTTGCGCCGCCGCACAGCACGGATTGTTCGCCGAACAGGTCACTTTCGGTCTCTTCCTTGAATGTTGTCTCGATCACGCCGGCCTTGAGACAGCCCAGTGCGAGCGCATAGGCCAGTGCGTTCTCCGTTGCCTTGCCAGACGGATTCTGATGTACGGCGACCAGGGCCGGAACTCCCACGCCTTCCGTGAACAGCTCGCGCACCCGATGGCCAGGGGCTTTGGGCGCGATCATGGAAACATCCACGTCCGCAGGCGCTTGAATCTGGCCAAAGTGAACGTTAAAGCCGTGGGCGAACATCAGAGTCTTGCCCTTGGTCATATGGGGCGCGATCTCGGCCGCATACAAATCGCCCTGGATATGATCGGGCACCAGGATCATCACTACATCGGCGGCCTTGGCTGCGTCGGCGGTGGAAAGAACCTTCAGTCCAGCGGCCTCGGCCTTGGCCGCGCTCTTGCTACCTTTGTGCAATCCCACTACTACATTCGCGCCGCTGTCGCGGAGGTTGAGGGAGTGGGCGTGGCCTTGACTGCCGTAGCCGATGATCGCGACCGTTTTGTTTTTTAGGAGGGCTGGGTTGCCGTCTGCTTCGTAAAATCGTTTAGCCATGGATCGTGTTCTCGTTTCTCGTTTCTCGTTTCTCGTTCGCGTCACCGGACGCTATGGTTCTTGGTACGGGTGGGGATAGCCGTAATTTCTTGGCTTCGAGCGAAACCACTACCGTGCCCGAGCGCGTGACTTCGATTTCGCCGTAGCTGCGCATCAGGTCGATGAAGACGTCTAACTTTTCAGGATCACCGGTCACTTCGAGCGCGAAACCTTCCGTCGACGAGTCCACTACGCGGGCGCCGAAAATCTCGGCTTCCTTCAAGATGTTCGCGCGGCTGTTTACGGTGGGCCGTACGCGCAGCAGCACCATCTCTCTGCGAACCGCCGCAGCCTCGGTCAGATCGGACGCCTGCAGCACGTTGACCAGCTTATTCATTTGCTTGATTACTTGCGTTCGCAGTTGCGGCTCGACGTCCACCACAATGCTCATGCGCGATAGCGTCGGGTCCAGCGTCCGCGCGACGGTGAGGCTTTCAATGTTGTACCCGCGCGCGCTCAGCAGGCCAGTGATGCGCATTAAAGAGCCTGGTTTGTTCTCGACCAGTAGTGAGATAACTTGCAGCATTTTGATTCAGCTCAACCTTTCATCCACGCCCCGCAAGGTAACGTGGCGCGGACACTTGTGTCCGCAGCGTCGAGACTCATCTCGACGCTTTCTATGCGCCGGGGCATCGAGATGAGTCTCGATGCCGCAGCCTGAAGGCCGCGCCACTTCACGCCTCCACCGGTTGCGGCGGGCCCAGGACCATTTCGTTGATCGCGCCGCCCGCGGGCACCATCGGATACACGTTCTCGAAGGGGGAAACGCGCACGTTCAGCAGGTAGGGGCCGTTCTCGTCCACAGCCTCCTGCAGAGCCGCCGCCAGCTTGTTGGGATTTTCCACCGTGCGGCCCTTGAATCCATAGGCGCCGGCCAGCTTCTCTACGTCCGGAAAAGAAGTCAACTCAGCTTGCGACAGCCGGTTGTTGTAGAACAGCTCCTGCCATTGCCGGATCATGCCGAGATAACCATTGTTCATGACCACGATTTTGATGGGCAGCCCATGATTTACTACGGTCGCGAGTTCCGGAATGGACATCTGGAAGCCACCGTCGCCGCATATGGCGAAGACCAGCTTGTCGGGATTGGCGAACTGGGCGCCGATGGCCGCCGGCAATCCGAATCCCATGGAGCCCAACCCGCCCGAGTTGAGCCACAGGCGCGGCTCATTGAAGCGGATGAATTGCGCGGCCCACATCTGATGTTGGCCGACGTCGGAAGAGACAATAGCGCGGCCGCCGCAGAGACGATCGATTTCCCGCATCAAATGTTGAGGTTTTATTTCAGTAGTGGATATTTCAGGTACCAGCGGATGCTCTTCCTGCCAATCGCGAATCTGGGCCCACCAGGCTTCGCGGCCCGCGGCATTCCGCTTCTGATGAGTAGGCGCCAGCTCACGCACCACCTTGTTCAATTTCTGTAGCACGCGCTTCACATCGCCCACGATGGGCAGATCGGCTGTGCGGTTCTTGCCGATCTCAGCGGGATCGATATCGACGTGAATCACCTTGGCATGCGGAGCGAAGGCCGCCAAACGGCCGGTGACGCGATCGTCGAAGCGGACGCCCAGCGCGATCAGCAGATCCGCATTGCTCATGCCCATATTGGCGGCGTAGCTGCCATGCATCCCAGGCATGCTGACGAAATTGCGATGTTCCGCCGGCAGCGCGCCCAGACCCATCAGCGTGTTCACCGTGGGAGCATCCAGCAACTCCACCAGCTCCAGCAATTCCTCAGACGCATTGGCCGCAATGATGCCGCCGCCCGCATAAACAAATGGCCGCTGGGCATCCCAGATCATCTGCGCCGCGCGCCGGATCTGGCCGGTATGGCCTTCGGTGTAAACCTTGTAGCCGGGAAGATGGATGGAAGAAACTGGCGTGTAATGCGCTTGGGCTTGAAACACGTCCTTGGGAATATCCACCAGCACCGGTCCCGGACGGCCGCTCGATGCAATATAGAACGCCTCGTGGATTACTTGCGGCAGCTCGGCCACGGTCTTCACCAGGAAATTGTGTTTGGTGCAGGAACGCGTGATGCCGAACGTGTCGGCTTCCTGAAATGCATCGCTACCGATCAGCTTGGTGGGAACTTGGCCGGTGATGGCGACCACGGGAATGGAATCCATCATCGAATCCACCAGACCAGTTACCAGGTTGGTTGCACCCGGTCCCGATGTCGCGCAGCAGACTCCCACGCGTCCGGTAGAACGCGCGAAGCCTTCCGCGGCGAAGGCCGCATTTTGTTCATGACGGACCAGCACATGGCGGATGGGATGATCGTAGAAAGCGTCGTAGAGCGGCAGCGTTACGCCGCCCGGATAACCGAATATGCAGTCCACGTTCTCGCGAACCAGGCATTCCAGCAAAATCCGCGCGCCGGACGTCAGTTTCGCTTCGGCCGCTCCGCTTGCGCGCTGGGCGTTGGTCGATGTCGACATTGGGTTCGTTCCTCCAAAAATGAAAAAGGCCATTGGCTGGGTTTGTATCCCCCGCCAATGGCCTCTTTGAGATTTTTCTCCGAAGCCTTCAGGCGGGGCCGGGTACGGCGACCTGAATAATAATCGGGAGTAGCCTCGGAACCTGACCGATCCGAAGGAAAGCCGGCACATTCCCACCCGGTAAGGCGGATACAGCACCGAGCTGCCTCTCGAATCGCATCATTGAGTCTAGAGTACCCCAGCAGTCAGGCAAATGCAAGGGGGTATTAACATAAATAGTGTTAATGTAGACATTGGTGCTGTGCCCCTATCGCAATCAGCGGTAACATGTTAGTAGGAAGTGCACCGTGCCAAAAGACCTCTCCAATCCTCAAATCAACTTGTCGAAGATACCGGTCGGCGGAGGCATCGCAGGGGCAATTTTCGCCATCGGCAGCATGCTGATTTTTCTAATCGGCATTCCCGTGATCCGATATGTATTTCCTGCTGCCGTCCTCTTAGGCTGCGCAGTTGCGCTGGTTATCCACTTCATGCGGCATGAGACTCCGGGCGCATCCTGGATTCTGCCTCAGAAAAATCGATAACATTTCCAACCTCCAAATCGCAGGCGGGTTCGGGGTATGATTGTCCCTGGACAAAGTATGATCCAACCTGCACAAAAAATCGCCCCCGCGTCGGGATCCACCGGGAACTACGGTCCAGCGTTGGCCGTAATCACCACAGTCTTTTTCATGTGGGGATTCGTCACCGTACTCAACGACATTCTGGTTCCTCATCTGAAGTCGATCTTCGATCTGAACTACACGCAGATCATGCTGATTCAGTTCACGTTTTTTTCGGCTTATTTCCTGATGTCGATGCCGAGCGCGAAGGTAATCTCGTGGTTGGGCTACAAGGGATCCATTGTGCTGGGTCTGGCGGTGATGGGTTTGGGCGCTCTGCTATTTGTTCCGGCGGCATCGCTCGCATCGTACGCGCTTTTTCTGGGAGCGCTGTATGTGCTGGCCTCCGGGATGACCATATTACAGGTAGCTGCTAATCCTTACGTCGCGGTGCTCGGTCCGCCAGAGAGCGCTTCCAGCCGGTTGAACTTGGCGCAAGCCTTCAACTCGCTCGGAACTACTATCGGACCCTACCTGGGGGGCGCATTGATTCTTTCGGCGGTCCGCACCGCTGCGTCAGAGCTCAATGCAATGTCGCCGGAACGACTGCAGGCGCATCGCGCGCTCGAAGCATCGTCGGTGAAACTGCCTTATGTGGGAATCGCGGCCCTGCTCTTCGTGCTCTCGTTTGCGATTTCACGCTTCAAGCTGCCGGTTCTCGCGAATATTGAGGAAGGCCGCGCGCACGACTCCAGCACCGGCGATAGCGCCTGGAAGCATCCTCACCTGGTGTTGGGCGCGCTCGGAATCTTTATCTATGTGGGTGCGGAAGTGTCCATCGGAAGTTTCTTGGTGAATTATTTCTCGCAAACTGATATCGGCGGACTAAGCCCCAAGGACGCGGCTTCTCTGGTGTCGTTCTACTGGGGCGGCGCAATGGTGGGGCGCTTTATCGGATCAGCGTTAATGCAAAAACTCAATCCGGGAGGAGTGCTGGGAGGTGCTGCCTTGGTGGCATGCCTTTTGGTGACGGTCTCCATTCTCACCACCGGGCATGTCGCCATGTGGAGCATCATTCTGGTAGGCCTATTCAATTCCGTGATGTTTCCGACCATCTTCACGCTAGCCATTGATGGGCTGGGGAAGCTAACCGGTCAAGGATCGGGAATCTTAGTAATGGCTATCGTGGGAGGAGCGATCATCCCGCTTGCGCAGGGCGCGCTTGCAGACCGGATCGGGATCCACATGGCGTTTATTCTGCCCGCGGTTTGTTACCTGTACATTGTGTATTACGGATTGCGTGGGTCGCGGCACGCGTAAGAGAATCGGTTGGCAGGCGGAAGCGCCTGCCCCACGATTAATTCTTGGTGCTCGGCGGAGCCGCGGCTGGAGCGGTCTGCGCGGCGCTAGCCGTGCTGGTATCCCACGCCGGCTTGTTACTCAGCGTCTTCCAATATCTATCGCCCCACCACTCCTTCGAATCGTTCGCCGTGGTAGCAGGGTCGGGAAGGGCTTTGACCTCTGCGAGGGTGGTCTGGACGCTTGAAGCCAGCCGGGCGGCCAGTTCGAAGCTCAACTTTCCAGTCACGCCGGCCGGGTCCTTATAGCTAATCGTCAGCGTCTCCTTCTTCTTGCCGAACAGCGACGGAACGGGCACCTTTTTGAGTACGTGGCGCGTGTCGCCCCTGGTGACTTCAGTACCGGTGATCTCGGCGTACGGCAGCTTGAAAACTGCCTGGCCGTAGATGAACTTCATCACTTTGGTGTCGTCCAGGTTGAGGAAACCGGTGGAGTTCATCGGAATCGACTTCACCGTCCCACCAACATACTCGGCGGTGTCTGCTGCGCGAAGAACCGCGCAGGGAAGGATCGCGAATGCGACCGTGGAAATTAGAAACTGGCGGATGGACATCTAGTACCTCTCCTTGTGAGTACCATCGGCAACATCACTCTCCGACTTTAGCAGGCCTGCGCGACTCTACAATGAATTCAGCATGTCCATTTACGACGACCGGCGCGAGGAGCTGGAAAAGCACGAGTTAATGATGGGCGCTGAGCGGGGGCGCCTGGCGGTCACCCTGGACCTGCTGACCGATGCCCTGGTCCTGGTGGGCCAGCACGGGGTCTATTGCCAAAGCGCGCGCCAGCCCGGCAAGCCCGCCATGGATATCCAGATGATCTCCAAATGTCTGACTGATGCCAAGGAACTGGTCGCCAGCGTGATGGAAGAGATCAAGCGTAGGAAGTCTGAAGTGGAACGCGCCTAGGCGGGACTTCTACTTGCTGGAGAACCAGTAGAAAACCCATACGGCGACCAGCGATACCAGGCACAGGATAAACATGAAGAGTTTGCGGCTGGTGGAGGGTTGGTAGCCGGGGGCTGGGGGCTCGGGGTCGCGCGGCTTGCTCTCGGAATCCATGCTGGCTAAAGGTCGAGTATAGCGCGGTGGGTCAGAATCTGTAAGAAATTCAAAAGCACCGGTCGCTTACGGGCTTGAGAAAAAATCCCCCGAAGGCTCCTGGAACATTTCGCTGTACTTTTGTTTCTGAGTGCCTTAAGCTGTCCTGGATGACAGCTTCAACCGATGGACGCGACCAAGCCCAGGCACCGCCGAAGTACGTCCCCATTGATCGGGCCCCGTCTTTTTTCGCTCCGGTCGAGGTGGAACGTCTGGTTCCTGCCGACCATCGAGTTCGCGCCATTTGGGAGCTGCTGGGGAAGCTGGATTTCAGCCGCTGGGAGGAAGGAATCGAATCTCGGGAAGGTGCAGCGGGGCGCCCCTGTTTTCCGCCGCGGCTGCTAGCCAGTATCTGGCTGTATGGGTACAGTATCGAGATCGCCTCGGCGCGAGCCTTGGCCCGGATGATGGGCTGGGAGCCAGGTCTGCGCTGGCTCACCGGATGCCAGGAGATCAACGCGCACACGCTCTCGGATTTTCGCGTGCAGGACCAGGAACGATTGGATGAACTGTTTACGAATCTGGTGACGGTGCTGCGGCGGGAGGGGCTGGTGGATCTGAAAGTGGTGACGCAGGACGGGACCAAAGTGGAGGCGCAGGCGGGCCGGCACTCCCTGCACGGGGGGAAACGATCGAAAGGGAGCTGGCCGAAGCACGGCAGCATATCGAGGAGTTGGATCGGCAGGCGCGGGAAGAGGAGGTGCAAGACGAGCGCCAAGCGGCTGCCCAGAAGCGGGCGGGGCGGGAGCGGGTGGAGCGGCTGGAACGGGCGCTGGAAGAAATTCAGAAGCGGAGAAGCGAGACTCCCGCCAGCCGGCGCGAACAGGTGCGGGTGAGCACCAGCGAACCAGAGGTGCGCAAGATGAAGCACGCCGACGGGAGTTGGTCGCCGAGCCACAACGTACAAGTCACCACGGATGCCAAGGAGAAGGTGATTGTCAGGATAGACGTCACCGCAGATGCCAATGACACGCAACAGTTATTGCCGGCGATGGCAGCGGTCCTGGATCGTCTGGGAGAGAAGCCCGGCTGCGTGATGGCCGATGGCGGATACGTGAGCCGTGACAATGTGGAGGGCATGGCCCAACAAGGGATCGAGTTGGTGGCTCCGGTGCCGAGCCCGGCACGAGAGGCTGGAGCGGTGGCGAGGAATAAGATCGATCCGGAGTTTGGCCGGTCCAAGTTTGTGGGATGAAACCAGCCAGAGTTTCGTGTGCCCCGCCGGGCAGCACCTGGAGAAAGTGAAGCAGCGGACGCATCATGGGCAGAGGTGTGAAGTGTACCGTGCGCAGGCCGAGCAGTGTGCGGCCTGTGAACAAGCGCCGCGTTGCTGTGGACACCTGAAGCCCGGAATGCCGCGGCAGATCGAGCGAGTGCTGGAGGGTGCCGCGATGCAGGAGTTTATAAAACGGATGCGACAACCGGACCAGCAAGCGCTGTACCAGAGGCGGAGCGGAATCGCCGAGACGCCGCACATGCGCTGGAAGGGCAACTGGAAGTGGCGTCGATTTTCGGTGCGCGGGCTGCGAAAGGCGGGGATGGAGGCGCTGTGGTTGGCCTTGGCCTATAACGCCCACGTATGGACGCGCGTGATCTGGCGGACGAACTTGGAGGTGGTGGCGGCATAACATCGTAATCGGAGACCGCAAACTGGTCCCACAGACCGCCCGGTACCCCCAAATTGCGTCTCCGGCATCGGCGCGGGTCGGGACGTCTCCAGTCCGCTTATTTTCGCCGACGACTCTCACCTCGTCATCTGAGCTCGGCTGACCCGACCAAAAGTCGATTTTTTCTCAAGCCCTTACGCGCGCGGTTCGGTATTGGAGCCGAGATGGAATGAGAAGGCCGGTCCCCAGCGGGATGCGGTAAGCTCCCAATGGATACGCACTCGAGGTGCAAAAAGGAGAACCGGCCATGAAGAAGAATAACACTTGTCCAAAGAGTCCGAA
>Ga0187887_10002236_pt1 | contig 15628 bp, 9 predicted proteins | sample June2016WEW_7_10_FD_132977 | JGI IMG/M metagenome (GOLD analysis project Ga0187887, IMG submission 132977) | Peatland microbial communities from SPRUCE experiment site at the Marcell Experimental Forest, Minnesota, USA - June2016WEW_7_10 | ecosystem: Environmental > Terrestrial > Soil > Wetlands...
AGATAGATGGTGTACCGGCCGCCCAACAGGGACCAGCGAAAGCCATCGATGATTCCAACCATCGGATTAAGTGAATAGAGCAAGCGATAGCGAGCGGGTACGATACTGCTTTGAAACCCTACGGGCGACAGATATAAGCCGAATTGAACAATAAAAGGGACGATGAATCGGAAATCCCGGAATCTTACCATCAACGCCGCAATCCACAGGCCAATGCCGAGGGAGGCACCAAATGCGAGCAGGGTAAAAAGAGGTAGAAGCAGGACCGCAGCGGGAGGAACGAACCTGTACCAGATCATGAGGCCAACCATAAAAAGGGCCGAGATCAAAAAATCGATGAAGCTGGTGATGACCGAACTAACCACAATGATAAGGCGCGGAAAATAGATCTTGGAGATCAAGTTTGCATTCGACACCAAACTGCTGCCGCTGTCAGAGATCGCACTAGAGAAGAACATCCACGGCAACATGCCACACATGACCAAGAGTGGATAGGGCGATCCTCCGGACGGCATTTTGCCCAATCTTCCGAAAACGACCGTCAGTATGAGCATGGTAAGAATAGGCCGAATAAGCGACCAACTCACGCCTACGACGGTCTGCTTGTAACGCACTAAGAGATCGCGCCACGAGAGAAAATAGAATAACTCGCGATAGCGCCAGAGGTCGCGCCAATACTCCTTTTCAGTTTTTCCAGCTTCGATTAAGAGTTCAGGCATAGTGTGATCGTTTAGTTCTTAAGAATCGGTTTCAATTGAAGAGCTTGGGCACTGCAGGTGCAGCAACTTATAGCGGTTTGGTCACGTTGACCGGCCCACCGATGCGGCCCGACCGCTTCTCAAACACGCGCTCGTACGCGGCGATTAACTGGCCAATTGAGAATTCCCAAGCGAGTTGCTCCTCGACTCGCCTCTTTCCGATCTCTCCCATCCGCCGGCGCTCCTCAGGATGATCAATCAGCTGGAGAATCCTTTGAGCGAAATCGGTGGCGAGATCGCCGTTATTGCAGGAACTATATAAGGACGCGTCACCGGCAGTGAATCGTCCTTCTTTCAGGTCAAACTGGACAATAGGCTTTCCCAGGGCCATGTACTCAGTGACCTTGATCATCGTCGAAATATCATTCATCTCGCAAGGCTTGTCGGGGTTGACACAGACATCAGCGGTGGACAGGATCTCAATCAGTTCCCGGTCGGGCACTCGGCCGGTGAACGTCACCGTATCCTCAAGACCCTTCTCTCTTACCAGCTCTTTCAAGCTAGCCAGGCCCGGGCCGCCGCCAACACAGGTAAAATGTATGTCATTGCGCCCCACGTCCCTGATGTGCAGCGCCGCGTCGATCAGGATATCCAAACCATCTTGAACGCTCATGTTACCCACATAGCCAACCAAGTACGGCTTTTCATGTTTCAATTCAGGCTTTGCGGCAACCGGTTTGAACTTGGAAATGTCTGGTCCATTCCGGACAACGAACACATCGGATGGACGAATGCGTCCACGCACAATCGCCAGCTGCTTATAACTTTCGTTCGTAGCGATCACGACGTCGCTGGTTCGGTAAGTAAGTCTCTCCAGCCACACCTGAATCTTCCAGAAGAGGTCCTTCCGTTCGTATTTCGAGAAGTAGAGCTCGGGGTTAGCGTCGTGATGATCAAAAATATATCTCACACCAAAGAGCTTGAACGGCAACGCGACAAGGAAGATGTTATCGGGTGGATTACATCCTTGAATGACGTGAAAACCTCGGGAAAGGAAGATGCGCCAAGCGTACACAAGCTCCCAGAAGAATGCCAATCCGTACTCCCAAACATAACCGAGGGCCGAGTTGCCCTCAGCTGGCATGGGATGACGGTAGATATGGACTCCGTCGAGAAGCTCATACCCTTTTTCGTACCCCTTTCCTTTCGGGCACAATACTGACGTCTCGTAGCCCGCCGCCTTCAGCGCGAGAGCTTCTTTCCAAACGCGCGTATCAAATGGAACGGGGAGATTTTCGACAATAATGAGAATTTTGCGATTCATGAGTCAGAAGGAGGGCTTAAGTGCAGCGTAAAGACCGGCCAGTGCGCAAAGCATCGTTGCTTGACCCCAATGCAGAGTCGGTGTCTTGTTCACAACTCGCCGGGAATAACGCCGGTAATAGAAATATCCGGTCTTGTCCTGCATCATCCGGATTGTCCATTCGGCGACTTTCAGTCCTAGCACAATGCTTTCCGGGTCATATTCTTGAAAGAACACAAGCGTATCGATGGCCTGTGAACTGCACTGAATATCGATCGGCAGGGTCTTCTGACTGTAGTACCTTGGTGTGCCATCAGACAGGAAGAATGTCTTCTTCCAATACTCGTAACCCCTCGTCATGATCGGAACGAACTGCAGATCGCCGGTCGAATTCGTATAGTGTTTGAAGCAGTCGAGAACATACGCCGAGTGGAAATTATCAACCCAATGAAGGTTGGCCCTTTCGCCGTACCACCACGATCCGTCGGGGCGTTGATGATCTGCGGTATACCGGAGTGCTTTTTGTGCCAGCGCAAGGTAACTGTCATTCCCCACAATTGCATAGGCCCGAGCTAACAGGCTGGCCCCCAGCGTGTTGGCATTGTGAACTTGAGAGTCCAACCCAGGGACATAGGTGATGCAGGCGCCGTCGCTGCAGGGATAGACTGCCAGGTCGCGCAGAATATGCTCGCATGCACTCACAGCCACGTCGAGATATGTGTTCTCGCCGAAATGTTCGCAGGCATCGAGAAACGCGTGGCCGATGAGCGAGGTCCACACGATTGTCGGCACACCTTTGGGCAGATAGAATCCGCGGGACTGGTAGTCGAAGTGATTCCCCCAGCAGGCGCCGCTATAGCCCGGCGACCTGTTCTCCATCAGCCAGTCGAGGCAAGCTCTTGCCTTATCTGCCCACTCTCGATCGCCGGTGGCCTGGTGCATGCGAATAAATCCACGCGCCAGGAAGCCCATGCCCTTGCTCGAGCGATGCATGCCTATGCCGACGAGCGGCCGCAGGTTGAGGGGGATTCGCCTTATCCCCTGAAGGAGCACAGTGCGCCCCCAGGTCGTCTCGAAAGTGAAGGGGCGCAGCAGCGGAGAGCTGAGTCCGTCAAAGGTGTCATAGCCTTTGTAGTCGTGCTCAACCAGCCACTTACAAAGCCCTTCAATCGAAGAAAGTACAAGGGCGCGGTCCGCCGAAGTCTGTGGCTGAGCCAGGCCCTGGCTACCAGCAGATACCATCGTACTTTCCCTTCTCGGTCCTTCCTTCCAGCACTCTCACAAAGTCCACCAAATGTTGACCATCGCGCAAACGGCCGGGAATCTTGTTGAATTCGGGGTCGCCGTTTCCGATCAGGATGGTGTCGCCAAACTCGAGCACATCGTCTATTTCCTGGACCATAAGCCGAGAGATATGGGGGATGTGGTTCAAGATGAAATCTCGATTAGCTCCTCCCAAGCTGGCAATTTTCACATTTCTATCGTAGAGACGCAGATCGTAACCCTTGCCGATGAGGCGCTCAATCAACTCAATGAGAGGGCTTTCGCGCAGGTCATCCGTTCCCGCCTTGAAACTGAAACCAAGGACCCCTATTTGCTTGTGCCCGCTTTGCATGACGATTTGAAGGCCCCGAGCGATTTGCATTTCGTTGCTAGGCAGAATGGACGTCAGAATCGGCAGATTCAAGTCATGCATTCTTGCCTGATAAGAGAGGGCCCGCAGGTCTTTAGGGAGGCAGGAGCCGCCGAAGGCAAATCCCGGGGTCAGATAAGCCGGCGATATGTTGAGCTTGCGATCCTGGCAAAAGATTCTCATCACCGCGTGCGAGTCGATATGAAGAGCCTTGCATAAGCTGCCGATTTCGTTGGCGAAGCCTATCTTCAGTGCATGCCAGCAATTATCTACGTACTTGATCATTTCGGCGGTTTCTAAATCGGTCTTAATCAGTGGGGCATCGAGTCCCGAATAGAGTTCGCTGACCAGCTCGCCGCTCGCGCGATCAAGTTCACCGATTACGGTTTTTGGGGGGCAGCGAAAGTCCTTGACCGCGGATCCTTCCCTGAGGAATTCCGGATTATTGCAAACGCCAAAGTCATCGCCCGCTTTCTTACCGGAGAATTCCTCGAGTATGGGAATCACGATACCGCGCATCGTTCCAGGAAGGACCGTGCTCCGAATTACCACCGTATGCCGTTTCTGCTTGCTGCGAAGGGCAGTACCAATTTCCTCGCAGATGCGCCGAATGAAGCGGAGGTCGAGGTTTCCATTCGGTTGACTTGGCGTGCCAACGCATACGAATGACAAGTCTGTTTCGCGAATTGCCTCTGCCGCGTCTTGAACGGCGCGAAGTTGGCCGAGTTTGGTCACATCGGCAATGATTTCGCCAATGCCGCACTCGACGATCGGGGATAGACCCCGGCGGATCAGGTCCACCTTGAGTGGAACGGAATCAACGCCCACAACGTGATGTCCGTCCTGGGCGAGACACGCCGCCGATACGGTACCAACATACCCCAGTCCAAAGATGCTAATCTTCACTTGTCATCCTTTCGGTCGACCTTACTTGATTCCGGACGCCGGGCAACGAATATCTGAACTTGCCCGCCCGTGGATGAACCGATCCGAAGCATGTTCTCTGCTCTCTCGCAGACCATGCGGGTTTGAAACGATGATTGGGCAACGAAGGATGTCGCTCAGAGAGCTACTTTTCCAATGTCAACAGAAGTCGATCCAATCGCCGCTCGAGCATCCAATGAGAGCGCCGCAAGGTACGCTGCATTGACTTCGCAGCGTTCCAACCGAATACTTTCTGTGCCCATAAGTACTTCCAGGAAAGCTGCGGAGAGCCCAGCGATGCGCCGAACTGCCTCGCCAGTTCGCTGGCCTCTTGGACGATATCCGGCCGCTCCGGATAGAAATAGATAAGCCAGGCACGCAGATACTGTAAACAAGTTGCATCAACCCTCGCGCTTTGTTCAAGGCTCCGAAGATATCCAATGTGCAACTTCATAGACAGCCAGTGGGATTCAATCTTTTCGGTCGAACTCCCAAGATAGCCAAGACCCGTGTATCCAAAACTGCGATAGAACATCTTGGAGTCGCCGATAAATCGGACGCCATCACTGGCCAGAAGCACCCGGCAAAAGTACTCTCCGTCGTCGTCGGTGAGCAGTCTTTCATCCCATTGCCCTGCGGCATCGGTCAGTTCGCGGCTGACGAGCCAGGTTGCAGTCTGCATGTAAAGGTTCTGGCCCATTTTGCGCATCAACCATTCAACGGGGCTGAGATCGTCCCACAGCTCGCTTGGCGTAAAGCGCGCATAGTTGGGCCGATGCATGAACATTCCCCAAGCGCCGGAGAGCAGCGTCCGTTTGCTCAGCCCATTTGCCACGTGCTCCATTTGCCTGGTTATCTTATTCGGATCCAGCAGATCGTCAGCATCGAACCACTGTATGTAGTCGCCATGACTGAGTTCCAACGCCCTATTTCTTGCTGTGGCGGCGCCTCGGTTTTTCTGCTTGATCACCTGCACGCCTTGCGCCGTGAAGCGGCGTGCGACTTCATATGGGCGGTCGCTGGACCCGGCGTCGACTACGATGATCTCCTTGTTGTCCCAGGTTTGCGCGAGCGCCGACTTGATCGCGTCTGCGATCCATGGGTCAACGTTATAAGCAGGGACGAGGATCGAAACCAAAGGCTTCTTCGAGCCGCCTGAACTGGCTGGAAACGTGCTGGGCTTGGCCTCGTAGCGCGGATCGTAGTTGTCGTGGCGAACTTTGCCGTGTGCGCTGCTCACCTTGGTCAGCTTGCGACAGCGTCGCGCTTCGAAAAAGAGAGTAAGACGCCGATGTATTCGCCCAGTCTTGGGCCGCCATGATGCATCCATTAAATGAACGCCAAACTCGCCGAATCGGTTCCAATTGTCAAAATCACAGACATTGTCAGGAAAGAGCACCTTCACGCTGCGTGCCAAACTCGGATTGTCGGCCAGGGTACGAGTGACCAGACCCGGCCCGCTTGTGTAGAGGACGGAAAACTCTGGCCTTGAGAGCCTTGGCAAGCCGCGCATCATTGGGATGACCCAATTGGGCTCCCTTTGGGCACGAACGCAGTTCTCGATAACTGCCCCGATGAATGGATGACCTGGGGCCGCACCGAACGCATAATTTCCGATCTCCCAGTCCATATGGTATTGGGTACGCAGATAGCGGCTGTAAGTCAAGCCCTCGAATGAAAACACGCAGCCATAACTCAAAAGAGGCGCCAGGCCAGATGCAAGGAGGATGTCCAAATCGAAGTAAAACCCACCGTAGCGATAGATTGCCAGGTACCGAAAGAAATCGTAGCGCTGGATTGGATGCGGGAATGAATCGAAAATGGTGCGATATTGCGGAAAGTTTTCGTCAATGAGCTTTTCAACGTCTTCGTCATCAAAGAAGATGTACTCAAAGTCGGGATTAAGGAGGCGAAGATTCGACACCATCGCCCGAACCCGCAGCGATTTTGGGGGTTCCTTGCCAGTCTGAATGATTCGTTTGGGGATTGCGGTTGGCATCAGTTGCTTCTACTCACTTTTCGGGGTGATGAGGTTCACCGATTTCGATTCTTTGGAAGTTGCACGAGTCGAGGGAAGCAAGCTCTCGATCGCCTCGCCGTGGACTTCCTTTGAACGAGTGCCGGATAAATTGGGTTCAGCGTCAGGCTTCTCGAATAGCCTCGACCGGCAAGTCGATCACCGGTTCGGGGGAACGACTCCGACCTGTCATTTCCCGGAGGAGCCTCACGACTTGCATGAGCGGGGCGGATCCTCCATATAGTGTGATTACGAAAAGAAGATAAAGAAGCAAGAAGGCCAGCGAGACTCCCAGCAGACGGACAAGAGCGGGGAATGCTCCAGAAGTTTCCATCAAGTAGGGAATCTGCCGACTAAGCGCCAACAAGGCAGCGACGGCAACGAAAGATGCAGCAAAGTACTTCCAAATCGCCGCAAGGATCGCCGAGATTCCGAGTTGTATGGGCCGGCCGGCGTACCAAAGCGCCGGGAGGGTAATTAACCAGTATGAAGCGACCCAGGCGCCTGCAATTCCTTCGGCATGCCAGTGCAGCCCCACAAGCAGAAATACCGTGGTAACCGCCATGTCTACCAGGCCCCAACGGAACCACCGATCTGCGTGACCTAACGAGAGGTGTATCCAAATGTGGGTGCCGTAGATGAGCATTATGCCGATTCCAGGTGCGAATATTGTGAAGATGATGCCGGATTCTCCCCATCTCGATCCGAGAAGGATGCGAACGAGGTCCCTGCCTTCGAGCGTCAAAATGCCGCTCAGTCCCATTCCCAGGAACGCCATTACGCTGAGGGAACTGCACAGATAGCGCTTGTATTGGATGACATCGCGTTGCAGGCGGCTGAGGGCAGAAACGGCCAAGACGGTCAAACCGAAAGACAGCTGTGACGATGGCAGCACAAAGAGATCGTAGGCTTTCTTATAGATGCCGAGCTGAGAAGGGCCCAGACGCCAGCCTACAAGGAAATTATCGAAATTACTCGTAAAATATCCGGTGACAAATCGAGCATAAGTATGAATTGCATAATGAATGAGTGAGTCTGTGCCCGCAGCCCGACTTGGCCAGCCAGGGGCCCAGCGGCACAGCAACCATGCTCCTACACAAGAACTGAGGGCGAGAGCAATGTTTCCAGCAACCAGAGCCCAGTATCCCCAACCGGCACAACCAAGCCCGATGCTAACGGCTACCGAAACCATTCGGGCGATCAAGTCGTTCCCGGATACGGCCGTGAATCTCATGGCCCGCTTGAGCAGCGCCAAATGGATTACCGAAAGTCCAGTAATTGGGATTGTAAGTGACATCCATTCGGCGACGCGGACAATTCGCACGTCTTTGAAGAACCAGGCCAGCAGTGAGCCCGAGGCGGCAAAGATAAGTGACAGCAAAACGCTGCCCACCACATTGATCCAGAGGAGATTGCTTGCCTGAGAGCGATTGATATCTTCTCGATGTACTATCGCCTCGGTAAACCCGTTCAGTCCAAAGTTCAAAAGAAGCAGGCTGAAGGTGGTGACAATCGCGATTAGCCCAAAATCTCTTGGTGTGAGCAGTCGAGCAAGGATTACAGTAGAGACGATTTGAACGGCTAGCCCGGTCCCACCCGAGAGCAGAGTCGCCGCGGCACCCCGAGTGGCATGCCGGCGGACGTTGCTCGTATCTACGGTGGTCTGGAATTCGCCGTTGACGTTGAAAGGCTTCAAGAGTTTCTCGATGGAACTTGATGGATAATCTATTTTCGGCGCCGAATGAGGCTGTTATTGGGGTCGGTGACCGCGAACTAGTTCATAGGCTGAGCGAGGTCGAGCACATAGACGTTGCCGTCGTCATAGAGGTGTGTCTGCTTAGCACCGAGCTGCGCGAAATTGTCTTGGATCATGCACGCCGCAGTAGCTTCGCGTGCCTCGATGGGAATTGTTCTCCAGAATTCAGTTGAGGTTCGCTCTTGACACAAAGCGGGAGGGAAGTTGGAGTAATCAGCATAAGAGTAAGCGATGTAGCGAATGGAGTGCTGTAACAGATATTCCTTGAGAGATGCGGGATCGCTATTCATGGGCATTCCTGGAGGAAGGCTTGCCGACCCCGGGAAGTCGGCTATCCACACGCGATTCCGTTCAAAGTCATACCCGTACGACTGATCGGTGCGCGCCAGCAGTGTTGAGCCAATCGGAATCGAATCCTGGATCGCGTGATCCGTTGCGATAAGTGAGGCGTCGGGAATGGCGTGGCTTCTTACAAAAAGGTCTTTCTTGACGACACGGGCATAATAAGCAACATTCCCGGTTGCAAACGATCTGAATACGAGCACGGCCGTGATTAAAGCGAACGCGGTATATAGATATCCCGTGATGGTAAGGCGCCTGGAATCGGGCTCATGATGCAAGCCAGGCGCGAAGAGGATCGCCAATACGAGCGCATTCACGGGGAGAAGAGTCGTCATACTGAAGCGTGGGCTCACGCCCGCGGCAACATATTGAAATAACAGCACTGTTGTGCCTGCGGTGATCAAGCCAGCCAGCAGCGATTCCTTTCGGCCATCGGCCGGTAAGTTCTGAGCCTTGAAGATCGCGAATGCAAAAATGAAGAAAACCAGCGCCGCCAAGAGTGGCCAGTCCAAGAGCCGGTCCCTTAGTGGAATGCCCACTGAGAGGGCAGGATACGAGTACGAAGTACTGTGATATCCGTGGCCCAACAGCGGATACAACGGAGTTCCGCATTTCATCGCAGAGTCAATCATCCAAGGGAGCAGAACAAGGCCGGCGGTGCCGGCGATAACGGCCCCTGCCTGGGCCACGCGGCGCAGCCCCAAGGACCGAAGATCAAGAAGGAGCATGACCGCGATAAAGATCACGAAGGAAGTGATGATCGTTGATTTCAGCGTACAGGCGGTTCCGGCAACCATTCCAATCAACAAGGATTTTTGCAGAGACAGGCGTGTACCCCATTCATTGTCAAGATGAATCACTGCCACTGCGAGCAGAAGGGCGCCGGGAAGGACAATGCTCGATACGTTGACCCGGTAGTCAGGGGTGAGGGCCAACACGAAAAGAATCGCCCATGTGAATTTCGCCGGCAGTTTAAGAAGGCGACAAAGTGCGATACAGAACAAGATAAGTAAGAAATACCCAATGGTTCCATCAACCAGATTGATAATGCGAAGGTCAGAAAAGGGGGCGATCGAAACAGCCTGAAGAAAAGTGCCGCCGCCGAGGGAGCTCACGATACGACGCTCACTAAACGGGTCCGCTGCAAAACTCCCGGTCTGAAGCATCTTCAGGGGAAAAGCCAGGTACGCTTGATCGTCGTCGTGGTAGTTAAACAAAACGGGGTTTGTAAGTACATACGCGCAAAGGCGCGTGGCGAGAATCGCGAAGACCGGAATGGCTCCCAATGCAGTGAGATAGGAGGGCTTTTCAGCGAACCCGACGGAAGAAAGAGGATGGGCGATTCGTCTCATGTTTCTGAATAGGTCAAGCAGGAAGAGAAGGACTCCGGCTAGAATGCCTGCGACAACCAAAGGCCCTTGAATCATTCCCGACAGATTCAGGAGGGCGCCAAGCAGAACGACGCAAGCAAGACCGGGAGCGGGTGCAATGAGCCAAGAGCCGTTTCCTTCGCACGGGAGGAGGCGCATGACCAGTCTGCCGTATCCGAAGAGAGCCAGTGTTATGCAGAATCCCCACAGGAGAAAGAGGAAGAAGGTCGTCACGACAGATCCTACTTGCCGACCGGAAATGGCCGGAAAACGATCAAGCACGCGCCATCGCTATCGGTATGGGACTCTGCCACTTCAAAATTGGACTGGATTCTGTCGAGAATATCGTGTCGTTTTCCGCTTATGTCGAACAGCCTGGCCACGAAGACTCCGTTGCTTTTGAGGAACTGCGAATAGCGTGTAAGCATCGGAGCAATTTGTCCCTGGGGAATGTAATAGATGGAGTCCCCGTAAAGAATGACATCGTATCGTTGCGAGGGTTCGAAGGCGAGTATGTCTGATTGAAGGTATTGATTGCGTTCAGCCAGGTTCTTGCCTCGCGCTCTCGATCTCGCCTTTTCAACGGCGACATCGGAAATGTCGACGCCGGTGTAGTGAGTGTAAGCGGCGGGGTTAAACTGCAGGCTTGTGGTGCCCGGGCCGCAGCCGAGGTCAAGGATATTGCCAAGGTTGGCGTACTTTTCGACCAGTGCGGGAACGGTCCTGTCTCCACTGCCTTCCAGGCAACTCCACCGGCCGCTTGCATACTCCTTGTCCCAGAGCCGCCTCTTCATGGCCTGGGTCCCGTAGCGCTGCAACAGTCCGCGAAAGACGTTTCTCACTTTTTGCACGAAATGCAAAGGGTTCTCCCAATCAAACGCAAAAACAGTTATCAGCCTCAGGCGAGCTGAAGAATTTGCGCCGATGGCAATGTGGCCGGATATGTTGAAACGCTGAGGCTCTTCGTCTCTTAGAGCAGAATCCGAGAAAGATATGCCCTTCAGTGTCCTTCAAGGTCGCCGCTCTGATGGTTGCGTCAACTCAGATGTTGTGGCTTCGGCGTACAGTCTCTCGGGTTCTGCGGTAGTCGTTCGCATGCCTGATTTCAAGACAAGGAGAAGATGCCACAGGGAGGCGGCTGCTCCTTTTGATCAGATTGAGAGAGCTTCGGCGGCTCCTTGGTTGCTAATTCGAAATGACTGACGGCGATCCTTGCAAGTTGGTTGGGGGAGCCGGTGCAGCGGTTGTGGATGCTGCGTAGCATGCATTCGAATCGAATGCGAGGGCGCCGCCCGTGCCATTCGCCAGACCACCCATCGAATTAAAATAGCAGTCCATCGCCGGATTTGAGATGACGGTCGGGAGCGCGGTGAATTTTCCCGCCGTAGAGGTGCATTGGCTTGATTGTGAACTCGTCACTTCGTCGTAGGAGTTCGTTCCGCCCACGCACTGTCCCACGTTGCCACCGGTCACGTCAGGTCCAATGACGGGCCATGCCTTGCCAGACGGCCACCATGAGGGCTGCGCAGAATAGTAGAACGATGCAGGCAGCGCGCCCTGGCCCGCTCCGGTATCGCCCACCGTGGGACTCGAGTTGGGATATGCAGCCGCACCAGTTGGAATCTCCGACGTGCTCGCGCAGGTAGAGCTCCAGCCAGTGTCCGAAGAAGTGGCGCACCAGCGAGCAGCATTCGTCACGTTGTCCCAGTTGCCCCACCACAGCGATGTAGCGCAGGACAGCGAATCGCCGGACATTCCGGTTTCAGCATAAGCCCCGCATCCTATCACGCTCGAATATTCGTTGCTTCCGTTGGTGTTTCCCTTGTAGACAGTGTGAAAGCCCACTGTGCCGAGTATGTTTGCGACCACATTCATGAAGCGCGTGCCGGGGTTCATTCTGAAGGCTACGGTGTTGCTGGTAATGGCTGCGCCGCCATTCTGCTCATTGCCATCGAGGCGGTTGCGGAAAAAGGTGTCGAGATCGTGAGTGCCATGAAAGCTATCGCCGTAGAAGCCGGGGCCGATATTGCCTTCAGAGAGTACGTAGAGGTCGATGCCGTGGAACTGAGTGGATTGCTGAAGCCAGTTGCTCGATCCCGGCGATCCGAATAGTTGCGAGGCCGAAAAGTTGTAGCCCGAGACGCAGCCCTCGCAGTCGGAGTTGTAGAACTGGTACATCGAGGGAAACTGGATGATGTTGTTCTCGAACAGGGCATCACTGGCGATCTCTGCGGTGATGGGATAAGTATCGCCCATATAGCCATAGAAGTAGGAGTCGCGGACGGTGCAGTGGTTGCACATCTGAAGGGCCACGTGATACCAGCCGGTTGGGGTGCTACCGCTGGTGATGATACTGCGAACTCCCTTGACCCAGCATCCCTGGCAGTTGAAAAAGAGGATGCCGGAGTTCCCGTCTGCGGTGTTGTCGATAGACAGGCTTTCGACACCGACGTTGTATTCCGGACTCGACGCCCACCATGCGCCGGGCGAGTTTCCGCTGGCCCAGTTTGGTGCGTATAGACCTGGCGAAATGCCCACGGTGTACGGTCCCGATCCGCTGCCTGTGATGCTGGTTACGGTCACGATCTGCTGCTGGCCGCGAATGGTAGAGAGCGCGCCTTCTCCGCGTTCGAAGCCGTTCGGGCCGGCACCTGAGTAGCACTGTGCCGAACCATCGCCGCCGCTGGTGCCGCTACCAATTTCGCAGCCTACATAGAGCGCACCGTTGTCGCTTTGGTTGTCAATCTGGTCGAGGATGATGGGCTGTCCGACGACCGGCGTGTTGCCACTCTTGCTGTTCAGGGTGATGGAGGTTGCGCCCTGCGCGTAGCCCGCGGTCCAGCTGGCGGAGTTGGATGGTCCTCCCCAGTAATTGGTGTCACTTGAAGCGGCGCAGATGTGAACCGTGCCGCCACGGCAGCTGTAGCCGCCCGAGAATACGAGGAAAGTGCTGTTGGAGCCACTGCCGCGGAGGGTCACGTTCGACGGAATGAAAAGCCCCGTCGTGAGATTGAACGTGCCCGGTCCAAGCAAGAGGTAACTTCCTGAACAGGCTGCTAGATCGCTGTTGATCGTTGCAGCGGAAGTTCCCGCTGCCACAGTGGATCCGCACTGGGTCCGCGTCGTCGAGATGGTTGCACCGACATTTGACCAGTTGACCGCGCGGCTAGTGGAAACAATTCCTGTCCACAAGGGCGACTGGCCGGATGCCTGCTCCCGAGGTGCAAAGATCAGGACTCCAATAAGACACGACGCGACAAGCAAAAAAGCAGGAGAGTATCGATTCCGTACCATTCAACCCTCTAAAAATTGAGCCCGACAACAATGAGACGCGCCAACAGCATGTGCACCAGGTTGCCTGACTAGATTATTTGAGCCCAAGTATAGCCCTCATCGACATTCAGGAGCTAATACGAGAGCCCATGACTGAGTTCTCAACCGCGCTTGACGGCGACAGTTTTGACGGATTCAACCCGAGGCAAGCTATTGAAACAAAAATGTTTATTTAGATAGATTATTGCGATGTTACCAAAGTTATCTACGAGGTAATCGTATCTTGTCTGCGACAGTAGGATGATTATTCCACCTTTTCGTTCGAGTGTCTATGCGCCAGTTGAATCGCGAAAAAATCAGGGTTCAGGAGATCAAAGTGTTTGGAATGCAGGTTGGTCCTGATGAGGTCTGAGTTTTGCCGGTCTCTGCTGGGCTCTGGCGAGGCGCGCCGGCAGAGGTGGCATAGCAATGGCAAGGATAAAAGCAATCCAAATCAGATCGGTGGAGCGAAAACCGGCTTCAGTAAAGTTATAGATGACGGCGACCACGAAGAGCGCCAATCGGATGCGGCCAGCTTGGGGGTCCCGTTGGAGGAGGCGCAGGACATTTCTGTATCCCGTCAGTAAGAGAATTGCAAGCAAAGTGACGCCAGCCCAACCCAGATTCAGGTACATCTCGAGATATCCGTCATGAGCTTCGGTAATGCCATTGACGATTTGGAATGTCCAAAGATAGCTGAGCCGTGGGCCAAGCCAGAAACTCTCAAAGCCCGTCCCAATGAGGGGATTTGTGTGGGTGCTGAGCAACGCGGTCCACATATCGGTTCGGCCGGTGAGCGTGGGGTTTCTGCCCATCTCCTCTAATGCACCACTGCCGATACCCAGAAACAATACGGAAAAACTTGAAAGAATAACCACCGCCACCAGCAGATGTAACACGAGCGATTTGCGTGCCCAGGACAAGAACCTGTGAGCCGTAATCAGTGCACCGGAAAGCACAAAACACGAAAGCGAAGTCTTTGAGTCAGATAGAAGCAGGAGCCAGATGGCCATTGCGGTGATGGTGCCGTGAACTAACAGGATCTTTCTTTGATCGGGTCTCCAGAATCGTCGCAGCTCCAGCAATCGCCAAAACGAGAAGAGCCCGAAGACAAGGCAGACCATGCCGAGCATGTTCTTGGTGTCGCAGACACCCACGAAAAACTGGGTTCCGACCCAGTGCGAGGCATACATGCGTCCGAGCGTGGGATAGTACTTGATAAAGAGGACGGAAAGAGGAATCACTACAAAGGAAACTCTGGCAAAGACCTGTTTCAATGCAGCCTTATGATCGAAGTCGCTCAAGATGACCAGGATCGCCGCATAATCGCCCAACGACTTAATCCAGCGTTTGAAGGCGACCGCGGGAAAGTCGGACCACACGATGCTAACAGCGCAGAAGATTACAAAGACAACAATCGGCAGATTCTTGCGAAGGATCGCGACAACTTTTTTCCGTCTTGCGATCAGAACGACGATGGCAGCAGCGAGCAGGATCGCGTAAACCGCAGCGTCGAGCGGGCTCCCTTCGAGATACTCGTCTACCGACATTTTCTGGTTGGCGCCAAGCCATTCTGAGACGTGGCGCGATCCGGAAAGAAAAAGCCATAGTGACGGAATCCAAAGAGCCCACGAAGAACGATAGTTGGGCTGGCGATCGAGGAACCACAGACCCACGATACCGGCGGTAAAGACGCAAGATGCTAAAAGCGGTGTCACTCGTGACCTGCCCGGAAAACCAGCCGCCAATCTCCAAAATCGGTCATACCTGGTGAATTTCTTTCCGCCGACGGGCGTTAGACCGGGACTCGATGCGAATCACCCGTGTGCTTGCGCAGGAGGTTCTCGTAAACGCCGCGCGTTACCATGCCCACTGTGGTCCAGGAGTGATTCGAATAGGCGAACTGCCGAATCTCTTTCCGGCGACTATCCAGCTGAAGGAACAGATCGCTCACGAAGTATTTTTCAATCGTTGAGGCCAAGGCATCGGAATCGCGCGCCCTGCAGACAAATCCCGTGCGCCCCTCAATCACATCTTCCTCGAAAGACCCCACATCGGTCGCGATGACCGGGAGGCCGTAAGCAAACGCCAGAAAGAGAATCCCGCTCTGAAAGATCTCTGTATAGGGCAACGCTGCGACATCTGCTGCCTTGAAGTAGAGTTCCGTCTCGGCATCGGGAATGAACTCGATCTTCAGCAAGAACTTTTCCCGGCAGGCATCGGCCTCAATACTCTCGTGAATCGATCGCCAGTACTCTTCGTGGCCCTTCTTG
>Ga0187887_10002238_pt1 | contig 15617 bp, 14 predicted proteins | sample June2016WEW_7_10_FD_132977 | JGI IMG/M metagenome (GOLD analysis project Ga0187887, IMG submission 132977) | Peatland microbial communities from SPRUCE experiment site at the Marcell Experimental Forest, Minnesota, USA - June2016WEW_7_10 | ecosystem: Environmental > Terrestrial > Soil >...
CTTGTTTTCCACCAGCACCGACAGGATGTGCAGACGTACCGGCGTGCGGTCGGTGACGCCTAGGTAGGGCTCGGGAGGCGTCATTGCGAGTCCCGGTACGACTGGTAGGTCATGATGTCGTCGTTGCTCGCGCCGGCCGCCACCATCGGAAAGACCTTCTCGCGCGGGTCGGTGCGGAAGTCGATCACCACGGGCACGTCGTTGATCCGGTTCGCCTCGTCGATCACGTCGTCCATCTCCTTGACGTTGGTGGCCCGCAGACCGACGCAGCCCATGGCCTCGGCCCATTTCACGTAATCCGGCAAATCCGCCGATAGGTAGACCTGGCTGTAACGCTCGTCGTAGAACATCTCCTGCCACTGGCGCACCATCCCCAGGTTGGCGTTGTTGAGGATGGCCACCTTGATGGGGATGCCCTGGGAACGGGCCGTGACCATCTCCTGGGCCGTCATCTGGAAGCACCCGTCGCCATCGATGCACCATACGGTCTTCTCGGGTCGGCCGACCTTGGCGCCGATGGCGGCCGGCACCCCGAAGCCCATGGTCCCCGCGCCGCCCGAATTGATGAACGTGCCGGGCTCCTCATACTTCCAGTGCTGGGCCGCCCACATCTGATGCTGGCCGACGCCGGCGGTGACGATCGTGCCCGGTTCGGCCTTCCTGGCGATTGATTCGATCACGAGTTGGGGACGAAGCGGTCCGACCAAGTCAGGCTCGTCGTAGGCCAGGGGAAACTCCTCCTGCCACGCGCGAAGTTGCTTCCACCACGAGTTGAGCGGCGCGGGTTGCGCGCTGAACGCGTCCCAGGCACGCAACACCGCCGCCACGTTGCCCTGGATGGCCACGTCGGCGAAGCGAACCTTGTTGAACTCGGCCGGGTCGATGTCCACGTGGATGATCTTGGCGCCGGGGGCGAAGGCGCTCACCTTGCCCGTCACACGGTCGTCGAATCGCGCACCGAGCGAGATCAGCAGGTCGCATCGTTGAATCGCGGTGACGGCGGAGTACATGCCGTGCATCCCCGGCATGCCGAGATGCAGTTCGTGCGAGTCCGGGAAGGCACCGCGGGCCATCAAGGTCGTGACAACCGGGATACCGGTCCGCTCCGCGAAGGCCAGCAACTCGGCCGAGGCCCGGGACTTGAGCGTGCCGCCTCCCACATAGAGGACCGGTCGCTCGCACTGGTTAATGAGTTGCACCGCTCGATGCACCGCATCCGCATCAAGCGTCACTTCGGGTCGGTACCCGGGCAGGTCGAACTCCTCGATCGTCGTGGGGTACCACCAATCCATCTTGGACTGGCTGACGTCCTTGGGCACGTCGATGAGGACCGGTCCGGGACGGCCGGTCGTGGCCAGGTGGAACGCCGCGGCGACGGCACGGGGCAGCTCCTGCGCGGACTGCACCAGGAAGTTGTGCTTGGTGATGCCCATGGTGATGCCGGTGATGTCGCACTCCTGGAAGGCGTCGGTACCGATGGCCCCCGTCGCGACCTGGCCGGTGATCACCACGATCGGCGTCGAATCCATGTGGGCGTTGCCGATCGGCGTGACGATGTTCGTGGCGCCGGGTCCGCTCGTGACGATGGCAACGCCGGGTCGGCCAGTCGCCAGGGCGTAACCCTCAGCCATGTGGCCGGCCCCCTGCTCGTGTCGAACGAGGATGTGGCGGATGCTCGAGTCGAGCAACGGGTCGTAGACCGGGAGGATGGCGCCGCCGGGCAGGCCGAAGACGGTCTCGACCCCCTGTTGTTCCAAACTCTTGATGAGCGCTTCTGCTCCGGTGAGTTGCACGTTGTTCCTTTGTTCTACAGATATAGAAAAAGGCCTCCCTTTCTTGGGAGGCCTCCGGTATACGTAAACGCGTGACTACCGGTGGCTATTGCCTACTACTACCGGAATGGCACGAATGGACGTCACACCTTCATCTAAGCACAGGTGACGCGCCGGCACAAGAAGCCCTACGCCGACGTGACCGCGCCGGTCTCCGCTCCCTGCACTAGTCGAGCGAACTTTTCCAGCACCCCAGTGGTGTACCGAGGAGTAAACGGCGCGACCAGCGCGGCTCGACGAGCGAGTTCCTCTTCGCTTACCAAGAGGTCGATGCTGTTGGTGGTCACGTCGATGCGAATCTGATCACCGTCAGCCACCAGCCCGATAGGCCCGCCGTCCAGGGCCTCCGGAGCGACGTGGCCCACGCAGAAGCCGTGGGTGCCGCCACTGAAGCGGCCGTCGGTGATGAGCGCGCAATCGTTGCCGCGACCGACACCGGTCATGGCGCCCGTCACGGCGAGCATCTCGCGCATGCCGGGGCCTGATCGCGGGCCTTCGTAACGGATGACGACGACGGTGTTGGGCGTGATCTCATCGGCCATGATCGCCGTCATGGCGTCGCCTTCCCCGTTGAAGACCCGGGCGGTGCCCGTGAAGCTGAGGCTGTCCAGCCCCGCCACCTTCACCACCGCGCCCTTGGGTGCGAGCGTCCCCGTGAGAATGGCGATGCCGCCGCGATCGTGGATGGGATGGTGAAGGTCGTAGACCACCTTGCCATCGGGCTGCGGCGCAGTTCGCTCGGCGAGATTCTCGGCCATGGTCTTGCCGCTCACCGTCATGACGTCACCGTGCAAGAGGTCATTCTCCAAGAGGTGCGCGAGGACCACCGGCAGGCCCCCGATCCGGTCGAGGTCGCTCATGTGGAACCTCCCGTGCGGCTTCATGTCCGCCAGATGCGGCACCCGCTTGGCGATCTTGTTGAAATCGTCGAGCTCCAGCGGCACGCGGGCTTCGTGGGCGATCGCCAGCAGGTGCAACACCGCGTTGGTGGAGCCGCCGAGGGCCATCACGACAGCGATGGCGTTCTCGAACGCGGGCTTGGTCATTATCTGTCGCGCGGTGATGCCCTGGTCGAGCAGGTTGAGCACGGCCACACCCGAGTCGTAGGCGTACTGATCGCGACGGCTGTCCACCGAGGGCACCGACGCGCTGCCCAGCAGCGACATGCCCAGGGCTTCGCCGACGCTGGCCATCGTGTTGGCGGTGAACATTCCCGCACAGCTGCCCTCGCCGGGGCAGGCCGCGCACTCGATGGCCTTGAGCTGCTCGTCGCTGATCGCGCCGACGGCGTTGGCCCCCACGGCCTCGAACACCGAGACGATGTCGAGCGCTTCGCCATCGAGCTCGCCAGGCAGGATCGTCCCTCCGTAGAGGAACACGCTGGGCACGTCGAGACGCGCCGCCGCCATCAACATGCCAGGCAGGGACTTGTCGCAGCCCGCGAAGGTGACCATGGCGTCGAAGCATTCAGCGTGCATCACGGTCTCCACCGAGTCGCAGATGATCTCGCGCGAGACCAACGACGCGCGCATGCCCTCGTGGCCCATCGAGATGCCGTCCGACACCGCGATCGTGACGAATTCGAACGGCACACCTCCGGCGTCGCGTACGGCCACCTTGGCCCGCTTGGCCAGACGATCGAGGGGCAAGTTGCACGGCGTCACCTCATTCCAGCTGGAGGCGACTCCGATCTGAGGCTTCAGCATGTCCTCGTCATCGAGGCCCATGGCCCGCAACATGGCGCGTGCGGGGGCGCGGCCCTTACCCAGGGTGACGGTGCTACTGCGTGGCGTGGGGTGAATGGTCATGGATGGAGTCTAGGAAATGCCGTCACCGTCGTGAAACCCCCACCGATCCGTCACGCGACACCACGCTCCTCGAGCGTCGCCCTTTATTGCAGGGGATCGATGGTCATGCGTGCACGCACGGCCGCCGCGTTGACGCCCAACGCGTCGAGCAAGACGGCGGCTGGATCGGGCGGGCGGTTTTCCATGAGGGCCGCCAACACCTGTTGGGCGGAGATGTTCTTTCCTCGGCGCACGGGACGACTCGCTTCTTTCAGCGCCCCCGCGGCGGCCGGGGTCAACTTCAGTCGGTCCCGAACCCCCCAGAGATCCTTCGCGCTGGGACGCTTGGGCAGGGCCCGATCGTCGAGGCGTGGCGCTTCGAACTCAGCCACGATCCCCACCGCGGCGAGCGCGGAGCGGTCCAGGGTGTCCAGCATCGCTCGCGCCGATTCGAGCGACACCCCGAGCAGCCTCTCCACCTCGGGGTCCCGCAGCAGACCAATCAGAAGGTGATCGGTTCCCACGCGCCGGTCGCCCCGACTCTGGGCTTCCTGGCGCCCCGCGACGTAAGTAACCCACGGGTGATACTGCTCCGGAGCTGATGCGTTCGTCATTGGTTTTCCTTCCCATGCTTGAGATGCACTGATTGGCGGGTCACTCCCAGAGCGTCTCCGATCAACTGCCAGGACCAACCCTGCTGCCTCGCGGCCCGCACGTGATTGGCCTCGACTCGTTCCGCCATCCGATGAAGCGCCAGTGCGGCGCGAAGACCGACTGCCGGGTCGTCTGAATTGACCAGATTGCTGATGTCCATTTCGTCCATGCTGTCAGTTTAACTTGACAAATTAGTGTTGTCAAGTGAAACTGACAAGTTCGGGGGGCCCGTTGCTCGCCTTCGTGAATTTTGAGGCAACGGTACGCTTCAAAGGTGCTCGAACGCTGGACTCGCGCCGTCGTGCGTTGGCGCGTCGTAGTCGTCGCGTGTTGGGTGGCGATCATCCTCCTGGGCGCGGTCTCCGCGGTCAAATTGCCGGACCTGCTCACCACCTCGCTCAACGTTCCGGGTACCAGTTCCGCCCAGGCCAACCAGATCCTGGCCCGCCATTTCAACGAGAACATCGAGGGCACCTTCACGGTGATTCTGCGCCAGTCCAAGCCGGACCGACAAGAGATGCAACACCTGAATCGCGACTTCCGCGACGCCGCCCGGTCGGTGCCCACCGCTCACGTGACGAAGTTGGCGCTGACCGAGGGGATCCTCTACGGCCAGGTCACGACGTCGCTCGATCTGGCGCGGGCGTCCTCCTACACGGACGTGCTGCGTCGGGCGCTTGCGGACCACGGACTGCATCAGACCTTGGTCACCGGCGCGCCGGCCCTGCAGCACGACATCACCCCGGTGCTGACCTCGGACCTACGCCACGGGGAGCTGTTGGCCATCGTCGTGGCCCTGCTGGTCCTGGCGCTGGTACTCGGACTCTCGTGGGCGACGCTGCTGCCGCTGCTGGTCGCCGGCTGCACGATGGCCGGCGCGCTGAGCATCATCTTCGCCTTGGCCCACCACTACCTGATGGTGCTGTACATCCCGAATCTAGTCGAGCTGATCGGGCTCGGGTTGGCCGTCGACTACTCGCTGCTCATCGTGCACCGCTACAAGGAGGAGCTGGCCACCGCGTCCAACACGCCGAGTGACGCGATCGTGAACACGATGCGTTCGGCGGGCCGCACCGTGGTGATATCAGGCTTCGCCGTGACGCTCGGTCTTTCGACCCTTTTCCTGATCCCGGTGCCCTTCGTGCGTTCGCTCGGTTTCGCCGGTCTTGTCGTGCCGATCGTGTCGGTGCTGAGCGCCCTCACCCTCCAACCGGTGCTGCTTTCCTTCCTCGGGCGACGCGGCGTCGCCACCGTGAGATTGCCCTTCCGCGCCGGGCGCGACCTCACCAAGCCGGGGCTCTGGCTGCGTCTCGCGACGCAGGTCACTCGTCGCCCGCGGACCATCGCCCTGGCGGCCATGGCGATGCTGGTGCTCTGCGCGGCCTCGATCTTCTGGTTTCAACTCACTCCCGGCTCACTCAGCGCGATTCCTCAGAACAGTCAGGCCGCCAAAGGATTAGCCATCGTGAGCGACCGGGGTGGTCCGGGGATCCTCACGCCGACCCAGGTCGTGATCAACGCGGGTCGGACGAATCGTGCCCTCGACCCCGCGGTCTCGGCGGCCACCGAACGCTTGGCGGTCACCTTGTCGAGGGATCCGGACGTCTTCTTCGTCTCAACCGGGACCGTGTCGCCCTACGTCGACGCCACCCAGCACTACCGCCAGATCGTCGTCATCGGAAGAAATGCCTTCGGTGACGAGTCTTCCCAACAGCTGATCGGAAGGATCCGCGGGCACGACATTGCGAACGCCCGTTTCCCCCAGGGAGTCAGCGTCTCGGTTGGCGGCGCGCCGGCCCAGGGGGTCGACTTCCTCAATCGCGTCTACGACAACGCCCTGTGGATCGTCCTAATCGTGCTCCTGCTGGCCTACCTGGTGCTGCTGAGGGCCTTCCGCTCGTTGATCCTCGCTTTGATGGCGGTGCTGCTCAACCTCTTGTCGGTGGCGGCCACCTACGGCCTGCTTGTGGTGGTCTTTCGTTTCGGAGTCGGCGCCGACACGCTGGGCCTCTACCACGTGTCGCAGATCGAAGGTTGGGTACCGGTCTTCCTCTTCGCGATGCTCTTCGGGCTCTCGATGGATTACGAGGTCTTCTTCGTATCGCGCATGCGAGAAGCACGCGACCGTGGCGCGAGCACCGACGCGGCGATCATCGACGGTCTCACCCACACCGGACGGGTCGTGAGCGCGGCCGCTCTCGTAATGATCGGCGCCCTGCTCGGCCTCATCCTCGGCCGGGTCGCGGGGCTCCAGGAGCTGGGCGTGGGACTCGCCGTGGGGGTGCTGGTCGACGCGACGGTCGTGCGGGGCCTTCTGATGCCGAGCCTCATGTCGATCATCGGGCCGTGGAACTGGTGGCTCCCCCAGCCGGTGGCCCGACTTCTCGTCGTAAAGCCCTCGCCCCTCGAAGGCGGAGACCTTCGAGGGGCGAGGGCGAACGAGACGTCGAGCGGCTAACCGCCTACGGCGCTACCACCGTGATGGCGAATCGCATAGCCGGGAGCTGGTAACCGAGCGCCAGACCTGGCTCATCCTGGGCGTAGGTCAGTACGGGCACCATGCCATAGGGCGTGCCCGCGAAGGACGGCGAGAGCGAGTACAGCATCGGGTAGAGGTCGATCAAGTGGGTGCCCGGGGCACCGGTCGCGATGAGGTTCAACACCACGTCGCCGTTGGAGTTGAAGCCGCAACCATAACCCATGTAGCTGTTGTCGTAGTCCACGCCCACCGTGTTATCGAGCTGGGTCCAGCCGACGCCTTCGAGGTGGATCTGGAACGGCTGGCCTTGCACGACGCTCAGCGAAGTGACGGGCGTGGTCGAGCCGGCGGCTTCATAGCCCACAATGCTCTCCTTCACGTAGAAGGGAACCTGACCCACCACCTTGTTGTCCTGAACAATCTGAATGGCGTGCCATCCGCCCAGGGCCGGTGAGGGCACGTTGAAGGTGTCGGTGAGCGCGTTCGCAGCAGGGGTCACTGCGGCCGTGAGCGGCTGGGTCGTGAAGGCCCAGCACGTGCTCGCGCAGTTGACCCGGTTGCCCACGACGGTGGCCCACTCGATTGACGCGGTGTCGTTGGAAGGAAGTCCGCTCGCGTTGACCGTGACACTGGTGCCCTCGGGGCCGCTGGAGACTGACGCGGTCGCCGTGACGGAGGACTTGAGGCCCAGACCGCCTTCGTTGAGGGTCGTGATCTGGTTAAGCGTCGGCGTAACGGCCGCAGGCCAATCAATGGAAGCGGCAGGAGGACCATTGTCGGCGGTGACGGTGAAGGTGTCGACGGCGCCGTTGGTGTACGGGATGGGCGACTGTGGCACGTTGAGGTAGAGGTAGCTGATGGCGTTACCTATCTGGACGGTGTGGGGCCCTACGGCTCCCGACGCGCGAATGGTGGCCGTGGCCACGCCTCTCGTCCAGTTGGCCATCAACTCGCCCACGAAGTGGTTGTCATAGAGCAACGACGCGCCTCCGGTGTAGAGGCTGTCGCCCAGTCCGGTGTAGGTGATGGTGATCGGAGTCCCCACCGGCCCGCTCGTTGGCGTCATAGTGACCGTGCGAAGAGTGGTGAAACTACCCTCGCTCAACTCCGTGGTGCCCACCACCGCGTAGATGCTGTGTTGTCCTCCAAAGTCCTTGGGGGCGTCAATGGTGACCGAGAAGGCACCTGTCGACGACGTCGTGACCGTGTCAAGAACCACATTGAGCTTCGTGTAATTGGTGCCGAGGTAGTTGACGGTCGACGGGTCTGCTCCAACGACCCACGTCGCGTTCGCGGTTGCCCACTGGATCTGCACGCTGGTGTTGGCTGGCAAACCGGCGCCAACGATCGTCATCGGTGTGCCGATGATGCCCGACGACGGCGTGACGCTCAGCGCCGAAATAGACGCGCTTGGCAGTGATGCAGTCGCAACCGGACCGGGCAATGGTGCCACACCCGGGAGGGTTGGCGAGGTCAGGACAATGGGCGTTGTAGCGGTTGCGACGGGTGCCACCACCTTCTTGACGACCGGGTGCTTGGCCTTGTGCTTGTGGACCGTCGCCGAGCCGGCGCTCGTGCCGACCATCAGTGTGGAACAGATCAGTGCGGCGGTGGCGAGGCTCACCGACATCACTTTGGCCCTTCTCGAAGTCAAGTTGCTCTTCATGGTTATCCCTTCAATTACGACATCGATATTTGATACAAAACTTACGAGACCGCAGCGATCCTTATCATCGATAAACCGGGGTCTAACGTCACATCGTCGGCCTGGCGGCCGACGATGTGACTCACAAACGGGAAATCGGTGTTGCCCTAATTATCCGGGGAACGTGAACGACATCGCGGGAATCGCCTTGACGGTCTTCACAGCCTTGATGGCCTTGTGCGACTTGGTAGCCTTTGCGGCTTTGTGTCCCTTGACACCAGCCACCGGGTAGGTGGTCACGGTGACGGTGTAGTTGTAGTTACCGGGTGCGTACCCAGTCATTGGCAACACGCCAGTCCACCAACCATCCCTCGTGCTGTACGCCATGGCCACTTTGGCAACCGATCCGGCCGTGGTGCCGGGAAGCGACACGACGACGGTGTTGACGTTTCCGGGCGTGGCGGCCGTTGCAGCCGCACCTGGAGCGGCGCCGGGCAGAAGCAACTTGCCGGTCAGCAGGTCCTTGCCGTACATGCGCCACAGGACGGTCTGTCCGACCGAGAACGTGTCGGTCGGCGAGCAGGCGGCGTTAACCGCATCGGTCTCACCCGAGATCGTCGCGGTGTCGACGTTGATCGCGAAGTCCGAAGAGATTCCAGCCGACGCCGGCACTGCCGGCGCTGCCGTGGTGGTGGTTGTAGGAGCGGCGGTCGTCGTCGTGGTCGGCGCGACCGTCGTCGTCGTGGCGGGCGGTATCACCGGAACAAGGCTCGACACGAGCGTTATGGTGTACTGGTTGTCAAATCCGGTCTGAGCCGATGCGCCACTCACGCCGAGGGCGGCGAGGCCTCCGACGGTCAAGCCCAGCGCCACCGTTCCGACACCGACCTTCTTCATGAATCTGTTCATTTTCTGCTCTTTTCTCTTAACTGACTAGGGGGACTGAATTACTTGATGACGAGCGTGCCGCTGAGCTTGCTCGTGAACGATTGCGTCTGCGTACCGCTGACCCCGTCGTTCGAAATAGCGAACGAGCCACTGAACTTCAGCGTCCCGGTGGCACCCTTCAACTTGCCGGTGCCGCTCACGACGAGGGCGGTACCCGAAATGGTGACCGTGCCGGCGGCGTTTTCCGGCGCCGCGCCCGACGAACTCTTGATGCGCAACGTCAACGAGCTTCCGGCGCCAACGAGCTTGCCCGACCCGGTGAAGTGGAAACCGTCACTCGCGGCCGTCGCGGGCACGTTGCCCGTCCCGGTCAACGTGGCGGACCCGAGATCAGTTGACGGGCCCCGTCCCGTGACCGACGTCACGCTCGCGGCCGTTGAGGTGCTGGCGACCGAGGTGAGCAGGAACGACATGCTCCCGCTGTAACTGCCCTTGAAGGCGACCTTCTTGACGACCTTGTTGGTCAGCGAGCTGTGCGCGCTGGCGTTAACCGACTTAGCCGTGGCCGCGCCCGATGGAGCGGCCACGCCGACTGCGGCGACGAGCGCCAAGGCGCCCACTACGGAGCCGATTTGGGCGAAATTCCTCGGGAAGATTACTGTCGAACGACTCTTCATAACTGTCCTAACTTTGGCGATTTATATGCAATGCCTATGAAAAAAACCTTAGGCATTTATTATCAAATAACCCCAGGAATATTGAGGTCAAAAGTCACATTGACCGGCGAGGGTGCGCCGACGAATCCGGACGCGCGACTCACGTATCAGTGTCGCGAATGCTCGCCATTCATGATTGCGATAGCTACCATCGTGGTCACGCCGAGGCGACGGTTTGAGATGTTCAGAAGGTGGGGTGAACGGGGAGGCGCCTTAACGGCGCGCCTGCAACTCGTCGATGACGGACTTGCCGTTAGCCTGACCCTTCGTCACTTTCATCACCTGGCCGATGAAGAATTGCGCGAGTTTCTCGTCGCCCTCGCGGTAACGAGCCCACTCGTCGGGGTATTGGGCGATCAAGGCCTCGACAGTATCTCCCAGCGAACTTGACGACAGCTGTTCGAAACCCATGGCGGCCGCGATCGCCCGGGGCGAACCCCCGTGGGCCAGGACCTCGCCGAGCACCGTCTTGGCCTGCGTCGCGGACAGTTCTCCACGTTGCTCCATCAGCACCGTCTCGATGAAGGACTCGGGCGACAGCTTGGCCACGTCCCCTAAGTCCGCCGCCAACTCGTTGGCCGCCCTGGAGATGGCGAGCGTCACGTCGGCGCCGGCGTCGGCCGCCGCGTTGACCAGCGGTTCCAACCCGAGGTCGATCACGACTTCTACGGCGTCGAGTTGCGCCGTTGTCGGATTCATCAATCGCCCCACGAGCGCTCGACGGCGCTCGGCGGGCATCGGTCCCAGGCCGTCGCGAACGCGGTCCTGCCACGACTGGTCGGGCGCGAGATCCACTAGATCCGGCTCTCGGAAGTAGCGGTAGTCGTCCGCGTCCTCCTTGACCCGCATCGTCGAGGTCTCGCCGACGTTTTCATCCCAGTGTCGCGTCTCCTGGCGCACGGTTCCGCCGCCCTCTAGAAGTTCCACCTGACGTTGCGCCTCGTAGTCGATCGCACGTTGCAGGCTGCGAAGGGAGTTCAGATTCTTGATCTCGCATCGCGTGCCGAAGGCCTCGTCCGCCTTGCGCACCGACACGTTGGCGTCGATTCTCATCGAGCCTTCTTCCATGCGCCCGTCCGAGGCGCCCGTCGCGATGAGAATCCCGCGCAACTCTTGCGCGTAGGCGCGGGCCTGCGACGAGGAACGAATGTCGGGGCCCGACACGATCTCCACCAGCGGCACCCCCGACCGGTTGTAGTCAACCAGCGATCGGTCCGCACCCTGCAGACGTCCCGTGCCGCCCAGGTGCGTCGACTTTCCGGTGTCCTCTTCTAAGTGAGCCCGCTCGATGGAGACTCGACTGTCGTCGGGCAGGTCGAGGTAACCCCCCACATTGATGGGCAAGTCGTACTGACTAATTTGAAAATCCTTGGGCATGTCGGGATAGAAGTAGTTCTTGCGGTGGAACGTCGAAGGAGCGATCGTGCAGTGCAGCGCCATGCCGATCGCCATGGCTAGGTCGACCGCGTGCTCGTTGAGCACGGGCAGCGATCCGGGGAGCCCGAGGCAGACGGGGCAGATGTTCGTGTTGGGTTCCGCGCCGAAGGCGTTGGCGCAGCCGCAGAACATCTTGGAGGCCGTGCGCAACTCCGTGTGGACTTCGAGTCCGACCACGATCTCCCACCCGTTGGCCAGCGTCATGGTCGACCGTCCGCTCGCTCGAGCACGCGCGCCGCACTGAAGAGTCGGGCTTCACTGCGGCCGGGTCCCAGGAGCTGCACGCCGATCGGCAATCCACCATCGCCCGTGCCGAAGGGCACGGAGATCGCGGCTTCGCCGGCCAGGTTCGTGGGGATGGTGAAGACGTCCGAGAGGTACATGGTCAAGGGATTGGCCGTCTTGGCCCCGAAGGCGAAGGCCACCGAGGGCGTCGTGGCCCCGAGCAGGAGGTCGACCTGGCCGTAGGCGCGCGCGAACGCGTCGATCATCTGGGTTCGTACCTTGAGGGCCTGCCCGTAGTAGGCGTCGTAGTAGCCGGCCGACAGGGCGTAGGTGCCCAGCATGATGCGACGCTTGACCTCGGCGCCGAAACCGGCCGTGCGGGTCGCCTCGTTCATCGCCGACACGTCGTCGGCGTCAACGCGCAGCCCGTATCGCACGCCGTCGTAGCGGGCCAGATTGCTCGACGCTTCGGCTGGCGCAATCAAGTAGTAGGCGCTCAGCCCCAGACGCAGTTCGGGAATCGACAGCTCCACCGCGGTGGCACCGGCCTCGCACAGCGCGTCACGCGCGCGATTAACCGCGTCAACCACCTCTTGGTCGGCCCCGTCGATGAGCTCGCGTACGAGGCCCACGCGCTTTCCCGCGACCCCGTCGTTGACGTGCGCCACGAGCGACGGTGACGGTTCGGGCAGCGACGTCGAATCCATCGGATCGTGGCCCGCGAGCACTTCCAGCAACACCGCCGCGTCGGTCACCGTCGTGGCGAAGGGGCCAATCTGATCGAGCGAGCTGGCGAAGGCGACGAGGCCGTAACGCGACACCAGTCCGTAGGTGGGCTTGACCCCGACGAGCCCGCAAAGCGCCGCCGGCTGACGAATCGAACCGCCGGTATCGCTGCCGATCGCCAGGGCCGTCATGCCCGCCGCGACCGCGGCCGCGGAACCGCCGGAGGAGCCGCCGGGCACGCGCGACGGATCGAGGGGGTTGCGCGTGGGGCCGAAGGCCGAGTTCTCGGTGGACGAACCCATCGCGAACTCGTCGAGGTTGGTCTTGCCCACGAGCAAGGCGCCCGCCGACGTCAGACGGTCGATCACCGTCGCGTTGTAGGGCGGACGCCACCCCTCCAGGATCTTCGACGCGCACGTGGTGGGTATTCCCCTCTGGCACATGTTGTCCTTCACGGCGATCGGCACACCGGCGAGCGCGCCCGCGTCGTCACCGCGGGCGACCAGCGCGTCCACCTTCGCGGCGGCCACCGAGGCGCCCTCTTCGTCCACGTACAAGAACACGTGCAACTCATCGTTTCGAGCACGGATGGCGTCGAGAGACCGCTGGAGCTCCTCGGCGGCCGAGCTGGCACCGCTCTTCACGTCAAGCGCGATCTGCACCGCGGTCTTCACGGCGCCTCCCCCATTATGCGCGGGACGGCGAAGCGCCCTTCCCTGGCGTCGGGGGCCATCGCCAGCACCTCGTCGCGGTCGAGACTGGGCCGCACCTCGTCCGCGCGAACCACGTTGACCAATCCAAAAGGGTGCGCCGTCGCCACCACGTTCTCCAGATCGAGCGAGTTCATGTCATTGGCGTGCTCGAGCACTTGACCCAACTGTTCGGTGAAGAGGTCGAGCTCGTCGTCGTTCAACGAGAGGCGGGCCAACTTGGCGACGTACGCCACGTCCTCACGGCGGAGTGGCGAGCTCATCGGGCGAAGACGCGCGCGAGAAAGTCGAGGGTGGACGATTCCACTAGCGCGGCGTCGTTGTCCAGCGTCGCCACGTGATACGAGTCCTCGAGCCAGATCTGCTCGACGGGGCCCGTGGTCATCGCCACGATGTCCTCGCCCCTCTCCCAGTTGACCGTGTGGTCGATGCGGCTGGTCAGCAGGAGGCTCGGCGCGGCGAGTGCGGCCAGGTTGGCCCGCACCTCCGTGAGGCCGTCGCAGGCACTCTTCGTGCAGACGAGCGGCGTCGCGTCGTACGCCAACTCCGACGTCGATTCCTTCTTGATGTCGGACCCGACCGCTTCGAGCGTTTCGACGCCCGCCTCGATCAACTGATTGAGTCCGTCGAGCAGCTCGGGGTTGAGCGGGTTGATCCAAGGATTGATGAACACGCAGCCCGCGACGTCGGGTCGCGACTCCGCCACGAAGGCGGCGAGGCCGCCGCCCATGGACAGCCCGACGATCGCCACCTGGTCGCAGCGGTTCGCTAGGTCGTCGAAGGTCGAGAGGGCCGTGGACGACCAGTCGCTCCAGCTGGTCGTCATCATGTCGGCCAGGCTCGTGCCGTGCCCCGGCAGTCGAGGCAACTCGACGGTGTAACCGGCGTCCGCGCACGCGTCGGCCAGAGGACGCATGGAGAAGGGATTGCCGGTGAAGCCGTGCAGCACCAGCACGCCGAAGGGGCCGCCTTGGGCGGAAAATGGCTTACAGCCGGGCAGAATGTCGGTCGTCATAGGCTTCAACTCTACCGGGCTCTCCCCCGGCCGCATTCCTCGAACCGTCGCCGGTTCGCCGATCGCGGTCCCTTACTCGACGTCGATGGTCACGTGAACAGGGTCGGCAGCTGCGCCGCCAATTCGCTCACCGTCCAGCGGTCATTTCGTTCGAGCGTGTCGGTCATCGTCCAGTTTTGGAACTTGCGCACGGTGCCACCTTGGACGAAGAAGACCTGACCGGTGGCGGCGCAGTCCTCCATCGCCAACGTCGCCACCAGTGGAGAGATGTTCGCGGGGTCCCACGTGTCGAAGACCGACGCGTCGGCCGGCTTCACCACATAATCCATAAGCCCCGGCGTCGATTCGGTCATTCGGGTGCGCGCGGCGGGAGCGATGGCGTTGACACGCACCCCGTAACGACCCAGCTCTTCGGCGACGATCAAGGCGAATGACGCGATCCCCGACTTGGCGGCTCCGTAGTTCGACTGGCCGACGTTGCCCAGCAGTCCCGACGTCGACGAGGTGCAGATCACCGACGCCTTGACCGTCTTACCGGCCTTGGCCTGCTCGCGCCAGTAGGTGGCCGCGTGGCGCGTCGGCACGAAGTGACCCTTCAGGTGAACGTTGATGACCGAATCCCAGTCGTCCTCGCTGAGGTTCACCAGCACTCGGTCGCGCAGGATGCCCGCGTTGTTGACGAGCACGTGGAGGTCTCCGAACGTCTCGAGCGCGCATTGCACCAGGCGGGCGCCGCCCTCCCAGTCCGCGACGTTGTCGTGGTTGGCCACCGCTTCGGCGCCCATCGCTCGGAGTTCACTGACCACCTCTTCCGCCGGTGACGCCGAGGTGGTCGAGCCGTCGAGCGCGCCGCCGAAATCGTTGACCACCACTCGGGCCCCCTCGCTCGCGAAGAGCAGCGCGTGCTCGCGGCCAATGCCGCGCCCGGCACCCGTGATGATGGCGATGCGTCCCTCAAGAGCGCCCATGGCAGTCCCCCTAGAAAAGTTATGTTTCACCGATTGTACTGAAGAAAAAAGTCGTGGCTATCTCGACAAGAAACGAACGAAACCGGGCGGGCGGGCGTGGGCGTGATAGTGGTCGGGAATGTTTCTCATGTGGTCGTCATACTTCCAATCACCGACGCCGAACACTCCGTCGGCCACCGTCGACAGCGACTCGCGCATCAATTCTTTCAGCTCGTCCGGCGGCGAAGGATCGTGTTGACGCCACACCACCATCGGTACGAGACAGATCTCGCAGTCGCCGATCCAACACAGCTCGTTCTCCAAGTAGCGGGTGGTGATGACGGCCGCCTCACAGAGATCGCAGGTGCTACTCCCCGACATTCAACGACACGCTCGAGTGCCACGGCACCATGGTGCCCGCCGCGGGAGCTTGGGACACCACTTTCGTCCACTTGGTCGTACCGGCACCCGGACCGCTGGTCGTGAAGTACAACTTCGCCTTGTGGAACGCCGCGTAGACCTGCGACTGATCCATGCCCACGACGTTGGGCACCGC
>Ga0187887_10002241_pt1 | contig 15611 bp, 24 predicted proteins | sample June2016WEW_7_10_FD_132977 | JGI IMG/M metagenome (GOLD analysis project Ga0187887, IMG submission 132977) | Peatland microbial communities from SPRUCE experiment site at the Marcell Experimental Forest, Minnesota, USA - June2016WEW_7_10 | ecosystem: Environmental > Terrestrial > Soil >...
CCTTGTTTTACCTATTTATATTCTTTTACTAGTCATAAATAGTAGGTAAAAATGAAGATAATAAAGTTCTACGAGAGCGTTGGCTCCCTCAAGATAAGGGTGGACACCCTCGAGGACCTTTGGACGGCGCAGCGCATCATATTCGCCAACGACCTTGTTAAATCGGAGAGCGAGAGGAAGTTCAAGTCCAGCGAGAGCGACAAGGGCGAATTGAAGAAAGTAGTCATAACGGTCAGGGCGGAAAAGACTGAGCTGGACAAGGACGCGATGAGGCTTCGGGTCCTCGGCAAGATAGTGGAGGGCAAGCCGCTCGAGTACATAAAGATAAACAGCTACCACACCCTGAACATAGCACCTGGCGATGTCTTTGAAATAATGAAGACCGAGTGGCACGACTACATAGTCGACGTAGTAAGGAATGCGGTCTCTGACTCGAAGCGGCCAAGGCTTGGGATAATAGTGCTCGATGAGGAGAAGGCGCTACCGGCTTATCTGCTCGGCTATGGCCTTGAGTTCAGGAACGAGATATACAGCAGGCTTAGCAAGAGGATGCAGCCAAAGGACTTCCAGGAGCAGCAGAAAAAGTACTACGACGAGATAATAAACACCGCAAAGGACATGGTCGTTGATACAGTGGTAATAGCCGGGCCTGGTTTTACAAGGGACGATGTAAAGGCATATGGCGAATCATCAGGCATACTAAAGAAGATAAACAAGAGGCTGTTCTTCGAGAACATAAGCAACTCCGAGCGATCGGGGGTCTATGAGCTCATAAAAAGCGGCAAGTTCGCAAGGATACTAGAAAAGGAGAGGATCAGAGACGAGTTCAGGCTAATCGATGATTTCCTGACAAATTTGAGCACAGGCAAGTCGAAGTACGGGATGGACAATGTGGACATGGCGCTCAAGAGCATGGAGGCTGATGTCATACTTGTAAACGACAGCGTGCTAGGCGATCCGGCAATCCAGAAGCTTCTCGCAAGGGCGGAGGGCGACAGGGTAAAGATAGAGGTCTTCAACTCTAATGACGAGGTTGGAATGCAATTGCATTCATTCAAGGATATAGCATCTGTTTGAAATTTATGAGCTTTGTGGATTAAGTCCCAAAGTTATGACTTTACTTGAATTTAAACAAACCGATAATCTTTGATATTCTGTGGCTATGTGAGAGTATGGCGATATACGCCATAAGTATAAGTGATATAGCAACGATTATAGTAAGTATGTAATTGAATATGAAAAGTATGCCTATCGTATAAGATTTACCTATTTCTAACGAAATCAAAGTAATTGCAGTTATACATATATCTGCAATTAAAGAAGCAAAGGCTGTGCGTTCAAGAGCCTTTTTGAGTTTTCCTATTCTATAAAGATGTCTGTTTGGTTTAGACATATTACTATAATTGTGGATAAAAGTATTTTAATTGTGGATTTAGTAAGGCATTATCTACAAGGCCAAATTTATGGAAGGTTTTATATACAAGAAACAATAATTGTATAATTTAAGGTCAGGCGTTCATGTTTGATAGGGGTGAAATCTATGCCTTCTTCTTACAAGATAAAGTTTCCAAGGGCAACGAATGACATCGTGATAAACGATTTCAGCGATACCGAAAAGGAGCTACTGGACAAGGTAGTCACAAACACGGACAAAAGGGTGTTCGGATGGAAGGTTTCCAGTGATTTGACACCTGAGGAGGTTGGAGCCCTTCTTTCAAGGTACAGCAGGACCGTAAAAACAGGAAGGGAGCTTTACCTCCAGGAGTTTTACCCGAATAGGTCAAGGGGCAGAGAATTCTTCAAGAATTGGCTTGTCGAATTCGGTGACGATTCAATACAGGAGATGGCAGGGGGAATACCCATATCTTGCGAATTCATCTCAAATCTTGCGGTCAAGGAGATAGAGGACGGAAGGATAGGAGCATCATACATCGAGAAATCAACTAGGTACGTACCGTTCGACAAAAAGCTCTCTGACGGGAGCTTTATGTATTACAAGGACGAAGGCATAATGTCATCAAGGCATGGAGACGCATATATTGAGCTTATGGATGGCCTCTTTACATCTTATTCCAATTACGTAACACCTATGACAGGGCTTTTGAAGGAGAAGAACCCAATAGAGAAGATAAAATTCAAGGTCGGCGATGAATCAATAACGATAGGGGAATTGAACTCATCAAACAGCCATGGTCTCTCGGAAGAAGACATGAAAAAGGCTTATGAGAATGCAATAAGGGCCAATGCATTTGATCTGCTCAGGGATTATCTGCCAATGTCAACTCTTACGCACGTCGGCATAAGCGCGAATCCTCGCGCATATGAGAACATGATCATCAAGATGAGCGCATCCAAACTCGGCGAGTCAAGAGAGCTAGCAACCGAGATGCATACTGAGCTCACAAAGCTAGTGCCATCGCTCACCGAGAGGGTCTATGGACCCCACGGAAATGAATTAAGAGAGTTCATCAGAATAAGGAAAGATAATGTCGCAGAGAGTGTGAATAGTATTTTGCATGGAGTTGCACCAGAACAGACACAGCAGGTTACGCTCTATGATTATACCGGTAAAGATTCTAATAATCCTAATAATTATGCAACTACCAAAATCGTTGCGCAGATAATGCATAAACCGGCCGAAGGCCATTCAAAAAGCCAGTTGTTAGAGATAGCAAGTAAGATGACAGAAGACGAAAGGAAAGGGATAATTGCGAAATACTTATCTGAAAGAAAGAACAGAAGGCACAAGCCAGGAAGGGCATTTGAGCTGGTAAACTATGATTTTGACCTTAAGGGCAGAATAGGGATTTACAGGGACCTGCAAAGGCATCGAATATGCACACAGGAAAGGCAGGACTTTGGCGTGTCTTTGGGCTACAACATGAGAAAGGAATTCGAGGACATAGGCATAGCAGATGACTACAGAGATAAGATGAAACAGGTTGTCGAACTCCACACAGCTATAAAAGAGACGATGCCAGAGCAGGCCCAATATGCAGTTACCTTTGGTTTTGAAGTGAGGTGGGACTACTCGATAAACGCAAGGGAGCTCTACTATGTTGGCGAGTTAAGAACAACGCCACAGGGCCACCCTGATTACAGAAAGGTTGTGCAAGATATGGTAAAAAGTGTAGAGGCAGTCCATCCAACTGTTTGTGAGGGGATGAGTTTTGTCAATATGGAGGAGACAACAGTAGGCAGACTAGGATCTGAAATAAGGATGGCTACGAAAAGGAAAGAATTGGAAGCAAAAAAATGATTATGTGATTATATGCCAGATGAACAAATAAATTTGAAGTTCGTAGATACGAAACCGATTTTCGCTGACGAAGTTGCACTGATGTTCAAGGTCAAGGCAATCAAAACAGACAAGGGAGCAATAGAGAAGGAGGGCGCGATATCGCTTGTTTTCGTTGACATGATGAAGCAGCAGGTGCTGGGCGAGTTTGTCATAAGCAAAAGCACTGCAAAGGCGCTAGCTAAGATACTGCCTGAGAACATTGAGAAGCTGGAGAAGCAACTGAAGGAGAAGAGCATGCCAGAAAAGGTGCAGCTGGACACCACTTATGACAAGAGCATTAGGTAGTTTGTGCGGAAGAAATTAGGCGAGAGGATAGAAACACAGGTTGGAAAGAGTGGATAAGGTGGCTAATTGCAGGTTTTGTGAAATATACAAATCACATAAAAACATCGTCTTAGAAACGGATCATTTCTATATGTGGTTTGATGAATTTCCACTTACCCCTGGACATGCTGAGATGGTTGCTAAAAGGCATGTGGCTTCTTTATTAGAGTTAAAAAGAACAGAATGGGTTGATTTACAAAATGCAATACAAGAAGGAATAGATAGGATAGAAAAGACAAATCTGCGAACTTTATATAAAAATTTGGCAAAGAAACCAAGAAACAAAAAATCAAAGCGATTTTACGAGTTAATGCTCAAGCATATCGGCTTAGGAGAGAAGCCGGATGGATATAATTTTGGTGTAAATGAAGGTGAAGCTGCTGGTAGAACAGTAGAGCATTTGCATATGCACATAATACCAAGATACTTTGGCGATGTTCGAGACCCAACTGGTGGTGTTAGGAATATATTTGCCCATAATATCGCCAATTATAAAAAGTGATGGCTTTATGGACAAGCAACGTTAATACACAAGCTTTAAATATCTATCAACCCACAGAATTAATGATTTAGGATATCGCAGTTTGGTGTACAGATGCGAACGCTAACAATATGGCATATTGATCAGCTCTCCTTGTTTAGAGTTAGCGCAGGCATGTGTGGATATAACACAAGTGTTATAACGCCAAATAAGCATGATTGTGCTGCATAAATCTCAAAAAATTTCTAAATCCTTGGGTGTTTGTGTGGTGCAATCATATACTAGTAGTGGAGAGCTTAAATCGCTAAAACTCAGCAGGAGAGAGCAACTCATACTGCTCGAGATCGGCAGGGACAGGATAGACACTGCCTCGAGCTTCGTTGACTACATGGAGGAGAACTACGGCTTCTCGAAAAGCTCTATATGGTACTGCCTGAACCAGCTGAAGGAATCCGGGCTCGTGGAATTCGCGAACAAGACTGAGCAGGGCAAGCCGCTGTGCCTCACAAGGCTCGGCCTTTCCGGGCTTGGCAGGCTTGAAGGCAGCAGGAACGAGATAGTGACGCAGTTCAGCACCACCTTCCTCAACGGCGCAAGGGCCGGTCTGGGAAGCAGGTACTACGTGAACAGCTACGCCAGGGGATAGAATGTTTAACCAAGAGATACGTCTTGGGTGAATTGGGTTGGGGTTGTTGGCCGGCAACAGGCCGGCCGACTCATGTTATAATTTCGTAATATTGGATTGCTTAATCTTTACTTTTTGAGTCATTTTCTTTGTACTTACATAAGCAAGAGCATCAACATCTGGATTATACAATTCAATCATGTCTAGGTCAGGGCGTTCAAAAACCCTGGCTCCCCTCATTTTCTTACCAGCCAGTAAGGACTTTTTAATATTGTGATACTTTTCTGGCTCTAGATAAAAGTCCAAGTCTCCAACATGATGGCGATATGGATCAGGTTTTCTGATATAAAGAAATGTGTAAGTAGTTTCTGGAATGTCTCCCTTAGCTGAAATAATTACTGGTTTATATAATCTGAAGTATTTTTGATCAGGATTACTTGATGATTCTGCTAATTTCTTACGGATTTTAATAAGAGTTTCATATTCAGTATCGTAATGACAGAATATACCGATATTACCAGAATTTGAGAGGTAGTTGCCAAATGAGTTTTTACATAGCTTATGGCACTCAAAATGTACATACTTAATTGCACCAAGTAATTCTTTTTTGTTCTTTATTGGGCTAAAACGATATAGTTTCACACGTTCACTCTATTTCTATATTTTCTGATTTATATGGCGCCCTCAGCCTTGAGTAATTCCATCTTCCTTTTCCTGCCGGTAGTGCTGCTGCCGCTGTAGTTGCCTAGTGAACCATCGCTCTTCACGATCCTGTGGCATGGTATCACTATCGGCAGCGGATTCTTTTTCAGTGCAGTTCCGACGGCCCTGTACGCCCTTTTGCGCCCTATCTGCTCGGCTATCTGCTTGTATGTCCTTGTCTCGCCCTTTTTCACGGTAAGCGTTGCGGCAAGAACCTCCTTCTGGAATTCGGTAAGCCCATAAGGATCCAGCCTTTTCATTATCGCATCATTGCCATTGCTTGTCTTCATGCCTTGCACCCCTATCTAATTTATGTCACACTATTAAATCCTTTCTGAGCAATAGATAGAAGTGTGGTTCATATGGCAGGCAAATCACAGCTTTATTTTTGGCTTGATAACAAAATCGTCAAAAGAAAGGACGCGGTTGTTCCGATAATGACCCACTCGCTGCAGTACGGCAGCGGCATATTCGAGGGCATACGCGCGTACAAGACGGCAAACGGCCCCGCGATATTCAGGCTTGATGACCACCTGAAGAGGTTCTTCAGGACTGCAAAGATATACTCGATGAGCCTGAAATACACGCAAAGCGACATGCACGAGGCAGTGGTAAAGCTTGTGCGCCAGAACCATCTTGATTCATGCTACATAAGGCCATTCGCCTTCTACAATGACGACAATATAGGCATAGCGACATCCGGAAAGAAAATAAGCGTGTTTGTTGGGGCTTTTCCCTTCGGTGCGTACTTCGGGAAGGGCAAGGAGCAAGGGATCAAATGCAAGATATCCTCCTGGCACAGGATAAATTCGCTGATACTTCCGCCCGAGGCAAAAGCTAGTGGTAACTACATAAACTCTATAATTGCAAACTTGGAGGCTGTCTATACAGGCGCTGACGAGGCAATACTTACATCGGTTGAAGGCTATGTTGCGGAGGGCCCTGGTGAAAACATTTTCGTTGTCGAGGACGGAAAGCTTGTAACGCCCTCAAGGGAGGCTGACATCCTGATGGGAATAACAAGAGACAGTATAATAAAGATCGCGGAGGACATCGGCCTTGATGTCACTGAAAGGAACATACACAAGGAGGAGCTTTTCTTATGTGATGAGGCGTTCTTCGCAGGCACTGCAGCAGAGGTCACCCCAATAACAACCATAGACTCCAGAAAGGTGGGCAACGGGAAGCCCGGACCTATTACAAAAATGCTTGCCGATGCGTATTCAAATGTGGTCAACGGAAAGAACAAGGATTTCGAGCATTGGTTAACTTATGTGTAAACATGGCACGTGTCTGGCTGATCTTTGGTGGCGTACTCGCGCTCATTTCGCTGCTTTTCACCTGGTGGTTTTCCTACTACAGCACTTCATCTTTCCACTCACTTGAGCCGATGATCACTTTGATTGGCAATTCCAGCAAGTTAATCAACAACATATCCCCAATTGAGGAAGGAGGTTCACCAGGCGTGCAGATAAGCCAAACGTCCTTCGGGATTAATTATATGAGATACTCTTTTCTGCTCCAGATCTCGATACTGCTTGTAATTTTAGGCGGTGTGCTGGGCATTGCGATTGGCTTATCTGGGATTAAATACGTTCATTATGGGATATGCACAGGGATATTGGTCCTCGCTGCAGTCGCGCTCTTCATGGCACTTCTGGTCTTAACATCGGGCTTCTCACTGCTTGGTGGCACTAAGAATGTTTTTGGTATAATGGTCATCTGGGGTTTGGGTCCTGGAGTGCTCCTAGCCCTAATCTCTGCTTTCTTGATGATATCAGACCATATGTTAAGGGGAAAATGATTAGTATTTTTTATTTTGGACACTGATATTGTTATAAATAAACTTAAAGAAGAATCCAGATAACAGCATTTTGCTGTTCTCAAATCTGGAAAGTAACTGGAAATCTCTGAAATTAAATTGTTAACTAAAAGTTATAGATTTGTTGCTTTCTTTATTCTGACTTAGGACAAGACATTACTGACTTATCTGAAATTTCTTCTAATACTGTTATGAATGTCCAAGTATATATAGGTTCGTACAAACCATTATAAACGATTCTCCATTTTGAGCAGGCTTGTTTTTCGACGTCAAATTCCTCAGCAGATAATCAGAGCAGCTTGAGGAACTTTGTGAAAAGGTCTATTTCAGATGACTTCCATGGTCCTATTCCAAGCGCGGTCTTTGTCCCTGGTGGCAGCTGCGTAAGCCCCGCATCGCTGACAAGCGCGCACGGCACTTTCTTGAATTCGAATGCCTTGTAGAGCTTTGTAAGCGCCTCTTCGTCCCCCACTTTCAATACGATTTTCTTTTCGCCAAGATCAAGCCATTCCTTGGCTATCTTCTTGTCGGCGCGCTCGGCCTCAAGGTAGCTCATCAGGGATGCGTGGGCGCCCTGCGCAACCATTTTTCCCCGGTTCATGTCCAAATCGGACCGTATTATTATTACCTGCTTTATCTCTTCCTTTAGCTGCATGAGAACACTTAGCATAATATATTCTTAATCCTATATAATAGTAAAGTTATAATGGCTTGGTGTTCTTTTGCTTGGGGAAAAAGAGTCCCTGCTCGTCAGGGGTCTTCTTAAGGACTTTTACAAAAATATCGGGAACATAGCTCCCAGGGACATTGCAAAGAGGGAGTTCGGGTTCGGCGACTTCGAGCGCAAGATCTCCTACCGCCACTACGCCTTCAAGGATGAAAGTGCTCTGAAGGCGTATCTTGCAGCAAACGCCCCCGCATTCGTCTCCGTGTCATCGGCAGAATATGAGAAGCCAGACGGGCGCCCGATGGAGAACAAGAAGTGGATCGGCGGCGACCTAATGTTCGACATAGACGCCAGCGACCTCAACCTGAAGTGCAAAAAGGAGCACATCAGCTCATGGGTCTGCGAGAAGTGCTTCGAAGGCGCAAAGCTCGAGACTATAAAGCTTGTAGAGGAGTTTCTTATTCCCGACTTCGGCTTCTCCGAAAAGGAGATAAGCGTGAACTTTAGCGGAAACCGCGGCTATCATATACACGTGCACAACGACGGCACGTTCAAGCTGGACGGCAACGCAAGGAAGAGCATTGGCGATTATATAACCGGGAACAACATAGAGCTCAATTCCTTTTTCCCAACGCTCGGGAGAAGGGGAGTTCGCCTAGAAGGTCCAAAGCCGACAGATAGCGGATGGGGCGGAAAGCTTGCCAACGGGGTAATAAAGGCGCTAAACGGCGGAGTCAGCGACCTGATGGACCTTGGCATAGACAAGAAGAACGCCGAGATGCTTGTCAGGAAGAGCGCCTCAGTCAGGCTGGGGATAACCACAGGCAACTGGGACATGATAAACATACCGAAGAAGGCTGAATTCTGGAGCAACGTGCTCAAGAGCATCGCGATAAAGCAGAGCGATGCCATAGACAAGAATGTAAGCACCGACATCTACCATTTGATAAGGCTTCCGGGCACGATACACGGGGACACAGGGCTTATTGCAAAAACAGTCAAGTCGCTTAAGGCGCTTGATGACTTCGACCCGATGAACGACGCCATCGCTTTCGATGACAAACACGTCAAGATAATAACCCAGAAGGTGCCAAAATTCCATATGGGCCACAATTCCTTTGGGCCTTATGAAAACAGCAAAGTTGAGCTTCCTAAGTATGCTGCAGCTTATTTGATGCTGAAGAGGCTTGCATTGATTGATTCGTAGGCAAAAGCGAAAACATGAACAAACTTCCAAAAGCCTAATTACAATGATAAGTTTTTAGTCTTTGCATATGCATATTTATTGATTCGGATGGCTGAAAGACTTCTTGTGCTCGCGGTCGACATTGACAACGACCTTTACAGGAAGACGAAGATAAGCGGCCCTGTCATCGGGAGGATCGACAACCTTAAGGCTGCCGCCAAGCTTGCACTAGCCGACCCGCAGGACTCCGATGCCAATGCAATGTTCGAGGCAGTCAAGAAGTATGACGAATTGCGCTCAAAGGGCTTATCCGTAAACATAGCTACCATAACAGGAGCTGAGAGCGAGGGCTACGTTGCCGACATAGAGCTGGTCAGGCAGATCGAGCTGGTCCGCGAGAGACTCAAGAGCGACGCCTGCGTGCTGGTCACCGACGGGAGCAGCGACGAGCGCGTGCTTCCGCTGCTCAAGAACAGGATAAAGGTGAACAGCGTCGACCTTGTGAGGGTGAAGCAGGCGGCCGGCTTCGAGACAACATACTTCACGATACTTGAAAAGCTCAAGGAGCCGCACTACTCAAGGATCGTCTTTGGCATACCTGCAGTGCTTCTGATACTTTTTGCGCTCAGCTACTACTTCCATTACGGCTGGCAGCTCCCAGTTGCGCTAATCGGAGTCTACCTGATAGTGAAGGGGTTCGGGCTCGAGGAGGCTCTGGTCAGCTCGTTCAAGGGGCTCGGCTTCAGCGTCGAGAGGCTCAGCTTCGTCTTCTACATAGGCTCGATAATATTCTTCGCCATAAGCATGATAATAGGCTACGCCGCATACACCAGCGCGCTGGCGGTCACAACCAATGCGCTTGTCACCGGCTCTCAGGCGGTCGAGGGATTCCTAACTCTCTTCCCGGTCAGCCTGCTGCTATACCTAATCGGAAGGCTTGTCGACCTTGAGAACAAGCGCATGCGCTACAGGGCTATATCGCAGGGCACGTACGTTGGCTACGGGATAGTCGCGATAGCACTTCTCTATCTTGTATCATCATGGATAATAGGGCAGATATACTTCTGGGAGTTCCTTGTCTTCAGCATACTCGGTCTCCTTGCCGGCTACGGCCTGTCAGTTTTCAGCACCTTCCTTAGGAGGAGGGCGATCAGGCGCGCCAAGATAAAGGACAAGCGCGTGATAAACGACATTGGCGCATACATAGGCAAGATAACCGAGGTCGACTCCAAGCGCGGTCTCATATTCGTGAAGACAGACTACGGCAGCGTCATAAAGTACGACGTGGACAGGATAACCGGAGTGTCAGACAGGGTAGTGATAAGGTAGTTTCTGCTCTTTCCAGCGACAAGAAGTCTTATTAATCCATAAAAGCTAAAATTTATTGTGGAAAGATGGATAAAACTAAAGTAGTTAAATCAGAAGTCATAGGGAGAACAATAGACTACGTTAAAAGCGAGCTACAAGGAGAAAGTAGCGGGCATGATTGGTGGCACATTTTAAGAGTGAGAAATAATGCAATGAAAATTGCATCTGGGGAGAAGGAAGCAAATCTTTTTGTGGTGGAGCTTGCTGCACTCTTGCATGATATAGCTGATTGGAAGTTTCACGGCGGCGATACAAAGGCAAGTTCACGTGCGGCAGAGGAATGGCTAAAGAAACAAAATGTAGATGCTGCAACTATAACTGAAATCTGCAAAGCCATAGATGAAGTGTCTTTTAAGGGCTCTGGCGTAAAAACAGTCCCTAGCACTTTAGAGGGAAAGATAGTACAGGACGCCGATAGATTGGATGCAATGGGTGCGATAGGGATAGCAAGAGCCTTCGCATATGGTGGCAAAGTCGGTAGAGAGATGTACAATCCGGAAGTAAAACCACAGCAAAATCAAACATTCGAAGCCTACAAAAACGATAAGGGTAATACAATAAATCATTTTTACGAAAAGCTGCTTCTTTTAAAAGACCTGATGAATACAGAAACAGGCAGAAAATTGGCCGAGGGAAAGCACAAATTTATGGAGGAATACCTTCAAAGGTTTTATAAAGAATGGAACGGCAAATTATAATGGTGAAATGCCCAAAACAAATGGGCGTTTGACTTCCCATCCTGGTGTCTGTTCCTGGCAACTTTCGTGTAACATACATGTCGTCAATACAAAAAGAAAGGTTTAAATGCATGCACGGATATAATAATAGGAACATTGTGCTTCATGAGCTCATAGGTCTCTATGCAGAGGTAATTGACTGCAAAGACCGTTCACAGATAGGAATTGGCGGAAATGTAATAGATGAGACGAAAAATCTCCTATATCTGAGGCATGATTCCAAAGTGAACAAGGTAGTAAAGAAAATCTCAAAGTTCAGATTTACCCATGGCGGCGATTCCTTCGTCGTTGATGGTGAAGAGATAAACTTTAGGCCGTATGAGCGGACTGAGAAGGCACTTAAGTTCTACAAAAGAAGGCGCATGAAGTAAGTGATTGTTTTGGAATGCAATGATCCGAAATGCCCGATCCACGGGATGCTAAAGACACGCGGCAACGAGATAGAGGGTGTCGTGGTCAGCGACAAGGCAAGGAAGAGCGTCGTAGTGGAGCATGCATACACAACATTCCTGCACAAATACGAAAGGTCTCTCAGGAAGAGGTCGAGAATCGCTGCCTACAATCCAGACTGCATAGGCGCGAAGTCCGGCGACAGGGTCGTCATATCGGAGACCAGGCGCCTGAGCAAGACGAAATCGTTCGTGGTCACAAAGATACTTGAGAAGGTGCACTAGAATGAAGGGACTTTCAACAAACATATCAAGAGTGCTCATACCGAGCAGCGTTCTCACGTGCGCGGACAACAGCGGTGCGAAGACGCTCATGATAATAAACAGGATAGGCAAGGGCGGCGGCAGGAAGGGAAGGTATTCCAAGTCGGGAATCTGCGACGTAGTAATAGCAAGCGTGAAGTCTGGGACGCCGCAGTACGTCAAGAAAAAGGTCAGGGTCATGATAATAAGGCAGAAGGCGCCGATAAGGAGGGCCAGCGGGATCCGCGTTAAGTTCGAGGACAATGCCGGCATACTAGTCACCGAGTCCAACCTGGCAGTAGGCACTGAGGTGAAGGGCGCCATGGCAAGGGAGGTAGTGGAAAGGTACGTCAAGCTTGCCGGAATAGCTTCTAGAGTGGTATAATGATAAAAAGCGGCAAGCCGAAGAAACAGAGGTCTTTCAGGTTCAACGCACCGCTTCACGTGAGGCAGCATTTTGTGCATGCCCACATAGACAAGCAGCTGAAGAAGAGGCTCAGTCTCAAAAAATCATCCGTGCAGATATCAAGAGGGGATACGGTAAAGGTAATGTCCGGGGGCAACAAGGGAAAGACAGGCAAGGTGACGAGCGTGGACCTCAGGACCGGAAGGGTAAGGATTGACAGTCTGACGAAGAAGAACGCAAGGGGCAAGGAATACAACCTTTCTGTCAACGCAAGTAATGTTTACATAACAGATCTCAATTTAACAGACAAGTACAGGGCTGCAAAGCTAAAGGTCGCGGTAGTGAAGGCCGAGCCGAAGAAAGAGGAGGCAAAACCCAAGATAAAGCCGGTCGCAAACGCCGACAATGTCGAGGTGTACAGCACCGATAAGATGGAGGAGGTAATGAAGCAGAAGATCGAGGAGGTCACCTCTGCCCAGCAGAACAAGTGATTTACAATGGCAAACAAAGGAAGCAGCGGGTACATAAAAAGGCTTTACGCACCGAAGTACTTTGCGATACACAAGAAGGAGCACAAGTACATAGTGAAGCAAAACCCGGGAAGGCACAGCCTGCAGAAGTCTGTGGCGCTTTCGCTGCTCATCTCAAAGCTCGGGCTCAGCTCGACAATGTCGGAATCAAGCAAGATAATAAAGAGCGGACAGGTCAAGGTCAACGGCAAGGCCGTTAGGGACCCGAAGTTCCCTGTCGGGCTCAACGACTCGATAGAGGTTGACCAATCAAGCCACACCATAGGCATAAACAGGAAGGGGCACATAGAGATAGTCAATGACGAGAACCCCGGCTCGCAGGTCTACAAGGTCGTCGGCAAGTACAAGGACAAGAAGAACAAGATAATGCTCAGGCTGCATGACGGACGGATAATAGAGGGCAAGAAGGATGTCAATGTGAACGACTCTGTGGTGCTTTCCGGCAAGGGGCTCTCAAAGGTTCTGAAGCTCGGCAACGGGGCCAAGTGCAGGGTAATAGACGGCGTGCACGTAAGCATGCTGGGCACGGTAAAGGAGACGATAAAGGGAAACATGCACAAGGAGCAGTCGGTAATAGTCGAACGCAAGGAGGGAGGCGACTTCGAGACGCTGGTCAGGAACATAATAGTAGTGGAATGATATTCATGGACGCGGACAATTCTATGCGCAAAATAAAGATAAGCAAGGTTGTCATAAACATCGGCACGGGCAGCGACGAGCAGATGCAGTCCAACGCGAAGAGGCTGATAGAGATAATAACAGGCAGGAAGGCGGCTAACGAGCTCTCGCGCACAAGAAACCCCGCATTCAAGATAGCCAAGGGGCAGAAGATAGGCGCATTCGTGACCGTACGCGGCACGGACGCAAGGAGCCTCATAGTCAGGCTGTTCGAGGCGATAGACAACAAGATAAAGTACGAATCAGTGACAAACAACAGCCTGAGCTTCGGCATACCCGAGTACATAGACATAAGCGGGGTCAAGTACGATTCAAAGGTCGGCATGCTCGGCATGAATGTCAACGTCTCCTTCATGAGGAACGGCATGCGCGTCTCGAAGAGGAAATTGAGGCAGTCAAGGGTGCACAAGACTCACAGGACAATAACCCCGGATGAGATAATGGATTACATTAAAAACGAGTTCAATGTCAGGCAGGTAGAACAAGCGGCGAGCTGATGAAGGTACGAATAGAGGAAAAATTCAAGGGCAAGGGCATAAGGAAGTGCAGGATATGCGGAAACGCGCGTGCGCTGATAAGGTCGCACAAGCTCTACATATGCAGGAGATGCTTCAGGGAAGTGGCAAGGGACATAGGATTCAAGAAATACGGTTGATATTCATGGACAGGTTTGCTGACGCGATAAACAAGATAAAGACGAACGAGCGCATAGGCAGGATAGAGTGCAACGTCTACTCAACCAAGCTGCTCAGGGCGGTGCTCGATGTTATGAAAAGGGAATCATACATAAACGATTACGAGGAATACACTGACAGGCGGGTAAAGATGCTGAAGGTCACCCTCTCCAACAAGATAAACAGCATAGGCGTGGTCAAGCCCAGATACCCGATACAAGGAGACGCAATAAGGAAGTATGAATCGAGGTACATACCCAGCAAGGATTTCGGAATATTAATACTCACAACCCCGAAGGGGATAATGACTAACAAGGAGGCGCGTGAAAACAAAATTGGAGGAAGGCTGCTTGCATATGTCTACTAGAAAGAGCGAAAAGATCGAAGTGATGATACCACAGGGGATCACAGTAGAGGTGAATGGCACCGAAATCGAGACAAAGGGCAGCCTGGGCTCAAACAAAAGGCAGTTCAACGACGCGCTGCTCAATGTGAAGAAGGAAAATGACAAGATAACGATAGTCGCGGTAAAGGATCCATGCCTTGCGAAGAAGGCGCTGAAGGCAGAGCAGTCGTTCAAGAAGGAGATGGAGAACGACATAAACGGGGTCAGCAAGCACTTCGAGAAGAACATGAGGGCGGTCTTCGCGCACTTCCCGATAAACATGGAGGTGAAGGGCGACAGGCTGAACATAAACAACATAATAGGCGAAAGGACCCCTCGCATCGCCAAGATAGTTGGCACTACTAAGCTTGAGGTGAAGGGCCAGAACCTACGCGTCTACGGGACCAGCCTGGACGACGTGTCGCAGACCGCGGCAAACATAAGGCTTGCATGCAAGATACGCAACAAGGACAGCAGGGTCTTCCAGGACGGCCTGTATTACGAGATTCAGTGATATTCATGAGGAAGAAAACGCATCCAACTTTCAGCATACCCAACTACGGCGCAAAGAAGAGGAAGCGCGTGCTGCCCAGATGGAGAAAGCAGCGCGGCATAGACAACAAGAAGCGCATAAAGAGGAACTTCATGGGCGCAGAACCTACGATAGGCTACGGCAACCCGGAATCCCTCAAGGGAGTGAGGGTGAACGGCAACAGGGTAGTGCTTGTGCACAATGCTGACGAGCTGAATAGGCTTGTCGAAGGCAAGGCGCTTGCGGGCTGCGACGTCACGATAGCTAGGAGCGTATCTGTAAGGAAGAGGATAGCAATAACTGAAATCGCCAACAAATCCAAGATAAGAGTTACAAATGGTGCTTACAAATGAGCATAAAGCTTACTAAGAGAATAGCAGGGGAGCTTCTCGGAAGGGGAGTTACTGCAGTAAGGATAAAGGACAACTCGATTAGCGAGGCGAAGAAGGCAATAACAAGGGAGGACGTGCGCGCGCTCGTCAAGAACGGCGGGATATACAC
>Ga0187887_10002245_pt1 | contig 15592 bp, 17 predicted proteins | sample June2016WEW_7_10_FD_132977 | JGI IMG/M metagenome (GOLD analysis project Ga0187887, IMG submission 132977) | Peatland microbial communities from SPRUCE experiment site at the Marcell Experimental Forest, Minnesota, USA - June2016WEW_7_10 | ecosystem: Environmental > Terrestrial > Soil >...
CCCTTCCACCGTCGACGGCAGCGGGCCCGTCATCTCGCGGAGCTTCTCGAACAGATTGTCATAGAGGACCGCGTAGCTTTCGAGCGCGGGATCGCGGCCGCGCGCCTCCGCGAACGTGCGACGCATGTGACGCACCGCAACCAGCAGGAGCTTCAGTTCGTCGTCGCTGAATCCGAGCGCTTTCGCCATCCCATGCTCCCGAACAGAATCCACAACCCGCCGCCCGCCAGCGCCAGCACGCTGGCCGCGCGCGCCAATTTCATTTCCGTTCCGCCGTCGTAGACCAGGTCCACCACGCACGCGCCATCGCAGCGCGGCTCGACCACGATCTGCCCCAGTTTGTCGCCCCAGATGCGGCGCGGTGCGCCGTTCACGCTGGCGCGCCATCCTTTATCGAAAGTCACTTGCACGCTGAGCAGGTGCTCCGGCCGCAAATTGCCGGTGATGCGCGCCGCGCCCGTGCCGGTCCAGCGGAAATCGGCTGGCGGGAGGGCGGGATCTTCGAGCGCGGCGAGATAGGTCCGCTCCGCTACCAGGTTGTACGCAGCCGGCGTATCCGTCACCAGGTCGGCCGCGTGAACGGCGTGCGCCCGCGAGTTGGAACCACGCGGCACGGCGTAGATTACTTCGGTCTCATCCCGCCACAGCACGGGCAGGGAGTGAAGCTTGCCGGGATGGGCGTAGGGGTGATAGATCTCGCGGGACTGTGCGTCGCCGCCCACGATGGCATCGACACCGTAGGCTTTCAACCAGCCGAGCCCGACTTCCAGCGATTCTCCGAAGTACTCCTGAAATATGATGTGCTGCAGGAGGGCATTGCGCATGCCGTTGTCGAAGCCGCCGGTCAGCATGGGCGTATCGCTGAAAGCGTTCATCCAAAAGCCGATGGTTCCCGGCGCGAAGACACGCCGCCCGGGCAGGTGCTCGCCCAGCCAGCGCGAGACGCGGTATTCGGCGGTGGATTGGATGTCGATAGGCTTCTCCATGCCGTGCGCGCGCTGAAGTTGGTAAATCCAAATCGGCACAGCGGCGAGCGCCATGGCGCAAACGAGGATCGTCGCCGCGCGGCGCGGCAATCGCGCGTAGGCGGGACCGGCGATCAGCGCCACCGCCAGCCAGAAAGCCAGGTCCATCTCGAGGTGATAGCGCTGCGGTTGCGGCAGCAGGGAGAAATGAAACCAATAACCCGCCAGCACGATAAAGGCCGTGGCATAGAGAAACAGAATTCCGAATCGCGCAGCGGCGCCAAGCTCGGTGCGCCGCATCGCCCAGGCCAGCGCCAAGAAACCGGCCGCGAAGACGGCGACTAGCACCACGTGTGCTGGGCCGGATTCGAACTTGCCTCCTACCAGCGGAGCGTTGGCGCTAATGGTGGCGACGACGGATGGCGCCACGAACGGCAGCGCGATCAAGTACGCGTAGCAAGCCAGGCCGGCGGCGGTGAGCCACTGCCTCGCCGGGCGCGTCTCAAAACCGGCAAACAGATAAGCGCCCGCGCCCAGCGCCAGCGCGAAGGCGCCGATCCAGTTGCTCAACACGGTGGCTGCCAGCGCCAGCCCAGCCAGCACATAATACACCGGCCGGCGTTTGGTGAGGGCCAGGTGCAATAGCGCGATGGCGACCGGCAGGAACATCAGCGAGGTGAGATGCGGGCCTTCGCCATAGGGCAGCAGAGTCGTCAATCGCCGTGGTCCGAACCAGCCGCCGCTATCGGGGCGGATTTCGCGCACCAGCCAGCAGCTCGGCGAAACCAACGAATAGCCGAGCGCGGCCAGCCAGGCCGGCGTGCGCCCCGCGCCCAACCGCCATGCTGCCCAGAACACCGTCACCGGACCCAGCGCGTACACCACCGCGGTTACCATGTGATACGCCAGCGCCGGCGAAATGCGCGCCGCGGCGGCAACTCCCGCCACCGTGAAGTGCAGCAGCGGCGGATAAGTATCCGGATAAGGGATGCCTCCGTACCACAGCGGGAACCAGGTGAGATGCGGAAAATAGGCGACGATGTAGCGCGCGAGGCCGATGTACGCAGCCTCGATCGACCCCATGTACTGCGTGTAAGGAATGCGAAACAGCCGCCACACCAGGCCGGCATTGATCGAGAAAAGCGCCAGGGCGGCAGCCGCCGTCCAGGAAGCTTCGCGGAATCGGGGCATTGCCTTCGATTATAGACGGGTGGCGGGCGTGGGCAACCAAGTTGTGAAACACCGGGGTGCGGCGTGTCATACTGAGGCGGGGAGAACATGTCAGTGGCAGTCGAGGGAGACCATAGGCCATGACCGGAATCCAATTCCTCACCGACGAAAAGGGCCGCAAGACCGCTGCGGTAATCGACCTCAAGAAGCACAAGGCGCTCTGGGAGGACATCGAGGACGGCCTGATTTCGGAATCGCGCCGCAAGGAGAAGGGAATCCCGCTGGAAAAGATCAAAGCGGACCTCGTAAGACGCGGACGGGTGCGTGGGTAGCTATTCCGTTGAGGTAAAGCCCGCCGCGCGAAAAGAACTCGAAGCTTTACCGGATAGCGTGCTGGTGCGCGTCCTGCAAAGAATGGAGTCGCTGCGCGATTCACCACGGCCCGCGGGATGCAAGAAACTGAGGGGCTACAAAGATCAGTGGCGCGTCCGGGTCGGTGACTGGCGCGTGGTGTACATCATCGACGACGGGGCAAAGCTCGTCAGCGTCACGCGCATCGCGCACCGGCGCGAAGTGTACGAGCGGTGAGTGATCGGGGGCTCCCTCATTACCATAGAGGTTCTCGATGCGTAGATTTAAACCGACAGTGGCGGCAACACCGGAAGAGCTGGCGGGTGCGCTGGGGCTCTCCCCAGCAACGGCAAAGGAGTGGCAGGTTCAACACGCGCTGCTCAAGCGCCTGAAGGAAATCGTTCGCCTGCAGAAGCTCACCCACGCGGAGGTTGCCAGGCGGGCAGGCACGGCGCGAACCAGGGTGACTGCCATTCTGAACGACGATCTCGAACACGTGTCGAGCGATCTGCTCATTCGCATTCTCGCCTCGCTTGGTTACCGCGTGCGGGTGTCGGTAGTCAGATCCGACAGCGCTGCGTGAACGCGGGACAGGAGTCAAATGCATAGCGGCCTCCTTGGGGGCGCCGGATGGAGGAAGGCCACCTCACCCCGCTGCCGGCGGAATCGCGACGCTGGTTTCGCCCCATCCGGTCGGGCATTGGATTCTGATCTTCAGCTCGCGGGCTTCCTGGGACAGGGTCTGATAGCCGATTTCGTAACGCGCGTCGAGATTGAGGTAGGCCTCCTCGATGCGGGCAATGATCTGCTCGGGCGAGGCCGCATACTTGTAGCCGATGCGGGTCTTGTGGCAGAGGTCCTCGAGGCCGGGATTGGGGACCGACGAGATCACCTGGACGAGGCCGAGGGAAGCGCTCACCGTAGCCATCAGGCCGGGCCCGGCCACGCCGTGGACCGGCTCGGCGGCGAAGACGATGATGTGGCGTTTGCCGCGCGCCAGGGAGGATTCGGCCCGTAGCGCGCGCCAAAGGGTCTGCCACATATCGGCGCAGTCGGCGCGTTGGGTCAAGCGGCGGAAGGAATTAGCCAAGGCAGCCTGATTGGGGGTGAAGGAGAACTCCTGGTTGGCTTGGGCCGCGGGGGGGGCGGTAGCGTCCTCACCAGCCGGCATCCACGGCAAGTACGCCCACAAATCCGAAGGCCGTTTTCCAGCCAGGCAAGCGATCGCACCGGTCACCCAGGGAGGCTCCTGCGCCTCGCCGCCACGGGGGAACAGGAAGACCACCGACATGGGCGGCGGACTGGGGCGGACGGTCACTTGGTAGTGCAACACCGGTTGCCCGTCCTCGGAAAGCATAAAGTGGATGGGGCGCAGCGCGGGCGGCGAGGCGGCCGCGGTGCCCAGCGCTACTTGCAGGCGCCGCGTCAGCGTAGGCCCGGCGGCCGACGCGCCGGCCACGGTTCCGAGTATCAGGCTGGAGAGGCGCCAGGGCTGCCCGGTGACTGCCCGCGCCACGGCTGCCTTGATGAGCGCGACCGACCGCAGGGCCCTCGATCGCACCATCGGGTGCGGGTCCCGCAGCAGCTGCGCCAGCGGCTCGCGAAACCGCGGATCGCCGGTCTCCCCCATCGCCCAAGCCGCGGTGGCGCGAAAGACCGCGGCCGGATGAGCGGCCAGCTTGATGGTTTCGGTGAGGGCCGCGGATTCCCCCATCGCGTAGAGCCCATAGAGGGCGTTGCCCACCACGCGGTTGTTGGAGTCGCGCAGGGCGGCCAGCATCAAGTCGCGCGCTTCCTCGGTTTCCACCCCCCACAGTCCCTCGATGGCGTTGGCCCGCAAACGGGGGTCCGCGTCGCTCATGCGGCTTTGCACCCACGTCGCACTGCGGTTGCTGCGCCCCATCATAAGCGCGGCCTTGGAGCGCAATCCGGCATCCGACGAGTGCAACAGGCGAGCGAGCGAAGGCAGGATGCGGGTTCCATCCGACACGCGGGCCAGGATATCCAGCAGGCGCGAGGCGTTGGCGGCGAGCAGCGGGCGCGTGCCGGCAGTCACGCCTTCCGCCAGGTGCCGTGCCACGCTGAGCTCCACCATGGGGTCGAGCTGGATTGCCATGCGGACGGCCGCCACCGCCTGCTCGACGTGCAGCGACCCTTCGCATAACAGCGGCTCCAGCAGATTGTTATTGATCAGCATGCCTACCAGGAAGCGGAGGCCGTGGGACTGTTCCTGGGTACGCAGCGCTTCGAGCGCACCACGATAAAACAGGTCCGGATCGTTCCCCAGCAACCCTTCGATGCGCCGCTGATTCCCGGCCTCGCCCGCCGACACGCCTGCCACCAGGGCCGCAAAACCCGTCGGGGTGATGTCCCCTGCCTTCCCGCTGCTGGTCGCATATGGCAGCACATTCAACAAATCGGTCAACGCCCTTAAAACTTTAGGGTGTTTGTACGGTCCTCCTTAGATGTGCGGTACGTAACTGAAGAGCGGACCGGGCATGTCCGGTCCTCACGGCGCGACGGCTTACTCACCTATAATCAAGTTGATGCAAACCAATAGCTTTGGCGCGAAGGCGAAGCTGCGCGTGGGCTCGGCCGAGTACGAGTACTTCCGGCTTCAGGCGGTGGAAGAAAAGGGCGTGGGCAGCATCGGGCGGCTGCCCTTTTCGATTCGAATCCTGCTCGAAAATCTGCTCCGCGCGGAGGATGGCCACCGCGTGCTGGCCTCCGACGTGGAGTACGTGGCCCGCGGCCAGGCCGCCGCGGAGGGCAAGGAAATCAGCTTCATGCCGGCGCGCGTGCTGTTGCAGGATTTCACCGGCGTGCCGGCGGTGGTGGATCTGGCGGCCATGCGCGATGCTCTTGCCGCGGCCGGCGCCGACCCTGGCCGCGCCAACCCGCTGATGCCGGCCGACCTGGTGATCGATCACTCGGTGCAGGTGGACAGCTTCGGCTCGCCCGAAGCTTTCGGGATCAATGCAGTGCTCGAATTCGAGCGCAACCGCGAGCGGTACGCGCTGTTACGTTGGGGACAAACCGCATTCCGCAATTTCCGCGTGGTCCCGCCCGACACTGGTATCGTGCACCAAGTGAATCTCGAGTACCTGGCATCGGTCGTATTCGTCCGCGAGGGGCAAGCCTATCCGGACACGCTGGTCGGCACCGATTCGCACACCACCATGATTAACGGCTTGGGCGTGCTGGGCTGGGGCGTGGGCGGCATCGAAGCCGAAGCCTGCATGCTGGGCCAGCCGATTTCCATGCTGCTGCCGCCGGTGGTGGGGTTCAAGCTCCACGGCAAGCTGCCGGAAGGTTGCACCGCCACCGACCTGGTGCTCACCATCACGCAGATGCTGCGCAAGAAAGGCGTGGTGGGAAAGTTCGTCGAGTTCTACGGAACCGGCCTCAGCGCACTGAGCCTGGCGGACCGCGCCACGGTGGCCAATATGGCGCCCGAGTATGGCGCCACCATGGGCTTCTTCCCGGTGGACGCGGAGACGCTCGCGTATTTGCGATTCACCAATCGCGATGCCGCGCTGGTGGCGCTGGTGGACGCTTACACCAAGGCGCAGGGCCTGTTCCGCACCGATTCGACGCCCGACCCTGTGTACGCGGACACGCTTGAGTTGGATCTGGGAAAGGTCACGCCCTCGCTCGCCGGGCCGAAGCGACCGCAGGACCGCGTGGAACTGGCCGGTGTGAAGCAGAACTTCCACGCCGCGTTCCCAGGGAACGGGAGGAACGCGCAGGCCGAGATCGATGGCGAGGCCGCGACCTTCGGCAGCGGCGCGGTGGTGATCGCCGCCATCACAAGCTGCACCAACACTTCGAATCCTTCGGTAATGCTGGCCGCAGGCCTGCTCGCGAAGAAAGCCGTTGAGCGCGGCCTGACGGTGAAGCCGTGGGTGAAGACCAGCCTGGCGCCGGGCTCGAAAGTGGTGATGGATTATTACCGCGAAGCCGGGCTGCTTCAGTATCTCGAGCGGCTCAAATTTCACCTGGTGGGCTTCGGCTGCACCACCTGCATCGGCAACAGTGGGCCGCTGCCCGAACCGGTGGCGCAAGCGGTGCAGAAAGAGAACCTCATCGTGGCCGCGGTGCTGAGCGGCAACCGCAACTTCGAGGGTCGCGTGAACCCGCTGGTGAAAGCGAATTACCTGGCGTCGCCGCCGCTGGTGGTGGCATACGCGCTTGCCGGCACGGTGGATGTGGATCTCGCCAACGACCCGCTGGGCGCCGATGGCGCGGGCAACCCAGTATATCTGCGCGACATCTGGCCGACCAACGAGGAGGTGCAGGACACCGTGCGCGCCGCCGTCAACCGCGGCATGTTCGAGCACGAATACGCGCACGTCTTCGATGGCGACGCCAACTGGCAGGCGATGCCGGTGCCGACCGGCGACACCTACGAATGGGACAACCTATCCACCTATATCAAGAAGCCGCCGTATTTCGAGAAGATGGTGGACCCGGCGACTTCCATTCACGACCTCGCGGGACTGCGCGTGCTCGCCATGCTGGGCGATTCGGTGACGACGGACCACATTTCGCCAGCGGGCTCGATTCCGAAGGACACCCCGGCGGGCCGCTACCTGATCGCGCAGGGCGTGGAGCCGAAAGACTTCAACCAGTACGGCGCGCGCCGAGGAAATCACCAAGTGATGGTGCGCGGCACGCTGGCCAACATCCGGCTGCGCAACCAACTCGCGCCCGGCACCGAGGGCGGCTGGACCGTGCACCTGCCGGATGGCGAGCAGATGTACATCTACGACGCGTCGGTGAAGTACCAGGCCGAAGGCGTGGGGCTGCTGATTCTGGCCGGCAAGGAATATGGCTCCGGCTCGTCGCGCGATTGGGCGGCCAAGGGCGTGATGCTGCTCGGTGTGAAAGCCGTCATCGCCGAGAGCTTCGAGCGCATCCACCGCACCAACCTGGTTGGCATGGGTCTGCTGCCGCTCGAATTCGAAGAAGGCCAGAACGCGCAGAGCCTGCGGCTTACCGGCAAAGAAAAGTACTATGTTACCGGCATCCCAGCCGCGCTAAGCGGCGGCCCGAAGACAGCCACGGTGCGCGCCGCCGCCGCCGATGGCACGGAGACAAGGTTCACAGTGACCGTCCGCGTAGACACGCCGCAGGAAGTGGAGTATTACCGGAACGGCGGGATTCTGCCGTATGTGCTGAGGGAGCTGGCGAAGTAAGGGGCAGAATTCGCGTAGCGTTCGGCTTCACTGATTGGGAGCGCCCTCTCGACCGTATGCCTTCTGGAAGTCCTGCACATTCTTTTCAAGCTCGCCCTCTAACCCGTGGGCGAAATGCCTGTTCTGGGAATCGAGAACGCGCAAGAGCAAATTGTGGGCTAGCAGAACGGCATGGCCAGCTTCGTCCCGTTGAGCGGCGCACTTGAAGGTCATTCTACCGTCTGCGTTGATTTCCAAACGCGCCATCAGAGAGGCCACGGTCGTATGAACTTGGAGGGTTGGTCGGTAGAAGGCGTTGTAGTAGATGTCCTCATACCCCTTGCCGACTCTGTGGGCCATGGACGCGGTGTCAAGCTTCGTCCAGGAGCCCATCAACCGCGTCTTGCCACACGCATGGCAAACCTCGTCCGAATACGTTGCCTTCACAGCCTCGAAGTCGTCCTCAATCTGCTTGATCGTCTCCGCCGATAACCTTGGCCCAAACTGGCCGAGCTTCTTGGCGTGGTTGTAGGCCTTATGCTTGTGCGCCTTGTGATAATCGAGAAATCGTCCGGCCTCATCGGGGTTTTGCAGGATGTATGCGGATGTGACAGCGCGCTCGAACATTCCCCTCAAGACCTTCAGCGCGCCGACGTCGCTTCCGTTGCCGGCCAAAAGCAGAATCTCATTAAACTCCTCAACACAGATACGGCCGAGATAGAATCCAACTCGGTCACTCGGCTTTTCCGAGGTAACCGTTCGCAGAAACACCTTCTTGGCCGTCGCGAGAGCGTTCTGAATTGCCTGGATCCGCATTGGATTCGAATTCAGGAAATGGCCCACTCATCGGGCTGCCCGAAGCCCACGGGCACGAGGATTGCAGGGTCACGGTGCTTTTTCGTGGCGGCTTCGATTTCGGCATCGTGAAGCCATTGTCCCACTCTCTCGACCAGTGCAGCTTCCTGCACGTCCCGCGCCACGGGCGCAGGTTTCGGTTACTCAGACCGCCAGGAAAGGATTGCTGATCCGAACTCCGCCCACGATTGCGCCGCATTGCAGGTCTTCGCTGTAGAGAAGGTCCGTGCCGGCCAAACGCGCGGCGTGAACAATCATCGCATCCCAGAAAGAAATTCGATGCAGGCGGTGCAATTCGATGGCTGCGATCACATCGTCCTCCACGAAGCGAACGACGCGGGCGCGCGCGAGCAACTGAACCTTCCGCTGCGCCGTTTCCGGATCGACGCCCAGTTTCCTGGTTGCCGCGGCAAAGTACTCCTGCAAGACCTGAATGGAAACAACCAACAGACCGGAGCGCTGGTAATCGGTGATGAGCTGGATCGCGCGCGCCTGCTTGGCTGGCGCAGACGCATCGTCGGCGTAAATGAAGATGTTGGTATCGAAAAACGCCGGCCGGTTCATCGCCGCTCGTGAAGTTCGTCCCGATTGAACTTCCACCCGCGGGAGTCGCCGTGAGCGAGCTTTGAGAGGCGCTCAAATTCTACGGCCTCTTCATTGGGATCCGACTTTCCCGCTAGCTGCTCGAGATATTCGCGTACAAGCTGATTGACACTGGTTCCCAGAGCCTCGGCCCGGCGCCGTGCACGGAGAATCACTTCGTCGTCGACGGAAAGCGTGACGTTCATATACCCATATTACGTGCGCACGGAAGTCGTGTCAAGCAGTGGCCGGCGCGAATGCGCTACTGCACCACATGGGCTGTCAGCACCACGAACAGAGCCTGGTCGTGCGATACGCCAATCCGCCCCACCACCACTTTCTGGCCTTCTTTCACGTCCACGCTGGCGTTGAGGGTCAAGTTGTTGCCAATACCGGCCCAATTGATAGATGCCTCCATGCCGTCCAGCCGCACCGTCGATCCGTCTGGCGCCAGCCCGGCGGCGCGAATTACAAAGTAAGTTGTGACCGTTGTGGCTTGGGGTCTCGCCGGTCCCGATTCCGGCACGTACGGCGGCAGAGAATCCTTGGTGACCACGGCGCCCTCGCTCCTGGTCACCGCGCGTTCCCCGGTGCGGGTACGCAGCTCAATTTGATCTACTTGCCGGTAGTTCTTGAACGGAAACGCGCCCTTGAGCTGCGCTACCACGCTTTCCAGTTCCTTGGGCACGGAATTGCCCATGCTGCTTTCGGCGTCGGTGCCCACGATCAGATTAACCGTCAGCTCGATGTTCTTGGGCGCAGCCGACGGCACATCCAACTGTTTGATGGCATCCTCGATGACTGCCATTGCGTCTCTATCCGCCGTCACGGCGATAGCCCGCATCTCCGCGTTGGCCCTGACCCGGCCCCCCGCCAGGTCCACAACCAGGTTCGCGACTTGCTGAGGGTCGGCATATTTCAGCACAAACAGCTTCTTCACGATGACCTCGGGCGGTTTCGATTGTGTGTTCTGGTTATCCTGCGCTGCCAAAGACAGGGCAGCCAGCATCAATACGGCAGCGATTCTTTTCATCGTTCTTCTCCCTTTTCTTCGAATAACCAATAAATCACCACGTTCGGATCGGCGGTCGCCAATTGCACCATGCGCACCGGGGAATCTTCGGCGGCAGGCGGCCTCGGCGATGGTGGCCTGACGACTTCGGCCACCTCCAACCTGCGCTGCTCATTGACGGATGGAGCAGCCCGTTCCGTTCGCCGCCGCCGCACGTGAGCGGAAATGACCGCTCCCTGACGGTCGCGGCTCCGTTGCGCTGTTGGCGCGACGGCCAGCAGGCGTGGCAACTCCGGCGCTGGTATCGCGGCCGGCTTGATCATTACCCACACCACACACGCCCCCGCTGCGGCGACAGCCAGCGCAGCGGCCCACGCCCACGGCCACACCAAACGCCGCCGCGGCGGCTTCGCCAATTCCGCCAGCACCCGCCCGCGCACGGCTGCGTAGTGCCCGGCCGCCAGCGGTTCCGCGTGTACTTGGCGCAATCCGTCGAGCTCCAGGCGCAAATCCGCCGCCAGAGCGCTGCACGCCGCACACTGGTTCAAGTGCCGCTCCACGGCGGCCGCCTCGCCAGTCTCCAGGTCGCCACCCGCAAACAGCGCGACCCGCTCTTCCCAAATCGCACAACTCATAAGCGCCTCCGCGAATAGCGCTCCACAAAATCCCGCATCTTCAATCGAGCCTTCGAAATCTGAGAACGGACAGTGCCCACGCTCGATCCGAGCACGCCCGCCACCTCGGCGGTGGAAAGCCCCTCCAGGTCGCGCAGCACCAGTGCGGCGCGCTCCTTTTCGGAGAGCATCCGCAAGCTGCGCAGCAGCAGCGCCCGTTGCTCGGCCTGGTCCGCGCTTTGCTGCGGATCGCCGGCGGCCGCCAACTCCGGCGCATCATCCACAGGAACCGTGCCCGGCCGGCGCCGCCGCGCATCGTGGCACACATTCACCGTTACCCGGTAAAGCCAGGCGGCCAGGTTGCCGGCTTCGAGCTTCGCGAGGTTGCGATACAGCCGCAGGAACACTTCCTGCGAAGCGTCCTGCGCGTCCTCAAGATTGCCGGCCAGACGGTAGGCCGTCCCCAGCACCAGGCGCTCATGGCGGCGCATCAGCAGATCGAATGCCGCCCGGTCGCCGGCGCGTGCGGCTTCGAGCGTGACATCGCGGCCTTCCGGCTCGTCGCCCAATTCAGCCGCTGCCAGTGCCAGAGCTTTCATCCTCTAATAGATAAACTGCCGCGGGGCCCAAAGCGTGGATGCGATTTTTTGGGAAACGCGCGCCCGCAAGCGGGCGTTGGCAAGCTAAAGCATCTCCTACCCATGGTACGGTACACTGGCCCCTAAGACCTTTCCATGACCGACACCTCGCCCGGCGCGCAACCTTCCCAGGCCCAGTACGACACCCGGTTTTTCGGCCATCCGCGCGGCCTGGCCACGCTGTTCTTCACCGAGATGTGGGAGCGCTTCAGCTACTACGGCATGCGCGCCATTCTCATGTTTTACATGACCGACAAAATCGTCAATGGTGGGTTGGGCTTCAACGACGATAAAGCCGGCGCGGTCTACGGCCCCTATACGGCCATGGTCTACCTGATGTGCCTGGGCGGCGGATGGGTGGCGGACCGCATTACAGGACAACAGCGCGCCGTGCTTCTGGGAGGCGTGTTCATCGCCGCCGGTGAATTCTGCCTGATGGCGCCGAGCCAGGGCGCCTTCTACCTGGCGCTGGTGTTGTTGATAGCGGGGACGGGCCTGCTGAAGGGCAACGTCAGTACCATCGTCGGCCAGCTTTACCGGCACGGCGATCCGCGGCGCGATTCGGGTTTTTCCATTTTCTACATGGGGATCAACCTCGGTTCGCTCCTTTCGCCCATCTTCTGCGGATGGGTGGGAGAGCGAATCAGTTGGCGGCTGGGCTTTGGCGTGGCGGGCTTGGGAATGCTGGCGGGCGTGATTCAATATGCGCTCCAGCTCAAGTACCTGGGCGATGCCGGCGCCCGCCCCGCATCGACAGGTAGTGCAGCGGGGGACGCACGGCAGCGGCGCAACGCCATATGGGCTGTGGGAGCGGGTCTGGCGGTGTTTGCCGTACTCGGCATCCTGGGCGCCACCGGCGTCATCGCGTTCACCGCCTCACTGATCTCCGATTCGCTGGGCTGGGCCTTGCTGGGCATTTCGGTGGTGGTGTTTGCGTGGCTGATTTTCTCGCACACGTGGACGGCGGAGGAACGCAAGCGCTCGGCGGCCATCCTGGTGCTGTTCGTGGCGTCGGCGATTTTCTGGGCGTCCTTCGAGCAGGCCGGCTCGTCGCTCAGCCTTTTCGCGCAGCGCAGCACGGACCGTCACATTTTCGGGTTCGAATTCCCGGCGAGCTGGTTTCAGTTCGTACAGCCGATTTTCGTGATCGCAATGGCCCCGGTGTTCGCGTGGCTCTGGCTGTGGCTGGGCCGCCGCCACGCCGAGCCGTCCAGTCCCGCCAAGTTTTCGATGGGCCTGCTCTGCGCCGGCCTGGCGCTGGCCATCCTGGTGCCGGCGGCGATGATGTCGGCGCACGGCGTGCTGGTATCGTCGTGGTGGCTGACTGGCACATACTTCATGCAGACCATCGGCGAGATGTGCCTGAGCCCGGTGGGGTTGAGCGCCATGACCAAGCTGGCGCCCGCGCGCGCGGCCGGTTTCATGATGGGAATCTGGTTCCTCTCGATCAGTATCGGCAACTGGATGGCGGGCAAAGCCGCGTCGCTGTACAGCTCGATTCCGCTGCCGTCGCTGTTCGGCATCGTGGCCGGCTGCACCATCGTCGCCGCGTTGGTGCTGATGCTTCTCATTCGCCCCACCGTGCGCCTGATGTCCGGCGTGAATTAGGTAGGGCACGCTTTATTAGCTTGCCAACGCCTCTTGCGGGCGCGCGTGTTTCACGGCCTCCTTAGCCTTCCCCGCTCAACGGCCCGGCGCTGCTATTGAGCCATGACCGCACTTGGACGCCTTACCCGTCCGCAGGCCGCGCTGCTGGTTGCGGCCGCGCTGCTCACCCGTCCGTTAGCGCTGGTGGCGCAGAACCGATCGTCTGGAGCGAGGAAGAGAAGCCGATCGTCGACCAACTGCGCGGACTCCGAAGCCTGGACGAAAAGAAGCGGGCAAAAGCGACCTTGCAGCTCGCGCTCCGGATTCGCAAATTAGATCCAGCCGCACACAAGGAACTGCTGGCGGAACAACTCGCCAACCTGGCGACAGAAGGCGACGCCGGCCACAAGACGCTGCAGGAAGTGGCGGCGACACTGGCCCAGGCGCTAAAGGAAAGCCGCCCGCGGCGAAGCAAGACAAGCCCGACATGGCGTACGTGACGTTGGCGCAACTCGTACGGTACGAGCACGTGCAGATCGCATCGGACAACCCGCAATTCGCGGCGGCCATGAGCAAGCTGGAGGCCGACGACCTGAGCCGCCAGAATGCGGATTTCACACTCAACGACCTGACGGGAAAAAGCTGGAGACTGCGGGAGCTTCGCGGGAAAGTGGTGCTGGTGAACTTCTGGGCGACGTGGTGTCCGCCCTGCCGCAAAGAGATGCCCGACCTGGAGGCACTGTACCGGCAGTTCGGACCGCGAGGTCTGGTGATTCTGGCGATCTCGGATGAATACGCCGCCAAGGTGCAACCGTTCGTCGCCGGGCAGCAGTTTACCTATCCGATTCTGCTCGATCCTGGACGCAAGGTGAACGAGACGTTCCGAGTGGAAGGCATCCCGAAGAGTTTCGTTTACGACCGCGAGGGCCGACTGGTGGCGCAAGCCATCGACATGCGAACCAGGCGCCAGTTCCTGGCGATGCTGGCGCAAGCGGGGCTGAAATAAAGACTACTGACCTTAGGCGAGCCACAGAGGAGATCTAGCTCGCGATCGGTTGTTCCAGATCTCTGGTCAAATACTCCAGGATCTCCTGCTCGCGTTGCTGGACTTCGAGCAGGATCGGCTCCGCCATGCGGGTGTAGTCCTGTTGCGGATGCACCTTGCGCGCCTCCAGGAGGATCCGCCGCAGATTGGCGACGCACTGCTGCGCAATCAGCATCTGGTCGTCGGTTTGAATCACGGTAGCACTGGGCTCGCCAGCACAGCTCGTGGTCATGTTTCAATGTAACCCTTCTGCCTCATAACGATAATCCACTCTTCGAAAGACATTGGGCACTGCGCCAGAAGCATCGCTTGTTGGCGCGTCACGTGGATCTGACCTGGAATGTAGTCGTGACCTTGATTGCGCCGGGAGCCACGCCGAATACCGAATTGAACGATGGTCTTCCCATCGAACTTGACCGCAGCAAGCTCGTGCTTCCTGCCCGGAATCATGACCGCGTTGAGCTTGCGAGCGATAGCCTCCGCGTGGTCCTTTGTAAGCATTCTAGATTCGCTTCAAAAAGACCCGTAGAACGCCAAATTGTCTCGTCGGCTCAGGGCCAAGCGCCCCAGACGGCTCCGATTCGAGATACTCGAACGTGTCAAGAAGCAGACTCCGGAGGTTAGCCACTGCTTCTTCCTGTGAGTCGCCCGAAGAGCTGATGTTCGCGTCAAAAAAAGTGGCAACGAACTCGTCGCCTACCGGCTGAACCACTGCCGGAATGTCCCGGACGAGCTCATACGGTTCAGGCGCCAACGTGGTGATCGGAATCGAGATTGCTTCAGCTGTTCGGTTCAGCTCGGCTCTGATCACGCGGAGTTCATCCAAAACGGCCGCCGAGGGACTCCAAGTATTTGGCAACTTCAGCCGCAGCACATTTCCTTCGGCAGCAGAGATCATACCTTGCGGCTCAGGGTTGGACACGCTGAGTATCTGGGGGTTCACGGATGCGGAGGTCTCACCGGAGACGTGCCTCCGCCGTCTGTGCACAATCGAGAGAGAGGTCCCCGGCCGGCGGTTACGCGTTAATGATCTTTTCATTCGGCAAGATACCGGCCTCTCTTAGTTGACGGTGCAGATGCGTAACCGCATCGTGCAGCGTCATGAACGTCTCAAGCCCCATTACGAGGCGGTCAAGAACGATGAAGCGCACCTCTTTTTTTTCCTGAGAGGCCAGCAGGTCTTCCGCAGGCACGATACCGATGTCCATGAACACATCGGTGCCAGTCCGCACCAAAAAAACATTGTTGATGTAGGTCGGCCTGGTTTCGATCTCGTTATCGGTGTCTCCCTCCAGCTGCTTGTTGATCTTGACGGAGACTGGGGGCGATCCAGCAATGTTGATCCCTTTGTCGTCGCCCTTGATTTCTGCCATGTGCAGGCACCTCCACAATGCGCTGCTCGCATGACTAGGATAACAAACGGGCGGCTAGGGCGTGTGTTAGGCCGGTCCTATCTGTGCGGCCCCGATCGAATCGAAATCCGCCGCTTCCCCTGCCTTGGTGATGCTGACATTGGGAGCGATCGCGCGCACCAGCCCGGCCAGCACGGAACCAGCGCCAACCTCGAACGCCCGCTCCACGCCGCTGGCGGCGAGC
>Ga0187887_10002248_pt1 | contig 15579 bp, 15 predicted proteins | sample June2016WEW_7_10_FD_132977 | JGI IMG/M metagenome (GOLD analysis project Ga0187887, IMG submission 132977) | Peatland microbial communities from SPRUCE experiment site at the Marcell Experimental Forest, Minnesota, USA - June2016WEW_7_10 | ecosystem: Environmental > Terrestrial > Soil >...
CGCTGGACGCGTTCAAATTACGGGCGAGTACGTGGGAGTTCTCGGCAAAGTCGACTACAACTTTGTTGCAAGCCTCGGCCAGGACGTTGTTGCCCGCTTCGCGGATGAGTTGATCGACGGAGTTTACATTGTTTATAACGAATTCAAGTCCGTCATCGCGCAACGCCTGGTGGTTGAGCATCTCTTGCCAATCAAGGAAATTGGCGAAGTGGACATCGGCATGGCGGAAGAAGCGACTGAAGAAGAGCGCAAGCGCAGAGTCGAAGCTGCCAAGTCCACCGGCGTCGGTGTTCGGCCACTCGATACGCACGAGGTCGACGAAGCGGCCGGCAAGTTCGCCACCGCGGACGTCGACTATATCTATGAGCAGCCGCCCGCACAGCTCTTTAGCGAACTTTTGCCGAAGTACATCAGCATTCAGATTTTTCACGCGCTCATGGAATCCGTGGCAGCCGAGCACGCTGCCCGTATGACCGCCATGGATGCGGCGACCAACAATGCGTCAGACATGATTGATTCGCTGACGCTGATCATGAACCGTGCGCGCCAGGCCAAGATCACGAAAGAAATTATCGAGATCGTCAGCGGCGCAGCCGCACAAGGATGAAGAAGCCACTAGCTGCTGGCTACTAGCTTCTAGCAAGCTGAGCCAGAAATGGTTCCACAAGTCGGTTTTGCAGAGGACACGGATTCGGGTAGGCCACGCATTCGGGTAGGCCACGCATTCGGATAGGGCACGCATTCGGATAGGGCACGGCTTTAGCAGCGCCGAAGGTGGGATAGGTTTTGAAGGGGTGCGGCTTTAGCCGCACCGAACGTGGCCACAAAGTTTCGGGGCTTTAGCCCCTGAGGTTTTGATTTTGCTCGCTAGCAGCTAGCGGCTAGAAGCTGAGGTTTTATGCCAGAAAATATCGGACATGTAATTCAAGTCGCGGGCCCCGCCGTTGACGTTCAATTTGTCGAGGCGTCCATGCCTCCCATCTATCAGGCGCTCCGCGTCGTCAGCGAGGGCTTCAACACCCCGATGCCCATCGATGTCATCCTCGAAGTGCAGCAGCACTTGGGAGAAGGCCGTGTGCGTTGCGTCGCCATGCAGCCCACCGACGGCATGGTGCGCGGCATGAAAGCCATCGATCAGGGCGGCCCGATTTCCGTTCCAGTCGGCCGCGGAACGCTGGGTCGCGTGATGAACGTCATCGGCGAACCGGTCGACAACCTCGGCCCCGTCGCCTACGACAAGCGGATGCCCATTCACCGCTTGGCCCCGGCATTCGATGAGCAATCCACGACCGCTGAAATGTTCGAGACCGGCGTGAAGGTCGTTGACCTCATCCAGCCCTTCCTGAAGGGCGGAAAAATCGGCTTGTTCGGTGGCGCGGGCGTCGGCAAAACTGTCGTCATCATGGAACTCATCAACAACGTCGCCAAGCAGCACGGCGGTTTCTCCGTTTTCGCCGGCGTCGGCGAGCGCACCCGTGAAGGCAACGACCTGTGGCTTGAAATGTCCGAGTCAGGCGTTATCAAGCCTGGCAAGCCCGATGAGTCAAAAGCCGCTCTCATCTATGGCCAGATGACCGAGCCTCCCGGCGCCCGCCTCCGCGTCGCTCTCACGGCTCTGACCGTTGCCGAATTTTTCCGCGACGAAGAAGGCAGTGACACGCTCCTCTTCATCGACAACATTTTCCGATTCACGCAAGCTGGATCGGAAGTATCCGCGCTCCTGGGTCGTATGCCCTCCGCCGTCGGATACCAGCCGAACCTCGCCACCGAAATGGGCGAATTGCAGGAGCGCATTACATCCACGAAGAAAGGTTCTGTCACCTCCGTGCAGGCGATCTACGTGCCCGCTGACGATTTGACCGATCCCGCTCCGGCAACTACGTTCGCTCACCTCGACGCCACGACGGTTCTTTCGCGTGCCTTGACCGAGATCGGTATTTATCCTGCCGTCGATCCTCTGGCTTCGACGTCGCGCATTCTCGACCCGCGCATTGTCGGCCAGGATCACTACGATGTCGCGCAGATGGTGAAGAAGACGCTGCAAACTTACAAAGATCTGCAGGACATCATCGCCATTCTCGGTATCGACGAATTGAGCGAAGATCAGAAGCTGACCGTTGCCCGCGCCCGCAAGATTCAGAAGTTCCTCTCGCAGCCGTTCTTCGTGGCCGAACAATTTACGGGCACGCCGGGACGCTACGTAAAGATTGCCGACACCGTAAAAGGCTTCCGCGGAATCGTCGAAGGCAAGTACGACGACATCCCGGAGCAGGCCTTCTACATGAAGGGAACGATCGAAGAAGTGCAGGAAACGGCCGAGAAAATGAAGGCCGTAGCAGCATAGGAAATTTAGCCGTCAGCCCTCAGGTAAATCGGGGTTAGCTGATGGCTGAAGGCTGATCGCTGACAGCTAAAATGGCAGACACTTTCCAACTCGAGATCGTCACCCCCGCCAAACTGGTCGTAAAAGACGCGGCTGAAGAAGCCCAAATTCCCGGCCTTGACGGTTATCTGGGAATCCTTCCCGGCCACGCCCCGCTGATCACTGAGTTGAAAGTCGGCGCCATCACCTACAAGTCCGGCGGCACCACTCACACGCTTGCCGTGGCTTGGGGATTCGCGGAAGTCCTGCCCGACAAGGTCACAATCCTGGCCGAGACTTGTGAGCGCCCTCAGGAAATTGACGTCGCCCGCGCCGAAAAGGCAAAGACGCGCGCCGAAGAACGCCTGAAGAGCAACAGCACCGATGTGGACTACGATCGCGCCGAGGATTCCCTGCAGCGCGCCGAAACTCGCATCACAGTCGCCAAAGAAAAGTGAGCGATCCCAAATCGTAATTTTCCGCCACAGCTCCTATTGACAGCGCCCTCAAGATGTAGGTAATATCACTACTGAGGAGTGCGGGATGGAAAAGGCAATTTCGGCCGCCGACGCGAATCGGAATTTTTCCCAATTGCTGCGCGAAGTTCGTGACGGTCAGAGTTTTGTCGTTACGAGTCACGGCCGCCCAGTGGCGCGTCTGGCCCCATTCCAGGGTGGTGCAACCACCGCAGCGGGCGCACGCATGCGGCTTTTGAAGCGCCTCCGCGCGCAACCGGCAGCAAACATCGGACGCTGGAAACGCGACGAACTCTACGAATAAATTGAACTTGCGAATTGCCCTCGATACTAACGTGCTGGTCTATGCGGAGGGAGTGAATGGTGCGCCTCTCAGAAAGAAGGCGCTCTCCGTGATTGAACGGCTCGACCCCGCAAACACTTTTGTACCGGTTCAGGCGCTGGGTGAGTTATTTCACGTCCTCGTTCGCAAGGCGCAGTGGAAGCCAGAGCAAGCTCGCAAAAGTATTCTCGACTGGCAGGACACCTTTGCGCTCATCGAGACTTCGCCCTCCATCCTGTTCGCAGCCGCGGAAGTTTCGGCCCGGCATAACTTCGGTATATGGGATGCGATTATGCTCTCGGCCGCATCCGCTGCCGCTTGCCGCTTGCTTCTTTCCGAGGACCTCCATTCCGGGTTTACTTGGAATGGGGTCACAGTCGTAAATCCTTTTGCCGAGCCGCAACATGCTTTGCTCGAGGAATTATTGGGCAATTGAATCGAAATCGACATGCTCGGGGGGCCTAGCAAAGATTGGGTAGGTCCCCTTACTGTTTTCTAGCGAGGCATTCATGGCAATCGAAAAGGTAGGAGTCATCGGAGCTGGCACCATGGGCAACGGCATTGCTCACGTCTTCGCCCGCACCGGATTCAATGTTGTGCTGTGCGACGTCGAGCAGCGCTTCCTCGATCGGGGCCTTCAGACCATCGGCAAGAACCTTGATCGCGAAGTCTCGAAGAGCAAGATCACCGAAGCCGACAAGTCCGCCACCCTGGCCCGTATCGCTTCGACGGTCGATCGTGCGCAACTCGCCCCCTGCGATCTAGTCGTCGAAGCGGCAACGGAAAAATTCGAAATCAAGTCCGAAATCTTCCGCGACCTCGATCGCATCATGAAGCCCGAAGTAATTCTCGCCTCCAACACCTCCTCAATCTCCATCACCAAAATTGCCGCTTTGACCAAGCGCCCCGACAAAGTTATCGGAATGCACTTCTTCAATCCGGTCCCGGTGATGAAACTGGTCGAAGTGATCCGCGGCCTGGCAACCTCGCAGAGCACCTATGAAACCGTCCGCGACCTCTCCGTGAAGCTCGAAAAAACGCCGGTCGAAGTGAATGATGCCCCGGGCTTCGTTTCCAACCGCGTCCTCATGCCCCTGATCAACGAAGCCATTTTCGCGGTCATGGAAGGCGTCGCCACTCCGCAAGCCGTCGACGAGGTCTTCAAACTCGGCATGGCGCATCCCATGGGCCCCCTGACGCTCGCCGACTTTATCGGCCTCGACGTCTGTCTCGACATCATGCGCGTCCTGCACGATGGCCTCGGCGATCCGAAATACCGTCCGTGCCCCTTGCTGATCAAAATGGTCGATGCTGGTTGGCTGGGCCGTAAGAGCGGCCGCGGCTTTTACTCCTACGCGTGATCACGACGGTTAGAATGAGCGCATGACGAATTCACTGGGAGACTTTCTTCCCAAGCGAGAGCCCGGCGGCGACGCGTTCTACTATTTAATGGCCGCGATCTTCGGAGCCGTGGCCGCGTGGACCGACATCAAAGTCGGCGATCTGCTTCTGACTGCGACCATCGTGGTCGCGTCCTGCATACTCCTCGGCTTCCTGAGCCCGCGCAAGCCCTGGCGCTGGGTATTCCTGATCGGAATATGCATGCCGGTAGTCGAGTGGTTGGCGTACTTCTTCCTGACTGAAAAGCCGACCCGCGCCCAGGTCTACGAGTCCTTCCTAGGATTCGTCCCCGGAATCGCCGGCGCCTACGGCGGAGCAATCGCCCGCGGTGTCGTCGACAACCTGTTTCCGAAGAAGTGAACCTCTTTGGTTCTTTCGACGTGGAAACAAGCCTTACCAAGTCGCCGCCAGACTCGATGTCTAGAGTGTGCCTCTCATCGCAGCTTGCTCTTTACGATCGCAATCGCCTTGTCGAGCACTTCATCCTTACCGGCACGGATTCCCGCCAGCGTAGGCCGCACCTCGACGGTTGGCTGCAGACCTAGCCGCTGCAGTTGACGCCCGTCGGCATGCCAGACTCCTTGACCGCTGAAGTACACGTGAATGCCTCCCGGCACCGAGAAATTTGTGACGTCGCCATTGGCCCCTTCGGTGGGGCTACCTATGAATTGTGTGCCGTTTGCCGCCTCAAAAAACAACCCTGTATGCTCGGCCTGGCTGATCGTACGCTCATCGACCAACATCACCGTCAGCCCGTGATAACGCCATTTGTCGGTAGGCGGCAGCCGTTGCAGGAATGTTGAAACCTCCTGAGAACTGGAAAGCTCGCCGTTGGGAAGATCGGGCGACATCGGATCTCGTCGCTTAAACAGCGCGGCCACTACATCGGTTTTGTCCGTCAGGCGCGGGGCGATCGGCCAACCCGTTCCTTGCGGGTAACCGCGATCGTCAAAGATAATGGCGGGACAGTTTTTGAATTTCTCGAACATCTCGTCCACCTGCGACACCGGCAGGCGATCGAGGTCGGCATATCCAATGTTGCCGGGCAGCACTCGCAAAATATCGCCGGTGCGGTCGCCCGCTGTCTTGGGCATGTATTCGGTTTTCCTCGCCACTTTGATTTCTCGCACCTGGTCATGAATGTCGCGGACAGTAATGGTTGCGGTGGAATCCTTGGGCCCTCGCGCGATGGCTCTTTGCGCAGCGACATACATCCCCGCCTGAGGTGTGGAGTGAGCCGTATACTTCAGCCGCTCTGCAATTCTGCTGCTGGCATCCTCTCCATCAACCTTCAGGATCACGTCACCGATTTCAAGCCCGGCATCTTTCGCCGCCTGCGCATTCGTAAACGCGGTGATCACCGGGAGACCCTCGATCATTCGCACGCGCACGGGTGCGCTGGCATTTCCAAAATAGTTTCGAAGGACGGGGCTGGTGACGGCTCCATGGCTGTCGTGGATATGGGTTACCATCTCAGCGACTGCCAGGTTGTAGTCGAGAGCGTCCTTGGCTCCCTCCACTCGCGGGATAAACTGACGCAGCGTCTCATCCCAGTCCTCACCCATGAACTCCTTATAGGGAAAGAAATAGTCGATGACTGCCCAGATGCGAAACGCCCCGAGGACGCGATATTCTGGCGCCGGGTACGCCATATCGTCATAGGTCTTATCCAGCAGCGGCGCTGCACGCTCCGCCAGTTTCGATCGGGACGGCGACGAAAATTTGCCACTCTTTGCAAATTCGATCGCCGCTTGTAACGCAGGATTCTGATCGCCTTTCAATCCCGAAGCCGGTACCACCACGTTGGGAGCGAATCCGCTTGTCCCGTCTCCGTAAACCAGTTCGCCCAACCGCATTTGCGCCTGCACGCCGTCGGGAAGGTTGACAACGAGCGTACTAACCGTGGCGTCGTCGCTGGACGATCCCTCCGCAACAATTGCGCCTCGCCCCGACGCTTGAAAACCCAATGCCATCTCGGGCAAGTCCGCCTGGGGACCAATCAGAAAAACCACCGGAATATTTCTTGCGCCCGGTGCTGGCTTGATACCTTGACGGCCTTCGACGTAAAAGCCCGAACTATAGCTGCCGCTGGTCGTGCCGTCCTGCGGAGGGTAACCAATGTGCATGCGACGACGTTCGCTCGGCATCTCGAGAGGTACGGTGGTCAGGGCGCCCGGCAGACCGCTGTCAGAGATACCATACGCCGCCATCCCTCGGTCGGCGTCGGACGGCGGCGATGCAGGACGCAGGTCAAACACTGCGGCCGTCGCTGCGGGGAACTCTTTTTTCAGGGCCTCCAATTTTTCCCCGGTTCCGACAAAATCCTGGAAGTCTGAGTAATTCGTCATCGAGACGACCAGCACCCCGTCCGCGGTCTTCCGGAAAGCGGGCTGCCGTTCCGCGGATGGCGAGGAAGCTGTCAGGGCAGCAGCCGAAACACTGATCACGTGCGTGATGGGATCACCGAGTTCGCCCAGCATACCGTCGACGGCGGCGGCGTACTCTGCGCGATCCCGCGCAGCATTGACCTTCGGGATCGCTGTGACGAGCGCCTTGTCCCAGTCAATGTCTCGATATGCAAGATACGGATGGAAGTACTTTACTGCCGCCCACAATTTGGCGAGCGCAACCAGGCGGTCGATGCGTGCAGATTCCGCGGCTGTTTGCTGTGCGTATGCACTCAGCAAACTCGAAAAAATCACAAGTATGACAGCGGCAATACCAGGCACTGAGGAGCGGAGTTTCACAGGAGCCTCAATTCTCGCTCGCAACCGGCGTTTCTCTAAGCAACGCCAAGAAAGTGTCTTGACGATTTCCGATCCAAGAACCGCCGTAGCGTGATCGCAGCGAATTCTAGCGTATTGCTGCTCGCTTCTTAAAGCGTTTGAGAATCGGAAGCGTGTTGCCGATCTAAGGTATGTAGCGGCCAAACTGAAGGGGAGTCTATCCAAGGTTTTGGTCTGGCCTCAAAGGTCCCGGTCCCACATAATTCACTCCCGTTTCCACAGCCCATCAGCGTAAGCTAACGCCATATGGCAGTGTCGGTGTCGGTGATGGCCAGCGGCAGTCGTGGGAACTGTTCGCTTGTAGCCAGCAGCTCAACCCGCATTCTTGTGGACGCTGGTCTATCCGGTCGCGAAACTTTCAAGCGCCTGAAGGGCCTGGGCGAGCGCACCGAAGACATCTCCGCCATTCTGATCACTCACGAGCATTCCGACCACGTCGCGGGACTGCAGCGCCTCGCAACAAAACTGAAGATACCCGTCTTTCTAACCGAAGGCACGCATCACGCATGGAACCGCGCCATGCGCGACGAAGAAGGCAAAGTACCTGAGCTCCCGAGAACCGAGCATTTTTCTGCCGGCCGCAGTTTCCGCGTCGGCGACATCGAGGTTTCACCCTTCACCATCCCCCATGACGCCGCCGATCCCGTCGGCTTCACCTTCCGCGCCGAAGGAATCAAGATCGGCTTCGCCACTGACCTGGGCTATATGCCCGCCAGCGTTCGGAACCATCTCCGCGGCTGCAACGTATTACTCATGGAGTCGAATCATGATGTTGAAATGTTGCGCTCCGGTCCTTACCCGTGGTCGGTAAAGCAGCGCGTCATGAGCCGCGTGGGCCATCTGTCAAACGACTCACTCGCGGAATTCTTCTCCAGCGACTATGATGGAGTTGCTGAATACGTTGTGTTGGCGCATTTATCTGAACAAAATAACCATCCCGAAGTCGCGCGGGCATCAGCAGAACAGGCTCTGCGCGCCCGTCAGGGGCTCTGGAGCAATCGTGTGCTGCTGGCTTCCCAAACCGAAGCCATGGTGCCTATCCGGCTTTAACCTGGGCCGTGACCTCCTATGAATGACTGTGTTGAACCGATCGTAGGGAAGATCCTTGCGGGATGGCGGTATGACATCTCCGGCCTTGCTCCGGAGATGCGCGGGGACTACGAGCTCCATTTCGCCACCTGCGAGCACTGCCGCAGCCGCCAGAAGATCCATCGCATCATTGATATTTCCCTGATCGTGCTTGCGTCGGCTTCCGCCGGTGTCTTTCTACTGGCCTTCGCCGCCATCCGTCACTTTGAGCCGCGCCACACCTTCTGGCTTGAGGTCGGCGCTCTTGTCGGCTTCGCGCTTTCCGCCTTGATTTGGCTCATCGTCGCCGTCGCCACCCCTGCGCCCATGGCAGTTGTCGACGTAGCGAAGCTGGGAGCGCGCCACGTGCATGATCGTCTCCCCGCTGAGATCCGGGAGCGCTTGCCCGAAGAACTGCGCGTGAAAATTACGGGATCATAAGAAATGTGTGGGGGACGAGCGTCCTCGGCATCGCGAGCGACATCCAAGTTCTAGAACAGCCAATGAGCCTGAGATCCAAAGTCCTTACAGTTCTGTTGATCGCCGCAACAGCAGCGGGATCATGGGCGCTAGCGCAAGGACGCTTCCCATCCGTCAAATCGGGTGGTCGTCCGTCGGGCTGCCACGAGCACAGCCGCAACACGCCCCAGACCCCAACTCATGATTGCTGTGTCACAGGTCATGATGTGGCTATTCTGCAAGTTTCCCAATCGCTGCGACCAGATGCCCAGTTCGATCAGCAGGCCCTCGCTCTCTTCGAACCTTCGTCGACTTTGATCTCAGCCGTTCTCGAATATCCTGCGTTCCACTCGGCCACGCTTTCCGGCGCGGTTTCGCTGCGCGTCTAACCTCGCTCGCGGCCCTTCCTTTTTTAGCTTAGTCAACCAATGCCTGAGGAGTGGAACGTGCGTCGTTTGCTTTCTTGTTTCTTCATCGTCAACGTGCTGTTATTGCGGCTTGCCGCGCAAGAGGTCGATCCTCATCCGCAGGGGTCCGATCAGAGGGGTCAGGCCATGCATGACGAAATGAACATGCCCGGCATGACCATGGACGCGTCTCAGCCGCCTTGGATGCCATCCGCCCACGTCAGCTCCGGCACAGGCTGGCAGCCCGCCGCCACCACGATCGATTCATGGATAAAATCGTTCGGCGGTTGGGATGTAATGGCGCACGGGGTTGTGTTCGTTGACTTCAATAAAGCTGGCGGCCCACGCGGCGAAGGCAAGGCTGAGTCCGTGAATTGGCTCATGCTGATGGAGCAACACAAACTCTGGAGCGGTACTCTGCTGTTTCGTGAGATGTTTTCTGCTGAGTCATTGACCTCGCCGCATCCCGGATTTCCCGAGCTTTTCCAAACCGGAGAAACCTACCACGGCCAGCCACTCGTCGATCACCAGCATCCCCACAACGTTTTCTCCGAACTGGCTCTTGATTATCAGCGCCCTCTCGGACGGCCCGGCGACCACAGATTCTCGTGGCTTTTTTACGGAGCCGCTGCCGGCGAGCCTGCGCTCGGCCCCGTGGCCTATGTGCACCGCGCCTCGGCCTCCGAATTGCCCATGGCGCCGCTGTCGCACCACCTGCAGGATTCCACCCACATCAGCTTCGGAGTCCTCACCACCGGCTTGGTCTTCGCTCGCTTCAAAGTCGAAGGATCGCTATTCAACGGCCGCGAGCCCGATGAAAAGCGCTATTCCATCCAGTTTGCTCCGCTCGACTCCTGGTCAACGCGTGTGAGCATTGCACCATCGCCGAACTGGACCGCCCAATACAGCTTCGGACGTCTCGAGCATCCCGAAGCCCTCGAACCCGGCAGCCAGCGCCGCCAGACGGCGTCGGTCGAATATGTCCGCAACTTCACCAAAGGAAAGCTGGCGAGCGGATCTTGGTCTACCTCTTTGATATGGGGCCGGGTCCACAAGGTATTCGACGATCACAATCTCAACGGCTATGTGCTCGAAAGCACTCTCACCTTCCAGTCGAAGAACTGCGCGTTCTCGCGCGTGGAACTCGTCGACAAGGATGAACTCTTCCCCGCTGATCCATCCTCTCCGAGTTTTCGTATCGGGGCCTACACGTTTGGAGGTGATCGCGATCTCATTCAGAATCGGCTCTGGCGGCTCGCATTAGGCGCGGATGTCACTTTCTATTCGAAGCCCGCGGCTCTTAACGTGTCCTATGGCGCCAACCCTGTTTCCTTCCAGATTTTTCTGCGAGTACGCCCAGGTTCGAACCATGGCGCGCATTAGAACTGGTCTCATAAATGGTTTTGGGTAGGGCACGGCTTCAGCCGTGCCGTTCGGGGCCAATAAAAATGCGGGCTTTCCTAAAAGAAATGAGGCCCCGCGTTTCAATCTGCGAGGCCCCTGGATCGGCGACTCGCTTGCAGGACGCCAGTTTACCTTTCAGCCCATCCGCAGTTAAAGAACAAAGAACTGGGGTAGTGTCTCAGTTTTAATTTTTCTGTGGATGGCGTGTCTTGAAGAAGGAACGCCAGAACCAATGTGTTCTCGGGCTAGACAGCAGGCACACTCGCACGGTAACACCAATCGCGATGGCAGCAACTGCCAGAGCGGGAACAACAAGTGAGTTGGCAGAATAAACAGACAAAAGATTAGGCATGGATGCGGCCCTCACCATGATTATATTGATGAGACCAGTTCTAGTCTGCTGGTATTTCTCCGTGGTCTCTGTGCCCTCTGTGGTTGAAGCTCTTGGGGATCACCACGGAACTAACGCAGTTTCCCAAAGCCTCGGGAATGCGATAGCTTCTAATCATGGGCCGGTCGTCGCGAAAGGAATCCCCTCGTGTGTATCCAGGATGAGCAGGAGCTTGTTTACTTGAAAGCCGTTGGCCGCATCGTGCGCCTCATGCTCGACGCGATGAAGGCCGAAGTCCGCCCCGGCGTTTCCACGCAATATCTGGACGACGTTGGCGCCCGCGTGATGGAGCAGAACGGCGCCCGCTCCGCTCCTCGCATGGTCTACAAGTTTCCGGGCGCGAGTTGCATCAGCATCAACGACGAAGCCGTCCACGGAATTCCCAGCGACCGCACGCTCGAAGAAGGCGATCTGGTGAAGCTGGATGTCACGGTTGAAAAAGACGGCTTTATGGCCGATGCCGCGATCACAGTTCCGGTCGGCAAGATCAGCGATCAGGCCGAGAAATTAATGCTCTGCGCCGAGCAGGCTTTTCACCAGGCCATGCTCGTTGCCCGTGCCGGATTCCAGGTGAACGAGATTGGAAAAGTCGTGGAACGGGAAGTCCGCAAGTCCGGATTCACGGTGATCCGCGAGCTAGGCGGCCACGGCATTGGCCGCACCATCCACGAACTGCCGCACGTTCCCAATTATCCCGACCCGCAAGCCCTCCAGGTCATGAACGAAGGCCTGGTCATCACTGTGGAACCGATCATTTCCAGCGGCGCTGGCCGCGTGTTTACCGACAAAGATGGTTGGACGCTCCGCACCGGCGACCGCTCACTTTCCGCCCATTTTGAGCACACTCTGGTCATTACCGCCGCCGCTCCCATTTTGCTGACCGCGGTTTCTTGAGGACTTCGCATTTCTCTCAAATTCTGTTATCCCGAGCAAAGCGAGGGATCTGCATTTGGTCAATGGCAAGAACTCGACAATTGCCTTGAAGAGCAGAATCACGGCAACACGCGCGTAACATCCGTGTGTGCGAAGTCCTCGCCTTTGAACAGCAGCGGCTCCCGTTTTGCCTTCGCCAGTGCATACGCGAAGCAATCGCCAAAATTCAGTCTTGCCGGATGCCCGCTGCCTTTGCCGAAATCGCGGTAGGCAGCGCGCGCCATTCGCGCCTGATTCTCGGTGACCGGCTCAATCGCCACTTCTGCTTCTCGAAGCAACTCATCGAAACGGCGGCTGGCGATGGGATCACGGCTTCCATCAATCACCGCAGCGGCTTCAACATAATTCACTGCGGAAACACGCCGATGCGTGGCGTTCTCGATTGTCTCGGCGAACCTGATCGCTTCCGGTTCGTCACGCAGAATCGCAATCACCGCCGAAGTGTCCAGAATCATCGCGGCAATCCCTTCTCGTCATAAAGCAGGGAATCGTGATCCACGGTTCGAAAAGGCTCTTGCAGGTGAGCTGCACAGTCCTTCCCAATGTTCAATAAGCGTTGCGCAAGACCGCCGCCGCGTTCCCCGCGAACTCGATGAAGACGCTCGCGAACCGCTTGCGTGACCGCTTCTGTCATGCTTTCGCCCGTCGCCTTCGCCAACTGCTGCGCGAGTTCGTGCGCTTCCTCGTTCTTGATGTTCAGGCTCACAGGATGTCTACCAATCTACCTCAATATTCTACCATACTAGAAGAAAGCCGCCTTAAATCTCCTCCGTGCTCCTCCGGGTGCTCCGCGGTTTGAGCCTTTTGTCTTCTGGCGAGTGGAACCATTGGTCACCAAAATGACCCTATCCCATTGACCCACCTTTGGCTTCGGGTTAAAGTCATACGCTAGGGTTCCTGTACTGCCCCCAACCCTCATAAAAGTGCGCCCACTTGTGTCCAAATTCGTCCTGATACTGGGGCTCGTTGCCCTTGCCAGTGCCGCCTGGGCCGCGCCAGCGCAGTTCTCTGCGCAGAAACGCATCGGCCTTACCACAGGCGACCAGTGGGAGCCAGCCGTGGCCGCCGACGGCTCGGGCCGCGTTTACACTCTCTACCCGCACTATGGCGCGGTGCCCGATTGCGACGACTGCCGCATTCCTACCATGCTTTTGATCGTCAGCAACGATAACGGCAAGACCTGGCAGGCCCCGCACATCATGCTCGATTCCGGCGCCGGCCAATTCGATGCCCAGATTGCCGTCGATCCTGCCGATCGTCGCACGGTTTTCGCCGCCTGGCTCGAGAATAAGAAACGCCAGGTGATGCTCGCGAAGTCGGCCGATTCCGGAGCCACCTGGACTTTCACGATCGCTGCACGCAGCGATGAGGAACTCGACAAGCCTGCCCTCGCCGTTCGCGGTCAGAACGTCTACATCTCCTTCAATCACGAAGAAGAAGTCTGGGTCGCCGCTTCGCAGGACGGAGGCCGCAGCTTTGTACCCGCCCGCGTCAATGCCGAAAGCCGTCCCGGCTGGTCGCTCTTAGGCTCGGCTACGGTCGACCCCGCAGGCAGCGCCTATCTTGCATGGGCGTCGTATTCCAAAGCCGGAGGCGCGCGCGGCTCGGTGAATATCTACGTCTCCAAGTCCGCCGACGCAGGCAAGAGCTGGACCTCGAAGCTCCTCGACACCTCGGCCTCGTCTCCCGACTGCAAAGATGAAGACTGCGGCGAGGGGTTCCTGGGCGCGCAGATTGCCATGACCTCCGACAGCGACGGCACTTTGTACGCGCTCTGGAATGCGGGCCGCACAGCCATGGGAGCGCAGCAGATTTACTTTTCGTCATCGACCGATGCGGGCGAAAACTGGCTGCCGCGAGTCAACGTCTCATCCTCGACGCCGAATGCGGAACATGCTTTTCCCGCAATTGCTGCCGTTAACAACGGCGACGTGAGAATTGCCTGGATGGCTACTGCTCCAACCACGGATTCCCGCAACACGCTTTACTGGAATACCTACTACCGCAGCTCCAGCAACGGCGGAGCGACCTGGGCGGATGAAATTCGCGTCTCCGGCTATGTGCCTGGCTACAAGTACATCAAGCCCGAAGGCTTCCTGTTTCCATTCGGCGACTATTTCGGCATGACCATCGACAACCACGGCGATACCCACATCGTCTGGGGCGAAGGCCTCAATTACCAGTCCCCAGGCTCCATCTGGCACGCCAGCGGACGATAGCCTGCACCTACCCTGAATCCTTTCGCCGGACCCGACATGACCAGTTATCCTGACTGGCCCTACTGGTTGTGAGCGCTATAGGCCCCGGTTACACTCATTGGCGGGGTTCTGTGCGCTAACGCGATTTCGTCAACATTGTCGAGGCGTGGTCTTTCCTATTGCTCGACCAATTCGACGCGGCGATTGAGCGCCCGGCCGTCCTCGGAGTGATTGGACGCCACCGGCGCATAGGGGCCGTCGCCGAAGGACTGGAGTTGGGCGGCAGACACTCCATATTTTGCGGTAAGCGACTGTACGACTGACGCGGCGCGGCGCTTGGAGAGATCCAGGTTGGCGGCCAGGCCGCCGACATTATCCGTATGTCCGACGACGTAGACCTTAAGGGACGGCTTCCCCTTGAGCAGCTTGGCGACTTCCTGGAGGGCGGAGTCGGATTCAGGCTTGACGTCGGCTTTGCCGGTGTCGAAGAGGATGCCGTTGACGACGATGTGCCCGACGCCGGTGATGCCGGTGGAGAGGTCAGCGGCGTTGGCGACGACATCCTGGGTCAGCGCGGTTTCAGTCACGATGTGCAGTTTATAGTTGTCGCCGTTCGTCACATCCACTTCGATCCAGGTCTTCCCCATATGGGCGGTGAATTGGCCGTTACCGTTGTTCTTGAGGAAGGTGTATCCGGCCGTTTTGAAGGCGGTGACGAGATTGCGGTTTACCTGCGCGGGGCTAGCGCTTGCTGGTTCGTTGTACCAGAGGTAGTGATACTCGCCCTCGATGGCCTTGTCTTCGTGTTTGGTGCCGAGATCGGTGAAAGTGAAGGACTTGTCGGGCATGTTCTCGCATTCGTAGATTATGGACCCGGGAAAACGCGCGATCAGTGGGGAGTCCTTGCATCCCGGTGCGTCCTTTGCTTGTGCCAGGCAGAAGTGAAGCGCGAACGGCAAGGCAAGGCATACGAGCACAATGCGGCTAGCCTTCATCTAACCTCCAATTTCGTGGCGATTGGAACTGAAAATCAATGCTGATTGAACCTGGTGCTCATGTCTGGCCTTTTACACGAAACCCACAGCACCGCCGCCGAGCGTCTCGACGATGCGGTAGTGCGATGTGGTTCAACGACCATCAGGGGCAAATCTTACGTCGGTGAAACGGGCAAGTCAATGAAAACCACAGAGTCGGCGGGGCTCGGACGCATTGCTGTTGTAACATCGCCATAGCACTCACGATCCCAAGACCACCCGCCCCCCAAAAGCGAAGACCATCAGTCCGTCAGCATTCCCCCCGTCAACTCGCTAATCCGCTCAATCCGCTGCTCCCGGCAATATTCCGTCAGATCCTCCACTAGCCGTTCCGTCGC
>Ga0187887_10002250_pt1 | contig 15577 bp, 9 predicted proteins | sample June2016WEW_7_10_FD_132977 | JGI IMG/M metagenome (GOLD analysis project Ga0187887, IMG submission 132977) | Peatland microbial communities from SPRUCE experiment site at the Marcell Experimental Forest, Minnesota, USA - June2016WEW_7_10 | ecosystem: Environmental > Terrestrial > Soil > Wetlands...
ACGATGCGCTCGATCACGTTGCGCAGTTCCCGAACGTTGCCCGGCCAGGCATAGCGCATGAGCGAGTCCACGGCATTGTCGGTGATTTCGCGGGGGCGGCGGCCGTAGGCGGAAGCAAACTCCTTGAGAAAATGACGAGCGAGCAGCGGAATATCTTCCTTGCGTTCGCGCAGCGGCGGCACCACGAATGGCACCACGTTCAGCCGGTAGAAGAGGTCTTCGCGAAAATTCCCTTTGGCAATTTCTTCTTCGAGGTCTTTGTTGGTAGAGGCGATCACACGCACATCGACAGTCACTGGATCGTCGCTGCCAACGGGTACAAAGCGCTGCTGCTCGAGAGTGCGCAAAACCTTCGACTGTGTTTTGAGACTCATGTCGCCGATCTCGTCAAGGAAAAGTGTTCCGCGGTCCGCCTTTTGGAATTTGCCTTCCTTGTCAGCGGTGGCTCCGGGAAATGACGATTTGCGATGGCCGAAAAGCTCGCTGTCGATCAGGTCTTCGGGCAGGGCTGCGCAGTTGATCTCGATAAACGTTTCGTCCTTGCGCAGGCTTTGCAGGTGAATGGCGTGCGCGACCAGTTCTTTGCCTGTTCCAGATTCGCCATAGATCAAAACGCGGCCATTGGTGGGAGCCATCAGGCCGATCTGCTGGCGCAGGGCTTTCATGGGAACGCTGTCACCGACGATTACACTCTTCGACTGCAACTGCTTGCGCAGATCGAGATTTTCATGACGCAGACGGTGCGCTTCCGCCGCGTTCTTCACGAGTATGAGAGTTTTTTCGAGCGAAAGAGGCTTTTCCGCGAAATCGTACGCACCCAGTTTGGTGGCGCGCACCGCCGTTTCGATGGTGCCGTGGCCCGAGATCATGATCACCTCGGGCGGATCTTCGAGCGCACGGATTTTTTCCAACACCTCGAGGCCGTCAATTCCCGTGAGCCAGACATCGAGCAGGATGACGTCAAAGGTCGACTTGCGGAGTTGATCGAGGCAGTCTTCCCCGCTCGGGCTGACGCTGGTTTTGTGGCCTTCGTCCTCGAGAATTCCTTGCAAGGATTCACGGATACCGGATTCGTCGTCAACAATAAGGATATGAGCCATGCTAGCTTGCCGCCGGAGCGCTGATGGTTTCCACCGCCACGGGCAACTCGATCACAAAGCGGCTGCCCACCGGCTTGTTTTCTTCGACGCGGATGGAACCATTATGATCTTCCACAATTCTGCTGACGATGGCGAGCCCGAGTCCCGTGCCGCGTTGTTTGGTTGAAAAGTAGGGAAGAAACAAGCGCTCTTTCACGTCGCGCGAAACTCCGTGTCCAGTGTCGGAGACGGCGAGTTCAACAGCGTCGCGGCTGGCCACCAGCGCGGTCGAAATCGTGATTTCCTTAAGCATCGTGTCGCGCAATGCCTCGGCCGCATTATCGACCAGGTTGGCGACGGCACGCCTGATGGCTTCGGGATCAGCCATGACCGGGGGCAGATCGTGCGCGAGTTCGGTGTGCACGCGAATACCATCCAGCCTTCCATTGAACAAGAGCAGCGCGCCTTCCACCAGATCATTCAGGCTGGCAGGCTGCGGGCGGGAGGCCGGGAAACGGGCGAGGACGGAGAACTCATCGACCAGGTTGCGCACCGTGAGGACGGCATTATTGATCGTCTCGGCGCAGGTGCGAATGACCTCGAGCGAAGCGGGATCGGGCGCCGGGCCGCGCGTCAGATGACGATGGATGCGCTCGGCAGAGAGAGCGATCGGAGTCAGTGGATTCTTGATCTCGTGCGCCACGCGCCGGGCCACCTCGCGCCAGGCGGCTTGTTTTTGCGCGCGCAGCAGATCTGACAAGTCTTCGAATACCAGCACGTATCCGAGCCGCTCGGCCGGATGCTCGAGCGCGGACACCGTGACGGCGACATTGAACTTTGCATGGGGCAATGAGATTTCCATGTTGGCCGCGGTCAGGCCCATGCGATCGGCGCGCCGAAGAAGCGGCTCAAGGTCGTCGAGCACGTCGGCGGGCAAAAGTTCGCGCAGGGGAAGATTCACAAGCGCGGCGGGGCTGGCAAATTCGGACCGATCGGGATGGAACATTCGGGAGAATGCAGCGTTCGCGAGTGTGACACGACGGCCGCCATCGATGGAAACCACCCCGGTTGGAATGCTCTCAAGCACGGTTTCAATGTAACGGCGCCGGTTTTCGAGCGCTTCGTTGGCGCTGCCGAGTTCGCGGCTGGAGGCTTCGATCTGGCGGCTGCTGGATTCGAGCTGCTCGGCCATGCTGTTGAACGATTGCACCAGCTCGGCCAATTCGTCGGTGGCGCGGATGTCAACGCGGTAATCCAATTGGCCCTTGGAGATCGCCTCAGTACCGGCGGCGATCGCGGCGACCGGACGATTGACGAGCTTGGAAAGAAACAAGGCCAGCCAGGTCGAAGCGAAAAGCACGAGCACGGTCAGAAGAAGAAGAAATCCGAGATAGATGCGGCGCACCAGCTTGCGTTGGGCGGCGAGATCAACATAGCGCTGCTGGCTCTCCTGAATCTGCCGGACGGTCTCCGCAAACTTCGGCGGCAGTGGCATAGCTACCAATACTTCGCCACTCTTGGCTTTGGCCGCGCCGATGATGTAGTCGGTCGTGCCCCACCGGAAGTGAGGATGCTCTCCCCGCTGAACTTGTTCGAGCGGAAAGTGATCTTTCATTTGTGGCCACGTAGCAGGCGCGTTCAACAATGCTGCCGCATTGCCGTGATTCAGAGCCAGAACGAATCCGCCCTGTAAGGTTGGGATGTGCTCCTCGAGTTCCTCATTGACCGCCGCGAAATTCCCTTTGGCGAAGGCGGTTTGAAATTCTTCTGACTGGGCGATCGATTGTGCCTCTGAAGTTGCATTCAGGCCGGCATAGTCGTAGAGCTGGGCCGACATGGCCGCAGTGTCGGCGCGCACTTCCTCAACGGGCTGTGAGAACCACTTGTCAATCGAGCGGTTCATCAGGCCATACGAGAACCAGAACATCGCGATAACAGGCAGGAACGATAGCAGCAGATTGACGACCACCAGGCGAGTACGAAACTTCGATCCGGCCACTCCCTGGCGGCGTTCAGCATAAAGCTTGAGCAGGTTGCGGCCCAGGACAAACGATAAAGCGACGAAGGCGGAAAAGATCAGGCCTGTCAGCGTGACGAAGAAAAAAAGCTGCTGGTTGCTGTCAGGGCTGATGAATTTCAGATTGAAGGACGCTTGCGCGATAAGTATGGCGAGCAGCAAGAACGCCCCGATGGCGAGCGTAATGACGACTTTCCGCCGGCCGGAAGGCTTGGATTCGGCGTCGCGAATTGGATCGGTGGTTGCCAAGGGCTGCAACGGTGCCGTATGAGATCGCCTCATTATAGTGCGCGTTCGGCGTTCGTCGGCTAGTGTAGTGCGTCATGCGGAATGACCTGTATTCGTTTTGAAAGGGATGGGCTTCAGCCCATCCGGAAAGCAGGGAAATAAATGCGGCTTCAGCCGCTGAGACAATGATTCGGACGTTTTGCTGGCTTCCGCCGGTCCCTCTAACCCGCCCTTATTTCTGACGCACTACACTGGCTAACGACGCTTGGCCAGCGCATTCCGCAGGGCTACGTAAGCCGGTTTCGGCTGGTAGTTGCGATCAAACATCAGAGCTGCGCCCTGCGTGTGCTTCGAATGCGATCCGATCCATGAATACTTGTCGGTGAATCCCCAGGTCTGGATGGCGCTGCAGCCCGGATGAGACAGGCAAGCTTCGGCGATCTGGCGATAGACGCTGGCTTGTTGCTGCAAGTCGGCGGGGCTGGCATCGCCGCGCGAATCGACGGGAAGGGAAACATCCATCTCGGTGAGGTGAACCTGAAGGCCGAGGGCTGTGAACCGGGCGATGTTAGCAGAGATAGAGGGAATATCAGGATGCAGTGTGCCGATGTGCATCTCGAGCCCGACGCCGTCAATGGGAACGCGCTGGCGCTGGAAGTCGCGGACCATCGTGTAGATGGCATCCGACTTCCGGTTCATTTCCTCGGCTTCGGCTTCGTTATAAAACAGCAGAGCTTGCGGATCGGCCTCATGCGCCCAACGAAAACATTGCGCGAGATACGCCGGGCCTTGCTGTGCATAGCCGATGCCGGGCTGGTCATACCAGATTGTGCTGCGAAGTTGGCCGGTCCGAACGCCTTCGTCGAACGCTTCGTTGGCCACATCCCAGGCGGAAATTTTTCCGCGATAATGGCCGACCACGGTCCTGATGTGTGTCTCAAGCAAGTTCGAGAGTTGGGCGGGTGTGAAATTGCCCTTATTCAGCCAGCCGGGAGTTTGGCGATGCCAGACCAAAGTGTGGCCTCGGACCTTGATGTTATGGCGGTCAGCGAAATCGAGTACTTCATCGGCTTGGTGGAAATCAAAGGATTGCGAATCGGGCCGCAGAACCTCCCACTTCAAAGCGTCTTCGGGTTCGATCATGTTGAACTCGCGGGCCAGCGTGGCGGCGTAGGCAGGCTCGGAGAGTTCTGCGGGGCGTACGGCTGCGCCGATCAGCACGCCGGAATGTTCAGCGGCTTCGCGCAGAGACTCGGGAGCAGGAGGGGCGGCGAATGCGAGACAGAAAAAGGCGAGGGTCCAGGCCCCAATTCGCGTTCTAGGCAAAGTTACGCTCCTGTCGCGGGCGGGCCATTGGGGTCGTCGACAACGGCTCCTGCAAGCTAACTGTTAATGTGCACCGGGAAGAAACTTCTGCAAAGGGCACTGGTCACACTCCGGTTGTGACTTTTTGCAGTAATGTTTGCCGATGCCGACGATCAGGCCGTGCATTTCATTGAAGATCTGAACCAGTGCGACGCGTTTCGCGGTACTCATTCGCGACGGCGGGTGGGAGGAGCCGCGAGGGCCCGTAACAATGGTGAGAGGATCGAGAGAAAGTCGAAGAAAATCATCCTGCAATGGTTTTAGCGATCGCTCGAAGATTTCGCGGATCTCTTCGTAGGTGGCGCGATCCGACACTAGCTGATGGCGTTCCAGAATGCGGCGGGTGTAGGCGTCCACCACAAACGAAGGATGGTTTCCTGCGTACAGCAGGATCGAGTCGGCGGTTTCGGGCCCTACGCCGTGGAGAGCCAGAAGCTCTTCGCGAAGCTTGACGGTGGGCTCGGCGAACATACCACTCAAACAGCCGGCGTAGCGGTCGTCGAGAAACTGGACAAAGTTCTTCAGGCGTTGCGCCTTTTGCCGGAAATAACCAGCCGAACGGATCAACTGTTCCAGTTTCGAGAGAGGCGTGCGGCGGATTCCGCCGATGCTTAACACCCGCGCTTTGCGCAGGTTGGCAAGTGCGCGTTCGACATTTATCCAGGATGTGTTCTGCGTCAGGTAAGCGCCAACAATGACTTCGAATGGCGATTGAGCGGGCCACCAGTGCTGGTGTCCCCAGGCACGATAGAGCGTAGTGAAGTACGCGCGGATGTCTTGCTCCGCATCGGACGGACGAGTCTTTCCGGCAGAGGAATTTTGCCGCGTTCTACGCTTCAGTTCAGTGCGCCGCATCACTTCTTTTCTACACCGAAGAACATGATCTGTTGCGTGCGCTTTCGCGCAGTGTTGCGATTTCTGGCGCTTAACCCATGCCTGCAGTGCGCTTTACCAGATCGCAGTTCAGGTCAGGTACTTAGGTTACTTTTTCAGAATGCCCATTGGGTTGACAATTTGTGTCAGTGCGAAACACATCCGCTGAAGCGCCTCAGGAATCAGCCGTTTCGCATACTCCGTATTCCGGGAATCAGGAGAGATATGTCTCAGCGGCTCGGTGACCTGCTCGTAATCGAAAAGGTCATCACACAAGAGCAGTTGGAACAGGCGACGAAGCTCCAGAAGGAGACGCACTGCCGTCTTGCGTCGGCCTTGGTGAAGCTCGGATTCCTGTCTGACGAGGATGTTACCAACTTCCTGTCGCGCCAATATGGCGTTCCCGCCATCAATCTTTCGTATTTTGAGATCGATCCCGCTGTCATCAAACTGATCCCGTTCGAAACCGCAAAGCGCTACCAGATTCTGCCGCTCAGCCGCGTCGGCGCTTCGCTCACCATCGCCATGGTCGACCCGACCAACGTGTTCGCGATGGACGATATCAAGTTCATGACCGGCTTTAATATCGAGCCGGTCGTCGCTTCGGAAAGCTCAATCGTAGAAGGCATCGATAAGGCCTACGGCACCTCGAAAGAAGAAGAGCTCGAGTCGGTCATGCAGTCGATGAACGATATGGGCGAAGCGAGCGACATCGAAGTCCAGTCGGAAGAGCACGAACTCGAGCTGAAGGAGCTTGAGAAAGCGGCCGACGAGGCGCCCATCGTCAAGCTCGTGAACCTCGTGCTCACAGACGCCGTAAAGCGCGGGGCCAGCGACATTCACATGGAGCCGTACGAGAAAGAATTTCGCGTGCGCTTCCGTATTGACGGCGTCCTGCAGTCGATCATGAATCCGCCCTTGAAGCTGAAGGACGCGATCACATCGCGCCTCAAGATCATGGCAAAGCTCGACATCAGCGAAAAGCGGCTGCCGCAAGACGGCCGCATCATGCTGAAGATGCAGATTGGCGGCAAGAAAAAGCAACTCGACTTCCGTGTATCGACGCTCCCAACGCTGTGGGGCGAGAAGATCGTGCTCCGGTTGCTCGACAAAGAAAACCTGCGGCTGGATATGACCAAGCTGGGTTTCGAGTCGGAGTCGCTGGTGAAGTTCGAAAAGGCGATTTTGAAGCCATACGGCATGGTGCTGGTGACGGGGCCGACGGGATCAGGCAAGACGAATACTTTGTATTCCGCGATTTCCCGCCTCAACCAGCCCGATACCAACATCATGACCGCCGAGGATCCGGTCGAATTCCAGTTGGGCGGCGTCAACCAGGTGCAGATGAAAGAGCAGATCGGCCTGAACTTTGCGGCCGCGCTGCGCTCCTTCCTCCGCCAGGACCCTAACATCATTCTAGTCGGCGAAATCCGAGACTTTGAAACCGCTGAAATCGCCATCAAGGCCGCGCTCACCGGCCACCTTGTTCTGTCGACCTTGCACACCAACGGCGCTCCCGAAACGATTACCCGTCTGATGAACATGGGCATTGAACCTTTCCTGGTCGCGACCTCCGTGCACCTGATCTGCGCCCAGCGATTGGTGCGGCGCATTTGCAAAGACTGCGCGGAAGTGGTGGAAATGCCGCCGCAGGCGCTCATTGACGAAGGTTACACTCCGGAAGAAGCGAAGACCGTGCAGATCATGAAAGGCAAGGGCTGTGCGACCTGCAACAAGACCGGATACAAGGGGCGTACCGGCTTATATGAAGTGATGGAAGTCGACGATGAGATTCGGGAACTCGTACTGGTGGGCGCCTCGGCGCTCGAACTGAAGAAGAAAGCGATTGAACGCGGCATGATCACTCTGCGACGCAGCGGGTTGACGAAGGTCGCGCTCGGTTGGACCACCCTCGAAGAAGTGGCTCGCGAGACGATCCACTAGAACACAGCGGAAGGAAAAGAAGCGATTATGGCACTCTCACTCAGCGATCTGCTCCGGCGCATGCTGGAGATGAACGGAAGCGATCTTCATATCACGACGAACTCGCCGCCGCAAATCCGCGTGCACGGACATCTGGTGCCGCTCGACCTGCCGCAGTTGACGCCGGCGGAAACCAAGCAACTGGCCTATTCGGTGATGACCGATTCGCAGAAGCACCGCTTCGAAGAAAACCTCGAAATGGACTTTTCGTTCGGATTGAAAGGCCTGGCTCGTTTCCGTGCCAACGTTTTCAACCAGCGTGGTGCAACGGCCTGCGTCTTCCGTCTGATTCCATTCGAGATCAAATCGTTCCATCAGCTCGGCCTGCCGCCGGTGGTCAGTAAAATGTGCGACAAGCCGCGCGGCCTGGTGCTGGTGACGGGGCCGACGGGTTCGGGCAAGTCGACCACGCTGGCCGCCATGATCGACAAGATCAACTCCGAGCGGCACGATCACATCCTCACCATCGAGGACCCGATCGAATTCGTGCACATGAACAAGAACTGCGTGGTCAACCAGCGCGAACTGCACTCGGATACGAAGAGTTTCACCGACGCTCTGCGCGCCGCGCTCCGCGAAGACCCGGACGTGGTGCTGATCGGCGAAATGCGCGATCTGGAAACCATCGAATCAGCCTTGCGCATCGCCGAAACGGGCCACTTGACGTTCGGAACGCTGCACACCAATTCGGCTTCTTCAACCATCAACCGCGTGATCGACGTGTTTCCGGCCCACCAGCAATCGCAGATTCGCGCCCAGCTTTCGCTGGTGCTCGAAGGCATCATGTGCCAAAGCCTCTTGCCGAAAGTCGACGGGAAAGGGCGCGCCATGTGCATGGAAATCCTGGTGCCCAATGCGGCCGTGCGCAACCTGATCCGCGAAGACAAGATTCACCAGATTTATTCGGCCATGCAATCAGGCCAGGAAAAGTTCGGGATGCAGACCTTCAACCAGTCCCTGGCGACCGCCTACTTCCAGAAGCAGATCACGATCGAAACCGCGCTCGCCCGCTCCAGCAATCAGGACGAGCTGCAGGAAATGATCGCGCGCGGCACCAACCTGGGTAACCGGGCGAATCCGGCTCCGATGGGCAAGGCCGGGGTGCCATTGAAGAGATGATTTTGAAGGGAAGCCCGGCAGCGGGATCGCCGGGTTGGAATCAGGCACGGGCGCGCGGGGAAGAACGGGCGCTGTGCTGACGAAACAAGAATCAGGAGAAACCAGTCATGCCGGTATTTACGTTTTCAGGGAAGACCGCTTCAGGCGAGAAAATTCAGGGAGAGCGCGTAGCCTCCAACAAGGACGGGTTGGCGTCGCAGCTTCGCAAAGAACGCATCACGCCTGGCTCAATCCGCGAGAAGGGCAAGGAATTTTCCCTGCCGACTTTCGGAAGCAGCAAGATCAAGGTGAAAGAGGTTGCGGTCTTCTTCCGGCAGTTCTCCGTCATGATCGATGCCGGCTTGCCGCTGGTGCAGTGCCTGGAAATTCTCGGCGCGAACCAGGAGAACCCGAATTTTCAGAAAACACTATTGGGCGTGCGGAGCACGGTCGAAGGCGGCGCCACGCTGGCCAATGCCATGCGCCAGTATCCCAACATTTTCGACGATCTCACCACCAACATGGTCGAAGCGGGCGAGACCGGCGGTATTCTCGACCTCATTCTGCAACGTCTGGCGGTCTATGTTGAAAAGGCCGTCAAACTGCGTGCGGCTATCAAATCGGCCTTGATCTACCCGGTCGCGGTCGTCTCGATCGCCATGCTGATCGTAGGCGCGCTCCTCAAGTGGGTCGTGCCAATCTTCGCCAACCTCTTTGTGGGTTTGGGAGTCGCACTGCCTCTGCCGACCCGCATCGTCATCGGCTTGAGCAGTTTCGTGGGACATTTCTGGTGGTTCTTCTTTGCGGGTACCGGCGGCGCAGTCTATGGCATCAAGCAAATTCGCAAGCATCCGCGGGGGAAGTACTACTTTGACGCGATGCTGCTGAAGTTGCCGATTGTGGGCGCGCTGCTGCGCAAGATCGCGGTGGCACGCTTTACGCGTACGCTCGGCACCCTGATTACGTCCGGCGTTCCGATCCTTGAAGGACTGGCGATTACTGCCCGTACGTCGGGCAACGCGGTACTGGAAGAAGCGCTCATGAAGGTGCGCAAAGCGATCGAAGAAGGCCGTACCATCGTCGATCCGCTGCGCGAATGCGGAGTCTTCCCGAACATGGTGACGCAGATGATCGGCGTCGGCGAAGCCACGGGCGCGATGGATGCGATGTTGCAGAAGATCGCCGACTTCTATGAAGACGAAGTGGATGCCGCTACCAAGGACATGCTGGCCATGCTGGAGCCAGCCATCATCGGCTGCCTCGGCATCACCATTGGCGGCATCGTCATTTCACTGTACATGCCTCTGTTCGCCATGATTTCGAAACTGGCGGGATAGGAAAGACAGCGTTCAGCCTTCAGCCCTCAGCGAAACCCGAAACTTCGGGAGACGACGCTGACGGCGGAAACCTGACGGCTGATGGCTGAAAGCTGACGGCTAACCCCATGCATTCCATCTCCGATGAACGCAACTGGCTGACCTGGCTGGTGAAGGTTCGCATCCTGATCCTCATGGTGCTGCTCGCGATCGAGCTGGCCGTCATTCGACTGACGCCCAGCCCGGTGCCGGTGGTGCCTTTCCTCACCGGGATGGTGCTGTGGTTCGTGCTCTCTCTGTTCTTCCTGTTCCTGGTTTCCGTCTGGAACGAGCACCGGCTGCAAGCCATGCTGCAGGTGCTGGCCGACATTGCCATGGTGACGCTGGTCGTGCATTTGACTGGCGGCATCGACAGCTCGCTGAATTTCCTCTATCCCCTCGTGATTGTGGTCGCCGCTATGCTGCTGCCACGCGCCTGGGCGTATTTGAGCGCGGCGCTGGCTTTCATTTTTTTCGGCGCGGTTCTGGAACTCGGTTTTTACGGTTTCATTCCTTCCTACTCGAACTCCCATCCCAAGTTAAAAGCGCTGCAGGTGGTGATTTTCGTCAACCTGTTCGCTTACTTTGCCATCGCCTACCTGGCGGGCGTCCTCATGAACAAGCTCCGCCAGGTGGATGTGCAGTTGCAAACTGCCAGCGGCGCGCTGGAGAATCTGCAGGCCTTGCACGAGAACATCGTGCAGTCGATGAGCGGAGGCGTCATCACAACCGGGCCCGATGGCCGCATTACGTTGGTGAACCGGGCCGCGCAGCAGTTGCTGGAGATTTCCGAGGACAAGCTGCAAGGCCGCTCGGTGGGCGATTTGTTTCAGGATCCATTGCCGCACTTTGGATTGGGGCGCGCCGGCGCTGAAGTCCGCTACGCCAATGCGAAAGGATTCCGAAAGACCTTTCGGGTCATGGTCTCCGCTCTCAACGTCAGCGTCCGCGGGGACCTGGGTTTTGTCTACACCTTCGACGATCTGACCGAAATCCGCAGGCTGGAAAGGGAAGTGCGCATGCAGGACCGGCTGGCTGCGGTTGGCCGTCTGGCAGCCGCCATTGCTCACGAGATTCGCAACCCGCTGACGTCGATTGCCGGTTCCGTGAGCATGTTATCCGAGACCTCTGCGTTAAATGCCGAAGAGCGTCACCTGTTGCAAATCGTAATCCGGGAATCCGATCGCCTGAACAACATCATCACCGATTTTCTGGCCTACTCGCGCGGCAAACAATACCGTCTGGAACGCGTCAACTTGATTCCATTGCTGGAAGACACGCTCACCCTGGTGGAGAAGCGGCTGGTTGCGGAGAATGCGGGCATCCAGGTGGAGCGCGATTTTCAGAAGCCGGAGGCGTGGGTTCTGGGCGACGGTGACAAGCTGAAACAGGTTTTCTGGAATTTCTGCGAGAACGCGGTGCGCGCCATGAAAGCGAAGGGCGGGACGCTGACGGTGGGGTTGAACGAGCGTGGTTCCGACTGGGAAATGAATTTCTCTGACACGGGCCCGGGAATCCAGCCGCAGCAGACGGAAAAGATCTTCGAGCCTTTCCAGTCGAACTTTGAGGGTGGGACCGGACTTGGTTTGGCGATTGTTTATCAGATCGTGCAGGCGCATGAGGGCAAAGTGTGGGCGCGGTCGGAAGTCGGCAAAGGCACCCACTTTGTGGTGCGTTTACGGCGCATGGAGCAGGAAGAGCGAGCGCAGCCGGAGGACCAAGGCAGGCTCGCCGTATCCACCGCAAAATTCCCCGAGAGCGCGCTCGCGGGAGCAGGAGGTGCGAAGCGTGGGTAACATCCTCGTCTGCGACGACGAACGCTCGATCTGCGAACTCCTCGATATTGCCTTGCGCCGGGACGGCCACAAAGTCGAAACCGTCACGGGCGGCGACCTGGCGAAACGCAAAATCGATAGCGCGTTGTTCGACGTGATCGTGACCGACATCAAGATGCCGGGAGTGGACGGCGTTGAAGTCCTGCGCCACGCGCACCAGGTTTCTCCCGAATCGGCGGTCATCCTGATGACGGCGGTCGACGACTATGAAGCGGCCGTCGAGGCAGTGAAAGCCGGCGGCGCCACCGATTACATCCGGAAGAATCCGGGGCTGGTTGATGAGGTCAAGCTGGCAATCGCGCGCGCGCTTACGCGAGTGTCGCTCAGCCGCCAGAATTTTGCGCTGCGCCGCGACGCTGCGGCCCGCAATTCGCTCGACAACATCGTGGGCGCGAGTCCGGCGCTGGAGAAACTAAAGCAAACCATCCGCACCGTTGCCACCACCAGCAGCACGATCCTGGTGTATGGCGAGAGCGGGACCGGAAAGGAACTGGTGGCTCGCGCCGTGCACACCTGTTCGCCCCGGAATTCCGAGGCTTTCGTCTCGGTCAACTGCGGCGCTTTTCCGGAGACGCTCCTTGAGAGCGAACTTTTCGGTTATGTGAAGGGCGCGTTTACGGGAGCGAACCAGAACCGGCGCGGACTGTTCGAAGTCGCGAACGCGGGCACCATTTTCCTCGATGAAATCGGCGAAATGACCATGCCCATGCAGGTCAAGCTGCTCCGGGTTTTGCAGGAGCGCACCCTGCGTCCGGTGGGCGGCACGAGCGAAATTGCGGTGGACGTGCGCGTGATTGCAGCCACCAATCGCGATCTCGACAAGCAGGTTACCGAAGGCACGTTTCGCGAAGACCTCTACTACCGGTTGAATGTGATTCCGATTCGCGTGCCGAGTTTGCGCGAACGCCGCGAAGACATCGCTCTGCTGGCCAATCACTTCCTGAAGAAATATGCGCCCGGGGCGGGCAAGAACATTCACGGGATGGCAGCGGCGGCGCTGGAAACCCTGACCAGCTATGAATGGCCCGGCAATGTTCGCCAGCTCGAAAACACGATTGAACGCGCGGTCGCGCTGGAAGCAACCAATGAATTGCATGTCGAGTTACCCGCGGAACGTCCTAAGGCGCGCGCGGCCGCCGCTGGCGCGGAGACGGCCGTGACGTTCTCCGGAGGCGCGGTTCTGCCCGAAGGCGTCAACATGGAAAACTATGTCGCGCAGATCGAGCGCTCTCTGCTGCAGTCCGCCCTGGGCCAGACTCAGGGAGTGCAGGTGCGCGCCGCCGACGTCCTTGGAATTTCTTACCGCTCGTTCCGGCACTTGATGAAGAAATACGACCTGTAGAAGCAACTCCCACACGATGCCTACCGGCGAACGGCGAATCGGTCGTCGCCACCAACCACCCACCACCAACCACCAACCGCCCGAGAACCGATTTCTGCCTTTAACCGAGACCCTTCTCCCGCTATACTCATGCGTTCCAGTCGAGCACGCCGAATTTGGCTTGAGGGGGCCGGATTCGGAGGAGGAAAAGTGTTGTCGCAGCAGTCACTTCTGCGCGTTCCCTTGCAGTCCATGGTTCCCGCCTGCAGCGAATTGTGCTTTCCAGCAAATATGTTTTGTCTGTATTTACCCCGGGGGAGATGAGGATGACCATTCTACGATTAGGCAAGTGCCTGGCAATCGGTCTGGCTGTTTGCACGCTGGGAGCGTCCTTAGCAAAGGCTGGCGTGGGATTCCAGCCGATTTCACCTGACGAACTCAAAATAACCAGTGAGCCTCTCGCGCCAGGAGCGCCGGCGATCATTTTGTACCGCCAAGTAGACCGGGACGATAACACGCGCACCTCGCATGAAGACGATTACTTGCGCATCAAGGTTCTCACTGAAGAGGGACGAAAGTATGCCAATGTCGAAATCCCATTTCTGAAAGGACAGCAGGATGTGGTGGGCGTGCATGCCAGAACGATCCGGCCCGACGGATCCATCGTCGAGTTTGGCGGCCAGGCTTTCGACAAGGAACTCGTCAAGGGACGGGGCGTTAAGTATCTAGCCAAGACTTTTACTCTCCCCGAGGTTCAAGTGGGCAGCATCATCGAGTATTCCTACACCATCGACTTGGGCGAGTACATGCTGTTTGACTCGCACTGGATTCTGAGCGATGAGCTTTTCACAAAGAAGGCGAAATTTTCGCTGAAACCCTATCAGGGGAATGGTTACGAAGTATTCCAGTTGCGCTGGAGTTGGCAGGGGCTCACGCCGGACGCCCAGCCAAAACAGGGCCCCGACCGTATCGTTCGTATGGAAGCCGCCAACATACCCGCTTTCGTAACGGAGGAATATATGCCTCCTCCCAATGAATTTAAGTCGCGGGTGGATTTTATCTATACGCGCGGCATCATCTCCCAGCAGAAAGACGATTTCTGGAAGCAGACCGGAAAGCAGTGGAATGGATACCTGGAGAGTTTTATCGGCAAGCGGAAGGCGATGGAGCAAGCGGTTGCGCAAATTATCTCCCCCACCGACCCTGACGATGTGAAACTGCGCAAGATTTATGACCGTGTCCAGCAGATTCGGAATACCACTTTTGAGGTTGAGAAGTCGGAGCAGGAGAAAAAGCGGGAAAAACAGAAGTGGGATGAAAATGTGGAGGATGTCTGGAAGCGCGGCTATGGCAATGGTGCTCAAATCACCTGGTTATTCCTTGGATTGGCGCGGGCTGCCGGCTTTGAGGCTTACGGCTGCTGGGTCTCGGATCGCGGCGAGTATTTTTTCAACCCGGTAACGATGCAAAGCGCGAAATTAAACTCCAATGTGGTGCTCGTCAAGTTGAAAGGAAAGGACCTCTACTTTGATCCGGGTGCGGCTTTCGCGCCATTCGGCTTGCTCCCTTGGTCGGAGACAGGAGTGCAGGGCATGCGTCTGGATAAGGACGGCGGAACTTGGATCAAAACCACGCTGCCGGAGCCTGCGGAGTCCCGAATTGAACGTGTGGGCAAACTCCGGCTCACAGATACTGGCGATCTCGAAGGTAAGTTGACGGTCACCTACGTCGGATTGGAAGCAATGCACCTGCGCGTGGAGGAGCGGCACGCCGATGAAGTGTCGCGCAAGAAGGCTCTTGAAGAGAGCGCGACCTCGCAAATCGCGGTGACCGCCGAGGCAGAGCTGACCAATAAGCCAGATTGGACAAGTTCTGAAACGCCGTTGGTGGCGGAATTCGACCTGAAGATTCCGGGATGGGCATCGAATGCCGGCAGGCGTGTGCTGCTCCCGGCTGCTATCTTTACGGCGGGTGAGAAGGGAGTCTTTGAGCATGCCAACCGCGTTCAGCCCATCTACTTTGAGTATCCTTACCAGAAGATGGATGACGTGACGATCGAACTTCCACCAGGATGGAAGGTGAGCAGTGTGCCGCCCGCGCAGCAGTTAGACTTGAAACTGGTGGTCTACAACGCGAAGGTGGAACAAGGTACAGGGACCCTGCGCTTGACGAGAAAGCTGACGATTGACGCGCTCTTGCTGGAACCAAAGTATTACACGTCGTTGCGCAACTTTTTTCAGGCAGTGCGCACCAGTGACGGAGTGCAGGTTGTTGTACAGCCGGGAGGGACCGATGCGAGCAAATAGCTGGCAAGCGCTACTGATTTTTCTTTGCATCGCCCTGTTCGTGGCGGGAAGTGCGACGCGTGCCGAGGCGGGCGATGCCCCCTCGTGGATGCATTCTCTGGTCGGCGTCAATTTGCC
>Ga0187887_10002251_pt1 | contig 15569 bp, 17 predicted proteins | sample June2016WEW_7_10_FD_132977 | JGI IMG/M metagenome (GOLD analysis project Ga0187887, IMG submission 132977) | Peatland microbial communities from SPRUCE experiment site at the Marcell Experimental Forest, Minnesota, USA - June2016WEW_7_10 | ecosystem: Environmental > Terrestrial > Soil >...
CAGGTCCCAGGGCACGCCGGTGGAGCGAAGCAGCGGACCCGTGACCCCGAGGGCCAGGGCCTCCTCCGCCGTCATGGGCGCGACGCCCACCAGGCGGTGCCGGAAGATCGGTTGGCCGGTCAGCAGCTGGTCGTACTCGAAGGTTCGCTCGAAGATCGTGTCGCAGATGACGAGCACGTCGTCCTGCCAGCCGTCGGGCAGGTCGGCCGCGACGCCGCCGGGTCGCACGTAGTTGAGATTGAGGCGCAGCCCGGCCGTCTTCTCGAAGAAGGCCAGGATCAGCTCGCGTTCGCGCAGCCCATAGATCATCATCGACGTCGAGCCCAGGTCCATCCCGTTGGTGGCCATCCACACCAGGTGCGAGGACATGCGGTTGAGCTCGCTCATCATCATGCGGATCCACACGGCGCGCTCGGGCACGTCGATGCCCAGCAGCTTCTCCACGGCCATCGAGTAGCACAGCTCGTTGATAACCGGGCTCAGGTAATCCATGCGCGTCACGTTGGTGGCGCCCTGGACGTAGCTGAGCTCCTCGCCGGTCTTCTCCATGCCCGTGTGCAGGTAGCCGATCACCGGCTTGGTGCGCAGCACGAACTCGCCGTCCAGCTCGAGCATGAGCCGCAGCACCCCGTGGGTCGAGGGATGCGAGGGACCCATATTGATGATCATCGTCTCGTCGTCACGTCGTTCGTAGTCGACGGACGTGGGATCGAAGCTGTGACCGTCCAGTCGCAGCACGGAGCCGACCTCGCGGCCCAGCTCGGAGGGCTTGGTCGATTCGCGTCGCTTGAGTTCCTGGTCGCCCTCGGACGTCTCGGCGGTCAGCAGTTCCACGCGCTCGACGGTGCGCACGGTGTCGTCACTCATCGCGGTCCCGGGGCTTCCTTGAACTGCACGGGCACTCGCCCGCTGCCGTAGTCCTTGCGCAGGGGATGGCCTTCCCACTCCTCGGGCATCAAGATGCGCGTCAGGTCGGGATGGTGGGCGAAGAGCACGCCGAAGAGGTCGAAGGCCTCGCGTTCCATGGCCTCGGTGCCGGGGTAGAGCGGGAACAGCGAGACCACCTCGGGGTCGTCGTCGCCGGCCTGGACGCGAACACGGACCAGCTGCTTCTTCGAGAGGCTCAGCAGGTTCACCACGATCTCGAAGCGCGTGCGCACCACGCCCTGGGGCAATGCCCGTTCGGGGTGCTCGAGGTAGTCCACCCCGCAGAGGTCCACGCACATCTCAAAGCCGTCGTCCTTGAACGATTCGACGAGGGCGAAGTACTGCTCCTTGGTGGGATAGCAGCACAGGTCCGCGCAGTGAGCTTCGCTGGTGAGGACGCCTGGGGGGGCCGAGGGGGAAAGGGCGATCACTTTGGCGTGCCCATCCTCACCGCCACCGGGACGTCAGGCGTCCAGGGACTCTGTTGGGCGTCGACATGGATCGGCTGACCGACCTTTCGCCGCTTCATCAACTCTCCGGTGCGGATCTGCTCGTGCAGGGTGAGGATCGCGTGCATCAAGGTCTCGGGGCTGGGCGGGCAGCCCGGCGCGTACACGTCGACGGGCACGATCTGGTCGACGCCTTGGACGATGGCGTAGTTGTTGAAGAGCCCGCCCGTCGAGGCGCAGACCCCCATGGAGATGACCCACTTGGGTTCCATCATCTGGTCGTAGACCTGGCGAAGCACCGGCGCCATCTTTTGCGACACGCGCCCGGCGACGATCATCAAGTCGGCCTGACGCGGCGAGTTGCGAAAGACCTCCATGCCGTAGCGCGCGAGATCGAAGTCGGCGGCACCAGCCGCCATCATCTCGATTGCGCAGCAGGCGAGCCCGAAGGAGGCCGGCCACACCGACGCGCGTCGCGCCCAACGCACCAGGTCTTCAAGTTGACCCGTCAGGAAGTTATGTTGCAGATCCTCCAACGCCACGAACTATGCCGCCTGATCTGATTCGGTGCCGATGCGCACAATGGTCGAAGAACTCGTGCGAGAGGGCATGCCCCTGGTGAGGTGCTGGACTGGCCCCCACGAGAGGGCGCCCTCGCTCACCAAGAAGAGCAGCGCGGCGAACACCGTTAGCGAGAAGGCCAGGATCTCGATCAGCCCGAAGGTGCCGAGTTGACGGAAGACCACGGCGAAGGGGTACATGAACACGACCTCGATGTCGAAGATCACGAAGATCATCGCCACGAGGTAAAACCGCACCGGAAAACGCTGCGGGGGCTCATTTTCGGGGACAATCCCACACTCGTACGGGGCCAACTTCGCGTCCGAAGGTCGTTTGTGCGGCGCCAACATCGACGACATCACCAGCGACCCGGCCGCGAACAACACGCCGAGAATCAGAAGCCCCAGTATTGGTAAGTACTGGTCCACTTCCATCATTTCTACCAGACTGAACAGACCCCTCCGGACAGAGCGCAGTGACGATTGTCCTAGGCTTCATGCGTGACGACGCTCGAGGAAATACGTTCGAAACAATTGTCCTTCGACGTCGTGATCGTGGGAGCCGGGCCCAGCGGCTCGGCCTGCGCCTACTGGCTGGCCCAGGCCGGATGGTCGGTGTGCCTCGTGGAGAAGAAGGATTTCCCGCGCGAAAAGACCTGCGGTGATGGGCTCACGCCGAGGGCGGTACACCAGCTCGCCGAGATGGGTTTGGAGCCCGAGGTGGCCGCCCACGCGCACCGTTACAGCGGGCTGCGGGCCTTCGGCTTCGGCGCCTCACTCGAGCTCAACTGGCCCGAGCACCCGGTCTTTCCCAACTACGGCTACACCATCACCCGCTTCAACCTCGACGGCCTGGTGGCGCAGCGGGCCGCCGAGCACGGCGCGGTGCTGCTCAACGGCGTCGAGGCGCTGGGCCTGCTCGAACCGGTCGATTCGAGCAACGGGGGGCTTCGCGGGGCGAGCGGCGTGGTGGTGAAGGACAAGCACACGGGCACCAGCGCGGAGATCCGCGGTCGCTACGTGATCGTGGGCGACGGGCAGAATTCACGACTGGGCCGGGACTTGGGCACGACCAGGAACCGATCGTGGCCCATGGGCATGGCCCTGCGCGGTTACTACACCAGCGAGCGCCACGACGAGCCATGGATCGACTCGCACCTCGACATCCGCGATCCCCAAGGAGCCGTCGTGCCCGGCTACGGATGGATCTTCCCGTTGGGCGACGGTCGGGTCAACGTCGGCGTGGGACTGCTCTCGACCGACGGCGCATGGAAGGGTGTCAACACCACCAAGCTCCAGGAGTACTTCGTCGCCCAGACCGCTGACGCGTGGGGGCTGAACGAGGCCACCTCGTGCGGCCCGCCGACCGGCGGTCGCCTGCCCATGGGCCTGGCCATCGGACCGCGTGTCGGTGCGAACACCATGATCATCGGCGACGCCGCCGGAACGGTCAACCCGTTCAACGGCGAAGGCATCGCCTACGGCTACGAAACAGGCCGCCTCGCCGCCGGCGTCGTGGCCGAGGCCCTGCTCAACGACAGCCCGCCGATGCTGGCCCTCTACGACGAGCTGATCGAACAGGCCTACGGCGACTACTACAAGGTCGCGCGGGCCTTCGTGCGGCTGATCTCGGAGCCGAAGATCCTCACGGTCTGTCTGAGCGTCGGTCTTCGCATCGAACCGCTGATGCGTGAACTGCTGACCATCATGGCCAACCTCATGCGCAACGACCGCAAGGGACCAGCCGAGGTTGGCTACCGCGCGCTCTCGCGTCTCGCCGACGTGATTCCCGAGCAGGCCTACGCGATGCTCCTCGGTGATCGAAACTCTGGCGACGGCGGCGTGAAAACGCAGCAATGAGCCGTCGTTTGCGCCCGTCGAGACGACGGTTAGCCTGACCGAGATGATTATTCGCTTCCGTACGAATCGCTGAGCCGTGATCCCCACGTTCGTCATCTTCCTGCGCGAGGGCATCGAGGCCTCGATGATCGTGGCGATCCTGCTGGCTTATCTGGTGCGCATCGACAAGCGCCAGCACTTCCGCGACGTCTGGGTCGGCGTCGGCGCGGCGTTCGTCCTGGTGCTCGGCGGCGGCGTCGCGGCCTATTTCCTCATCAAGCAGTACGAAGGTTCCAACGTCCAGACCTACTTCGAGACCGCCACCTACGTCATCGCGGCCGCGGTGCTGACCTACATGACGTTCTGGATGCACAAGCACGCGCGCACCATGGCCAAAGACTTGGAGCACCGTAGCGAGGTCGCACTCTCGAGGGGCAGTCGCGCCGGTCTGGGCCTACTGGCCTTCCAGGCGGTGGGGCGCGAGGGCCTCGAGACCATGGTCTTCACCCTGGCGATCGTCTTCGCCAGTTCCCGCCAGGCCGCGACGCCGGTCCACGGAAACCTGTTGCTGGTCGGCGCCGTGCTGGGCCTGGCCTGCGCGCTGGCCATCGCCTTCGCCATCTTCAAGTTCGGCGCCAAGCTCAACCTGCGCCGTTTCTTCCAGGTGCTCGGCATCGTCTTGATGGTCTTCGCCGCCGGACTTCTCTCGGACGCCGTCGAGAACCTTCAGCAGCTCAAGTGGCTGCCCTTCGGCACCCACGTCGTGTGGAACTCGAGCGGCATCATCACCGAGTCGTCGAGCTTCGGCGATGTGCTGCACTCGCTGGTGGGCTACGCCGACCGTCCGACCGTGCTCCAGGTGGTGGTGTGGATTGCCTACGTCGTGGCGAGCGTGACGATATTCATCCATCTAGGTCGCGACCGCCGACCACGGGCGGCCAAGCCCGTGGGGCCAGCGACGGCTCCGGCGCCAAAGAAGGCGCGTCACCTGCCGACCTGAAGCTAGACCGCGGCCGAGCTCGTCGACTTCATCCGTGAGAGCAGCGTGCTCACCAGTGTCGAGACGAACGGCTTCGCCTTGGGCCAGGACTCCACGATCGCCGCCATGGTCACTTCGAAGTGACCACTGGTGATCTCCACCAGCACCAGGTGCACCGGAGTGGGAATGCCCGGCAAGGTGATCGTGGTGACGCCCCCGCGCGACCAACCATCCAGAAAGGTGTGTGGTCGAAAGTTCACCGCCGCGCCCGGGACCGATCCACCGGCGTAGGTGTGCAGGATGTTGGCCTGGGAGGCCGCGAAGCACCCGCCAAAGGGCTTCTGGGACATCTCGGCGGTGTCCTTGTGCACCATCAACGTGGTGTCGTAGTACTGCGTGGTGGACGCCACCTCGATGCCGTGGAACTTGGTCGAGGTGAAGTACTGCGACGAGACCTGGTAGAGGGGCTCCTGACCGGCGGCGCCGTAGACGCGGTCCTTCTTGTTCGACACCCCCATGCAGGACTGGAACTGCTTGACGATCTTCTCAAATTTGGGATTGGGCGTGGCCGGCGCCGTGGTCGTCGTCACCTTGACCGGGACGTTCGAAGGAAAGAGGTCCGCGAAGGCCGACAGTGTGGTCGTGGTGAAACTGCTCGGCAGGTCCTTGAGCGTCAGATTGACGGCCCGGGCTCGCGCTAGGTCGCTAGCGCCGTTCGAACCTCGCGCGAACCACGCCCCGATGCCGCCCGCCACCGACGCCAGCAGCACGATGACCACCACCGCGTAGATCGCGCCTCGACGTCGTTGGTGCACCGACCGACCGCCGTGGGCCACGACCACCGCCCGGAGCATCTCGTAGTCGCTGCGGTCATTCTTTCGCCAGCAGTAGCGCACGCCCCCGGTCGTCGCGAACAGCGCCATGCCCCGCACGAATCGCGTGAGCTGCACGTTGGCCAGCTCCTCCCAGGGAGTCTGCCACGCGACCGCCGGCTCACCGGCCAACTGCGTGAGGCCGACGTCGTCGGTCAGCAGCGTCACGGGTGAGGTGGGCCCGTACGGGACGAAGCTCGGCTGGACCGTCCATCCCGGCGAACGAAGTGAGGAGCTCATAAAGTGGCAACTTCCTTGGCGGCCAACGCGGCCACTTCAACAGTACGGGCGAGATCGGCGTCGCTGTGCGCGAGCGAGACGAAAAGGATCTCGTAGGCCCCCGGCGCCAGGGCCACGCCGCGACGCAGCATCGCGTGAAAGAACGGACCGTAGAGGCCGTTCTCGCAGAGGGTCTTGGCCTCCGAGAAATCGTGCGGCGCGCCCAGCGGTTCGCGCGAGAGATAGAGACCGAGCAACGGCCCTTCCACCGGGCAATGGGCGAAGAGTCCCGCGCCGGCGACGGCTTCGCTAAGTTCCGCGGCGAAGCGCGCGACGCGCGCGCTCAGGTCCCGGTACTCCTGTGGCTCCACGAGCTCGAGGACCTTGGCGCCGGCCGCGGTGGCCAGCGGATTACCCGAAAGCGTCCCGGCCTGATACACGGGGCCCAGCGGCGCCAGGTGGGCCAGCAACCGGCGTGATCCGCCGAACGCACCCACCGGCAGTCCCCCGCCGATCACCTTGCCGAAGCACCACAGGTCGGGCGACACGCCGAAGTAGTGCTGCGCGCCGGCGTAGTCCAATCGAAAGCCGGTTATCACTTCGTCGAATATCAAAAGCGCCCCGACGCGGTCGCACTCCGCGCGCAGTCCCCGCAAGAAACCCTCCACGGGGGACACCAGGTTCATGTTCGCCGCCACCGGTTCTACGAGCACGGCGGCCACCTGCTCGTCCAGCTCGGGCACGACGTTGTACGGCGCCACGATCGTGTCGTGGACGGCGCCTGCGGTGACGCCCGCCGAGCCCGGGAGGCCCATCTGCGCGACGCCGCTGCCCCCGGCGACCAGCAGGGCGTCGGAGTGACCGTGATAGCAGCCGTCGAACTTGACTATCTTGTCGCGCTGCGTGGCGCCGCGGGCGAGGCGCACCGCGCTCATCACCGCTTCGGTACCCGACGAGACGAACCTGACCTGCTCGAGCCCGTCGACCCGACCGGTCATCAACTCGGCGAGCAGGACCTCGCCGGGCGTCGGCGCGCCGAAGGTCGTGCCCTGGGCCGCCGTGGCTCGCAGCACGGCCACGACGTCCGGGTGGGCGTGGCCGAGCAACGACGCGCCGTAGGACTGGACGTAGTCGAGGTAACGCGTGCCCTCGACGTCGGTGACGTAGGCGCCGTCACCCGAGACGACGGTGTACGGCACGCCACCCACGGAGCGAAAGGATCGCACCGGCGAGTCGACACCACCGGGAAGGACCTTCTGCGCCCGATCGAACCACGACTGGTTGGTGTCGCTCAACGGCCGAGCTCTTCGGCCACTTCGCGCGCGAAGTACGTCAGCACGAAATCGGCGCCGGCCCGTCGAACCGCGGTGAGCTGCTCGAGCGCGACCGCGGGACCGTCGATCCAGCCGTTGGCGGCGGCGGCCTTCACCATGGCGTACTCCCCGCTCACGTGATACGCGCACAGAGGCACGTCGAGTTCGGCGTGGAAGTCAGCCACGATGTCGAGATAGGTCATGGCCGGCTTCACCATGATGATGTCGGCCCCCTGCTCGATGTCGCTGCAGGCTTCACGAAGCGCCTCGCGGCGGTTGCGCGAATCCTGCTGGTAGGAACGTCGATCGCCGCCGTCCGCGATCTGCACGTTGACCGCCTCGCGGAAAGGCCCGTAGAGCCCGCTCGCGTACTTGGCGGCGTAGGCCAGGATGACCGTCTCTTCGAAACCGGCCCCGTCGAGGGCCGCGCGGATGGCGCCCACCTGGCCGTCCATCATCCCGCTGGGCGCCACGACCTGGGCGCCGGCCTGGGCTTGGACGACCGCGGTGCGGGCGTAGAGCTCGAGCGTGGCGTCGTTGTCGACCGAGCCGTCGGCTCGCAGCACGCCGCAGTGACCATGCGAGGTGTACTCGTCCAGACAGAGGTCGGCCATGATGACGAGGTCCTCGCCGAACTCGTCGCGCAAGGCGCGAAGCGCCACCTGGGCGATGCCGGCGCTGTCGTACGCCCCGCTGCCGACCTCGTCCTTGGTTTCGGGCACGCCGAAGAGGATGACGCCACCCACGCCGAACGAGTGCAGGGCCTTGACCTCGGACTTCAGCGAGTCGATGGAGTGCTGGAACTGTCCCGGCAGGGAGTGGATCGGGCGAGGCTCGTCAAATCCCTCGCCGACGAAGAGCGGCGCGACGAGGTCGTGGGGCGACAGGGTCGTCTCGGCGACGAGGCGGCGCAGGGCCGCGGTTCGCCGCAGTCGGCGCGGGCGTTCGGTCGGAAACACACACGCAGCCTATTACCGCGTTGCGGACTTTCCTTAAGAGGCGCCACGGAGAACAGTAAGAGCCCGCGAAGAGTTGTCCGGGCTAGGTCGCCAAATGGGGGACGATGTCGCTCAGCGACGGACCCCAGCCCTCGATGACCCTCGGATGGTCCGGGGCGACCACCCGCTTCGTGGTTCCACCGGGAACGACGACCCACGCCTTCTCATTCACGTGGTCGCGCGCGATCGACCACGCGCTCGGGGCGCCGATCAGCACGACGTCGGCGGCGCGGAGCAGAGAGATCTGGGTCTCATCGAGTTCGACGGGCAGGGTCTCGTAACAGGCGACCTTGGTCACCGAGATTCCACGACTACGCAGTCCATCGGTGAGTTCCTCCTGCATGACCACCGCACCGACCACCAACACCGGCCCCCTGGTGATGACGCCTTCCAGTTCAACAGCCGACGTCGTCGCCTCCGCCGACACGGTGATGCCCCGCTCCCTCAGCGCCCGCGTCGTGGTTTGCCCGACCGTGAGCAGATCGGCTCCTTCGACCATCGACGCGAGCGCCGCGTGGACGTAGTCGGCCGTGCGTGCGCTGGTCACCACCATCACCGTGAACGAGCCGTAGTCGGGCGACGACTGTAGCTGTCGCAGCACCTCATCAATGGGGAAGTAACTCGTCGTCGTGAGCGGCACCTCTACGATGTCGACGCCACCCGGAAACCAGGTACGCGCCTCGTCGTTCTTGCCGAGCTCTCTCGTTAGGACCACCCTCACGGCTCACCCTCCCACCCGGGCAACGACGCCCCGCCTTCGTGGTCACGCAGCTGCACGGCGAGCTGTTTTCCGAGGACCAACGGATCTCTGCCTTCGATCACACCGCGCACGCTGCGACTGCCGTCGCCCGCGAGCATGACTCCACGTAGCGAGATGACGCCCTGCGCCAGCGTCGCGTACGCCCCCGCCGGGATGGAACAGCCCGCGCCCAGTTCGCCCAGGAAGGCCCTCTCGGCCAGCACGGCCTCCATGGCGTCGGCGTCAGTGATCTTGGCCACGATGGCCATCGTCTCGTGATCGTCGTCGCGCACCTCAAGCGCGAGTGCGCCCTGGCCGACCTGCGGCACGAACCACTCGGTATCGAGCCGTTCGGCGATGCGGCCCGTCTCGCCGAGGCGCTCCAACGCGGCCGCGGCGGTCACCACCGCGTCGACGCCGTCGTGGCCCGCCTTGGAGAGTCGTTTGGCCATATTGCCGCGCAGGTCAATGATTTGCAGGTCGGGACGTCGCTCCAGCAGGAGCGCCCGTCGGCGAGGGGAACCCGTCGCGACGGTGGCGCCCGGACCGAGTCCGGCCAGCGACCGACCGACCAGGACGTCGGCCGGATCTCGTCGCTCGGGGACGCTCGCCAACGACAGTCCGGAAGGCGTGAGGCTCGGCAGGTCTTTCGCGCTGTGGACCGCGATGTCGGCCGCACCGTCAAGCACCGCGCGCTGTATCTCCACGGCGAAGACGCCCTGACCGCCGAGCGTGACGAGCGACACGTCGGGCTGGGCGTCGCCACCGGTCTCCACGTGAACGAGCTCGCTCTTGATGCCGTGGGCGCTCAACTGAGCCTGCACGAATTCGGCCTGCAACAGCGCCAATGGTGAACGGCGTGTCGCGAGGCGAAGGCTCATAGGTCAAAGAGGTTGCGGGTCGCCTCGGTCAGTCGTATCCCCTGGTCCATCCCGGCGGCGTCCTTGAGGGCGACCGTTGGACGATGCGCGATCTTGGCCACCACCGAGCGCAACAATGAACGCACGAGTTCCCGCTGCTCCTCGCTGAGCGCCGCCAGCTCGTGTTCGCGCCGTTTCATCTCGCCCGCCACGACGTCGTCGAAGTAGTCACGTAATTCGCTCACGATCGCTGCGGCGCCTCGCTCGCGCTGGTCGTCCATGAACTTTTCCACGTCGTCCGCCACAATGTTGGCGGCCGCTTGCGCCGCGTCGTTTCGTCCCTCGAGGGCCCGCTCGACCCGTTGTCGAAGGTCGCTGATATCGACACGGTGCACGTGCGAGAGGCCCTCAACGTCGCCCGACACGGCCCTCGGAAGACCCAGGTCGACCACGAGCACCGCATCGACGCGTCCTTCGAAGTCCGCTCGGTGAAGCACCGGCGTCGCGACTTCGACCGCCACCACGACGAGCCTCGCCGAACCGACCGCGCTCGCCCGAGCCTCCCATGGCCCGACCACCACTCGATCGTCGCCCGCGTCGTCTCGCAGTGACTGGGCCCTGGCAGTCGTCCGGTTGAGGATCGTCAGCCTCCTAAGGCGCCGCGGCGCGTCGAGCAGGCTCCGCACCACCCCCGTCGCCAACTGACCGGCGCCCAACACCGCCACCTCGGCGCCGTCGAGTTGGTCGCCCAGCTCCTCTAGCGCCATCGAGACAGCGGCCTGCGCGAAGCTCGTGGTACCGCGGGCGATCGACGTTTCGCTGCGAACCCGACGGCCGGTCGTGATGGCCCGACGGAAGAGCTCGTTGAGTTCGTTGCCCACGGTCTGTTCGTCGGTCGCCAGCTCGAGGGCGCGTCGGAGCTGGCCTAGGATCTCGAACTCGCCGGGCACGACCGATTTGAGCCCGGCCGCGACGCTGAAGAGGTGGGTAGCGACACCGCGATCGAAATGGATCGTAAGCCGATCCTCGAACTCACTGACGTCGAGGCCCGTCACGTGCGCCAGCGTGGCCGTGATCTCTTCGATAGCCCCGTGGAAGCGATCGACCACGGCGACCACTTCGGTGCGCAAGCACGTCGAGAGGAAGACGACCTCGTGGATATTGCGATGACTGATCAGCGAACGAAGGACCTTGCTCCACTCGTCTTCCAGGACCGTCGAGCGCTCGAGGAAGTCCAGCGTGTTGTGCTCGTGGTCCACGCCCACGGATATCAGCGTCATCGCTCGACCGCTCTACGAACCGCGCGCGGCGTTGACCCGGGCGATGCCCAACGAATGCAGCACGCCGCCGCCCAGCGGACCCGTGCCGTTGTTGAGGTGATACATCAAGATCTGCAGTTCGATGGAGAAGTCCACGTAGTGCACGGCGGTGCCGAGCGGCACGTTGAGCACCTGGGGCGCAAAATTAAGCAGCGCGTGAATGCCCGCGCCCACGAGGATGTCGCTCACCTCTTGGGCGTTGCCGGCCGGTACGCAGAGCACACCCACCGTGGCGTTCACCATCGGTTCGTCCATGGATCGCACCACGTGACCTCCGACCTCGGTGCCGATCACCGCGGGGTCGGTGTCATAGAGCGCGACGAGCTGGGCGCCGCGGATGAGGAAGTGGGCGGAGTTGACGAGGGCCCGGCCCAGGTTCCCCACGCCCACGACGACGACGTCGTAGTGAAGGTCGTGCCCCAACGCGTCGCCGATGCGCTCGCTCAGCACGCTGGTGTCGTACCCGGCGCCGCGGGTCCCCAGCGAACCGAGCCCCGCCAGGTCCCGGCGCACCGTCGTGGCGGTCACGCCGGCCAGCTCGCCAATCTGCTTGGAATCGATGCGGCTCAGCCCCCGAGCCAGCCAACCTTCGGCGATGCGCTGATAGACGGGCAGGCGCGAGATAGTCGGCTCCGAAAGTTTCCTCGTTCTCAAACGCGGAGTCACCACCATGGCAACAGAGTAGTTGTTGGCCCTAGCGTCCCAACTGTCGACTGCGTTCGCTAGCCGCCGCAACGGCTTCGAGGAACGCGGCGCGAACCGCGCGTCCCTCCAGCATGCGAAGGCCGGCGGCCGTGGTACCTCCCGGCGACGTCACCTGCGCCCTCAGCTCTTCGGGTAACTCGCCGCTTTCGCGCAGCAGCACCGCCGAACCCTCGAACGTGCCCGTGACCAGTTGGCGCGATACCTCCCGGGTGAGCCCCTGGTGGACCCCGGCATCGATCAAGGACTCGACGACCAGGTAGAGATACGCAGGCATGGAGCCCGACAGGCCGGTCACGGCGTCGAGATTCCTCTCCGACACCCGCACCACCATACCCACGGCCGAGAGGATGCCCTCGGCCCAGTCGAGGTCCGCCTTGGTCACGTTCGAACCGCCGGCGATGGCGCTCACGCCCTTGCGCACCAGAACCGGCGTGTTCGGCATGGAGCGAATCACCGCGACCGGGCCGGGAAAGACGGCCTCGATTCGGGCGGTCGACAGTCCGGCCACCACGGAGAGCAGCCGGGTGACACCCGCGTCGGCCACTCGACGCGCCGCTCCCTCGGCGTGATCCGGTTTCACGCAGAGCAGGACCCCCGTGCCTTCTCCAACGAGTTCGGGTTCAATGCTCGCCAGCACCGCGACGCCGTCAAAGCGGCTGACCAGCGAGTCCCTTTGCTCCGGCGAGACCTCAACGAGTGCGAGTTGATCCGCGGCGCACCACGAGGCGTTCAACAGGCCCTCGGCCAGGGCCGAGCCCATCCGACCACCGCCGACGATGATCAACTGATAGGTCACGCACCAACGCTACAAGTTGTCAGATGATTGACTTGCGCCGGCGGCGGTAGAGCGAACCGTAACCCATGGTCATGGCCGTGGGGAAAATCTCGTCCACGTAGGTCATCGTCGCTCCGACGATCTCATCCAAGCGCTCGACGCCCAGCTCACCGACCGGAAGTTCGTCCATGAGATAGATCCCGCCTTCGGGTCCGATGGCGAGGTGCATCAGTCGCATCTCGGCGTTCTTCACCAGCATGTAGCGATAGAGCTCCTCGCGGTTCTCCTCGGGGGCCGGCATCAACTCGGTCTCGACGTGCACCGTGCGCTGACGCAGGGACAGCCACACGGTGATGACGTCTTTCTCCTCACCGTGCAGTCGAATGAGCCAATGGAAGTGACCCTTGTCGTCGGGCGAGGGCTGATGCTCGACGTCGCCCCACATGCCGCCGCCGCGCCACTGCGTGGCCCACGCGTTCACCACTTCATCGAGGCGCAGCGAGGCGTCGCCGTCGGCGATGGGGGCGGTCGTCACGGCTAGCAGCGCAGCAGTCCCGAGAGCGCGATCCGCTCGGTGAGCGCGGCCAGGGATTCGGCCGCCGCGCGCCACGTGTAGTTGCGGGCGAGCAGCACGGCCCCGGTCGACATCGCGGTCGAGTGCTCGGGATCGATCGCCACCTCGACCGCGTCCGCCCACGCCGCGGCGTCGCGTTCCTCGATCAGGAATCCATTGACGCCCGGTTCGACCAAGGTCTTGAGACCGCCGACGTCGCTCGCGACGACGGGCGTGCCACACCCCGACGATTCGAGCGCGACCAATCCGAAGCTCTCGGACCTCGAGGGAACGAGGGTGACGTCAGCGGCGCGCATCCAGGTCGACAACAGCTGGTGCGCCTGGGGTGCGACGAAGCTGACGTGATTGATGACGCCTTCCTCGGCCACTCGCTCGTGGAGCCGCGCCAGCGTCGCGCGCCCATCCGGCCCCGACGGGCCGCCGATGATGGCGAGCAGGGCGTTTCGCCCGCGCCGGCGCAGTTCGATCAACGTCTCGAGGGCCAGGTCCACACCCTTGAGCGTCTGCAGCCGTCCCACGAAGAGCAACATCGTGGCCGCAGGGTCTATGCCCAAGGCGCGCCGCGCCTGAGGCCGGAAGCCCGGAGCGAAGAACGCGTGCTGCACGCCGAGTGGAACCACGTGCACGCGCGACGGCGACGCGTCGTAGAAGCGCACGATCTGCTCCGCTTCAACGTCGCAGCTGGCCAGCACGGCGTCGGCGCACGCGAAGATGGCGGCCTCCTGCTTGGCCCTCTCCTCGGACTCGGCTTCAAAGTGCTCGGCCTTGACCCGTTCCAGCGTGTGGAAGGTCATGATGAGGGGGATGTTGAGCTCGTGTTTCAATCGGTGACCACTCAGCCCGCTCAACCAGTAGTTGGCGTGGATGGCGTCCGGGGTGCCGGTGCATCGAAAGGAGGTCGCCACGGCGTCCGTGAACTCATCCACGTAGCGGGGGAACTCATCGCGCTCGAGTGGCGTGGCCGGCCCCGCGGTCACGTGGTGCACCCTGAAGCCAGGTTCCACCAGCACCGTGTCGTGCACCTGAGGATTGTCGCGTCGCGTGTAGACATCGACCTCGTGGCCCAGTCGAGCGAAGGCACTGGAGAGTTCGCGGACGTAGACGTTCATTCCCCCGCCGTCACCCGTGCCGGGCTGGGCGAGCGGGGACGTGTGATAGGAGAGGACGGCCAAACGAACCATCTCGCCAGACTAACGGCGCCCGAAAGAAATCGACGTGGCGTTCTTTCAGCGCTTACTTGGCCTTTGGTGTCACGACGATCCACCTCACGTCCCTGCCGGACACGAGTCCGAACTCACGAGAGTCGGTGGAGGCCCCGGCATTGTCGCCGCGAAGATCGAGATTCCTTCCATCACGCGCCACGCAGCGCTTGAGAATCATGCGTCCCTCTTCACGGGGGTCCCGTACTACTACAACGTCGTCTACGCGCACTTGCCGCCAGCGCCTTACGGCGGTGATCCGCTCCCCCGGCACGAATGAGGGGACCATCGAGGAGCCTTCCACGGTAATACGCAGGAAGAACAGTCCTAGGAACCACGCCACGTCGTGAACGCTAACCGAGCGTTCTGGCTAACCTTCGGTGAGTAGGAATTGGTCTATCCATCCCGAGGACCTCAATAATGGAAGGGGGAAGCCATGACGCTTCTTTCACGAATCAATACACTGCTGGACTCCACGACCACCCCGCTCGTCGTGTCCGCTCACTGTGACTTGCCCTGCGGTGTCTACGACCCGGCCCAGGCGAAGATTGACGCCCAGTCAGTGAAGGCCTGCATGGAGAAGTACGCGGCGTCGAGCGACCCGGACTTCAAGGTGCGCGCGGTCCTGATCAAGGAGGAGCGCTGCGAGATGGTGAAGCACCACCTCTGGGTTCTTTGGACCGACTACTTCAAGGTCGAGCACCTGAAGCAGTTTCCCAACCTTCACGACCTTTTCTGGATGGCCACCAAGTCTGCCGGCGAAGCGAAGAAGACTCAGGACGTTGAAGTCGCCGATCGTCTCCTAAGTGAAATCGACGCCATCGCCGAGATTTTCTGGGCCACCAAGAAGTAAGTCACGCCAATCAAGAGAAAACCTCGGTGGCTGGGACACCGAGGTTTTTCTTACAACTATCTCGATGGCTAGGCCAACTCCGGATGAGCGGGACAATTAGCCAGCAGCGGATTGGCGATGAGGGCTGCGTCTGAAATAGGCGTGTTGCACACCTGACACGATCGATAGGTGCCAACACGTAATCGTTCGAGCGCTCGGTCGACATCGTTCAGCGTGGATTCAATTGCGGTAACACTCTCATTATTGAAATCGGACACGAAGAAAACTTACTCGTGAAAACCCGCTCAGCCACCAACAACTACGATGAAACGTTCAGGGCCGCTAGCTCATCGGGAAGAGCAGGGGACTTTTAATCCCAAGGTGCCGGGATCGAGACCCGGGCGGCCCAC
>Ga0187887_10002255_pt1 | contig 15560 bp, 18 predicted proteins | sample June2016WEW_7_10_FD_132977 | JGI IMG/M metagenome (GOLD analysis project Ga0187887, IMG submission 132977) | Peatland microbial communities from SPRUCE experiment site at the Marcell Experimental Forest, Minnesota, USA - June2016WEW_7_10 | ecosystem: Environmental > Terrestrial > Soil >...
ACTACGCGGACGATAAACCAAACGAAGAAACCGATGAGGAATCCGAGCGCGAGGTCCATAAGGGTGAGATAAGTATACCGGCAAACCTGCTAGGCTGGGAGCAGCATGTCAGCAAACAACGGAGATAAGTCGCGCTACGGACGGCAGCGGAAGCGCAAGATCAATCGCAGAATCAAGCTGCGCGCGCTCAGAAAAACTGCAGAAGCGGCAGCGCCGGCGCGAGGTAGTGGGTCAGTTTGAAATAAGTTTTTCTTGACGGGGCGGCTGAGGGGTGCAGAGGGTGAGCTGGGCGAGATCGGATCGGTCTTTTGCTCCATCGACAACGTCCGCGAATCGGAGATCCATCCCCATCTGACCGTGCGCTAGCGCTCAAGCAGAGGTATGATACTTGGTGGGTTCGCCAAGAAATGACACTGTGCATCGGTGCCCTCTGCAAGGACGTCGTCCCTACCATGCCATGCATTGTGTTTTGCTTCGATTCAAAGGTCGGCGGTAATGAGTTTGCTTCCGAAACGGAGTACAAATTTCATATCCTAAGCGACCAAGTAATGGCGCTCGTAGCTGACCGCCCAGGAAGAGGCAAGGAGTTGGCAGGTTACTATCGCCATCATCTGCGCGGTCTTAGACTAACGGAAAATAATCTGATCCGTGAACTTCAGGAGCCGGTGCGTACGTTAAAACACCGCATTGCCGAAGCCTACACCGCGAGAAAGTTCGGCATTTCATACCAAGACTTTTTGTTGAAGGGCGCGGCTTCGTTCGGACATGCCGCTTTCGACAAACACAACTCCGTGATTGAGGCGAACCCTTTACACGTCGATATGATAATTGGTGGATTCTTTTTGCCCCAACTCCCCGGCGCATATGAGCCGTTCTTGTGCGAACTGAGGGACGGAGAGTTAGATCGGGTCACAAACTTCTCGTTAATTGGCAGCGGTTGGTACACGGCGGAGCCAGCGCTACACGCACGCGCTCAGACCTCAAACACGAGACTCCCAGATGCGGTTTATAACGTGTATGAGGCTAAGAGGCTTGGAGAGAGCAGCCCGCATGTGGGCAAGGAAACCCGGCTGTATGTTCTGAAGTGCCCAGATCCGGTAAAGCAAGATCCTAAACTACGCGTCAAGATGCTCAAGCCTGAGGGCGAGAAGGAATTATCTAAGCGCTTCAAGAAATACGGGCCACGCCCCGTCCCTGTCCAGAAATTGACGGACGAAATGTTCACTCAAGGACACTACTAGCTGTTAATGGAGAGGATGTTTATTTTACGATTGCGACCGGCAAAGGATTTTCTTCATCCACCTGCAATAGGTTGTATTTTGCCCCTCCCATGATTTTCACGGGAAGAACCATGGTCTCTTTGTCTATAACCCCGGCAATGATGACCTTTTGCGGAGCCTGAGCGAAGGCCGTCCTGGGATGGAAATAGTTTTCTGCGGAGAGCCAAACCAACGCAGCCGCAATGATGGTCAAGATGAATCTGGTGTACAGATCGCTTTTCATAGTGCGAGCCAGCATATCATTTTCGGAGCAATAGGGGTACGATGTTGTGCATGAGCCAGGACGAGCAAGATTTACTGCTGGGCAAGGCCTGCCGCGAGCGCAACGAAGTAGAAAAACAGATAGCGCTAATTGATGGCGAATTGAACGGATTTAGTGAAGGTCTGACCATGTTGATGGGAAATACGGACCTCAAGAATCGACCAAATTTTGTTCCTTCGATGCCAAGCGTATTGGTTATCCCTTCCACAGTTAGCAGGTATGCCGACTTTTCCAAACTGCAAGACCTGCTGGAAAATAAGCGGACACTCATACGCAAGCGTGATCAACTCGCCGCAACAGTTAAGGCGGTCATTGGGGAATAGAGCGGCGTTCCTACCCCAGCAACGCAATGAGTTCCGCTATCGACCAAACATGATCGCTAACGCCAGCCTCCATGGCCGGGGTAACGCGCAACGTCTGGTGAATCCTCGCGTAGTTGTAATACATGACATGCAGCGCAACCATTGCGACGTGGTTTTCAATCTTCTTGCTGAAGCCGTTTGTCAGGCGGGTGAATCGGCGCATCGACATGCGCATGGTGAGATTTTGCCGCTCAACGTAAGACGTGCTGATATGTTTCGGATCAGGATCGCCGTCAATCACTTTGGTTTCGCAGCCAATACATTCAGCGGGGCTGTAGCGTTTCTGGCCCTCAGGCGCATCGTTGTAGATTTTCTGAAGCATGGCATAATCCACGTGACCGTGAAACGCTTTTTCGACCGCTGCAAGATATACGCTCAAACCGTCGCTCGTGAGTTGAATGCGATTGGCCAAACGCTTCGCAAGGTCATTCACGAAGATGCGAGCAGTAACGCCGTCGCGCGGACCAACGATCCAGGACGGAATCAGCTTGCTGTCGGCATCAATCGCGACCCAAGTCCAGACATCGCCAGCAAACGGATTCTTTGCCGCGATCTCTGGCGTAACGTTCTTAGCCTTCGCATAGCAAAAGCTCCAAATCTCATCGACCTGTACGCGGTGGCAGTTCAGATTAACCAAATGTTCGTCCAGGTAGTTCGAACAGGCCGCGCCGAGCTCAACCAGCAGTTTCACGATAGTGTTTTTCGCGACGCCAGTTATTCGAACCGTCGCGCGTATGGAATTGCCCTCAACGAGGGCGCCAACCACTTGAGCCTGTTTGTTTGGGTCTAGCTTGTTCATCTGACCCAATTATACAGCGGTCAAGCACAATGAGTCAAGTACAAAGATGAAAATATCCGATCCCGAATTCAAGTTTAGTGGTGACTTCAACGTGACCATCCTTCCGGATGGAACAATTACGTCAGAAAACTTCGCTGATTTGGTCAGGCGGCAAACTGCCGGAGATGTTGCAGATGCCAGTGCAGAAGCAGATGCAAGCACTATCGACGGATGCATCAAGAAATCCGAGGATGTCGCCCTTGAGGCCGCCCGATAGGAGCCGTGCGTTATCCGGCACTTGAAATACCCACAGGTCCGGCATGGCTCTCTTGGCTTTCCATGTGTCTCTCAAATATCCCTCTAGTGCGCTTCTGCTATCCGCGTTGGATGTCCTAAAACTCAAAAAACAGGTTATGACTTTGAATTCCACCGTGCCCTCGCTGCCTTTGCCGCAATCTGGGAGCGCTTCTTGGGCGTCAGCTTCGCAGCCCTTGCCGCGCCACCCTTGAGCCCACCGAGACGACCGAGGGCCACAGCATGGGGATTCTTGGAGGGGTCAACTATCGGCGGGACCGCTGCGTTAGGATCGTACTTCGGAACCTGGCCGGTAGCTTCTTGGATGATTCGATACGCGAGTTGGTTGGGATCCCGCGGACGTGCTTTGCTTGAGCGGTCTGCCATGTCCCCAGTATGACAAGAGAAGCCACCGTGTCAATATGAATAAAAATCAAACTGACCCACTACCCGGCGCGAGAGAAATAACCAGCCCCTGCTATAATAGTCGTCGCGCGCCCGTAGCTCAGTTGGATAGAGCGTCTGGCTACGAACCAGAAGGTCGCATGTTCGAGTCATGCCGGGCGCACCATAGAATCAAAAGAAGCAGACATTTACGGAGATCCTCTGCCAGCTTGAGCGTGGCCGCTCGATCTTCCGGTCTCCACACGGACCGCCAACGCTTTTAGCAGAAACCCATTCAATGAACAATTCTGGGTCTAACCTCGTCGATTCAGACGAAGTTGCCCAGGAATAAGTCGTGCGCGACGGTGCGTGTTTCCGCCCCGTGCGAGCAAAATTCAAACATTTCGCTTATACTTTGTTTGAGGTGGTACTTTATGCCCCAGAAACTCGCTGGTGAGCCTGAGGACGATCGCTGGTTGGAAGTTATCGGACGGTCGCTCGCTTACATCTGCCTGCACTCCGCGAACATGACAGAACGTTCGCTAGCAGACAAGGCAGGGCTGCTGGAGGCTCTGGGCCTGAGCCGCGCCGAGTCTGCTCGAATGCTCGGAACGAGCTACAATTCGCTAACCGAGCTGATGAGGGTCGCCCGAAACAAGAAGAGACATGTAAGGAAGAATCCGAATGGCCGCAAGGCGAAAAGCCGTTGAAGTGCCGGAGGAATCCCAGCCGCGTGCGGACTTCGAACTAGGACGGATCGCCCGGCTGCTGGGATTGATCGCCACGAAAGAGCTGCCTCAGATCGAGCAGGTAGGTAGACTTCGAGCCATCGGCTTTGCCAACGTCGAGAACGCCGACATCCTAGGCATCACCTCCAACCATGTCGGCGTGGCGCTTCACGACTACAAGTTCAAGCCAAAAGGATCCAGCCGGCCCAAAGCTGGAGGCAAGAAGAAGTGACCGCTGATGGCTAGAATCAACCAGAGCCTCTTGGAGCGTCTCGAATCGAAGTTGAAGGTCGGGCGCAAACAAGTCTATGCACTGATCCAGCGCAAGGGACTTCAGACTCACCTCCCCGCAGAACTCGCCGCCATTGTGCTCGCTGCCGAAAAGGGTATCGGTATTACTCGATACGCGTCTGCTGTGGAACTCGCTCAAATTAGGCAGGCCTCCTCGGCTAGTACTGCGACAGCTGCTCCTTTGGCTCCCCCAACCGCGATCAGACCACCTCGTCGAAATGCTGGAGAAAGACGCGCACTTCAGCGCGTCCAAAGGCGCGGCAGGTCCGTCTTCGTCGTCCACGGGCGGGACGATGACCTGCGTCGCTCGTTATTCGCGTTCCTCCGTGCGATCGGGTTGAATCCAATCGAGTGGCGCAAAGCGATCCAAATGACGGGCCGGCCAAGCCCATACGTCGGCGAGATCCTGGACGCCGCATTCAGCAAAGCTGTCGCCGTCGTCGTTTTATTTTCGCCAGACGACGAAGCGAAACTACGATCAGAGCTCTTGAAGGCGAGCGACGATCAGCACGAAAGATCTCTCACGGGACAACCTCGACCCAACGTTTTGTTTGAGGCAGGGATGGCTTTTGGAAGCAAACCGGACAAGACGGTGCTGGTCCAGGTTGGCCACATGAGGCCCTTCAGCGACATTGCCGGTCGACACGTCGTACATCTCTCCGACTCCCCAGAGAGCAGGCAGGAGCTTGCAACCAAGCTCGAAAGTGCTGGCTGTATCGTAGATCTGTCTGGGTCGGATTGGTTGAGGGAAGGAAAGTTCACAAACTCGACCGAATCCGACCAGATCACGCGAGCGCTTGTCGCGGCGTCCGGCAACAGGAGCCGGGCGGCAAAGCTCCTTGGCATCGAACGGAAGACGCTGTACAGGAAGCTCGATCAGATGGGCCTTTAGGATTCGATCGCGGGAAAAGCAACTCTCGACCGTCTTTACGTTTTGTGGCCCAACCAAGCCCAGTGGAGTTGCTCTTCTAGTTGTAGGCGTGTGACTATGGGTTTGATGCCGAAGGAATACGTAGACCTCAGCGAAGGTGCATACCGTATCGCGAACACTCGCGTATCCCTCGACTCGCTCGTGTATCTCTTCCGCGAGGGCATGTCGGCGGAAAGCATGGTCGAGAGCTATCCGGCATTGACGCTCGAGCAAGTGCACGGAGCTCTCGCATTTTACCTCGCGAACCAAAAAGAAATCGACGCGTACCTTGCTGATGGGCAACGCGCCGCGGAGTCGCAACATCGGCAATCGAGGCGAACGAACGCCGAATTGATTGCCAAGCTGAAGCGGGCGCGGCATGCGAGTCAGATTCCAAGCTGACGCCGACTTGGACGGGCGCATCATACGCGGATTGCGACGGGCAGCTCCCGGGATCGACATTCGCACTTCTGGCGATGCCAATCTTGCGGGTTTGGGAGATCCAGAAGTTCTGGGGATCGCTGCGGACTCAGGACGAGTTCTCGTCAGCCAGGATCGGCGGACGATGCCTGCACATTTCGCTCGCTTCACATCTGGCGCTCCAAGTGCCGGTGTTATTCTGCTACGCGAAGCGATTCCCATCTCGACGGCGATTGAAGAACTCGCTCTAATCTGGAACGCTAGCGAAGCTGAAGAATGGGTCAACCGAATCGTGTGGATCCCGCTTTAAAAACAACCCACCCAATTGCCCACCCACAGACGTGTTTTTGGTACCTAAATTCATCTTTGTTGCAAAAATATTCAGCCTGTAATCAAGGTGTTAGGATAAGCCGCTTGGCTACGAACCAGAAGGTCGCATGTTCGAGTCATGCCGGGCGCACCACCTAACTCTCTAAAACTCAGATGTTTGGAGTCACTACCGGCATAGCTTCACGGGCAGCTGTCTGTACGGTATGCCTAGAAGTATGCCCACTGCTTGCCAATTCTGCCCGATCCATAGCGGCACGAATCGTTTGCTCTTGCGGGTGAACGCCTGACAGCCGATTGATTCACTGTTGCGGCCTATCGTACGGTTGCAGACCTGCTCAGAGACGTCTCGCGCGGATCACTCCATATCTTCGTCCGGTTCGGAAGTCGCCGACCCGTTGCGAGTGACGCGTGCTTGTGACTCATGTCAGCCCTTCACCTTCCGCCATTTTGAAGAGCGACCGCCGGTGGGCGGAGACCTTTCACTGGGTTCATGAGGCCCTGCTAGGTGGCCGTTACGAACATAACACAGGGGGAATGTTCGTGGCCGGCGAGACGAGTTAATCGCGAGGCCCGACTCGGGCCGTACATCCCTAGCCGACTTGCCATTCGATCGTACTTGTAACAACCGAGACGAAGTCATTGTAAATAGGCAGCCTACATAGCCTGCCCGCAGCCTTTGTAACGGTAACAACAGAGAAAAAAAGTTAGGATACTCACAACATCAGCGTCCAACCCTTCCCCATTAAACTCATGCACTCATACAATTTCAGAGAAGGGACGCGTCTCTTCTTCGTCTATGGCCTCATTTCAACCCTCTGCTGCGCACAGAGCCTGACCCTTTCCCTCTCATCCGGGTCCGCAAACCGAGGAGGGTCAACGACATTGAATCTTTCTTTAAGCGCTGCCGGCAGCGGGCAGCCAGCATCGCTTGAGTGGACCTTGAACTATTCGGCGACCGATTTCTCATCGGCCGGCGTTGAGGTCGGGCCCGCAGCGGCTCAAGCCAGCAAATCGGTCTCTTGCCAGAACCAGACTGGGAGTTTGACGTGCATGTTGTGGGGGCTTAGTTCTGGAATCGTCTCCGATGGAGTCGTCGCCACGGTTTCGCTGAACGTTTCGCCTTCGACTTCGAACACCTCCTCCACGGTGCAGATCTTGAGTCCTACCGCAGCGAATCCGTCAGCTGCGGCAATCTCGGCATCCGCGAGCGGGGGTACTGTAATTATCGTCCAACCCCCTGGACTAAACGGCTTCTCTTGTAGCCCGATATTAATTTCTCCGCCAATTGTGTCTACCTGTACGGTGGACCTCACTTCTGCTGCTGGCAGCGGGGGGGCGACGATCACCCTGAACTCGTCTCCCGCGGACGTCAACATCGCCTCGACGGTCACGGTTCCACAAGGTGCAACATCGACAACATTCTCGGTGACCGCGAAAACCGTCGGTACCACAACTCCGGTCACCTTGACTGCTTCCTATTCCGGTGTGAACGAGACCTTCGGCCTGACTGTCAATCCGCCTCCAGCGGCGCTCAGCAGCGTCTCGGTAAACCCCGCCACGATCATCGGCGGCCAGTCTGGCACAGGAACCGTCAGTCTCACTGCAGCAGCCGGATCCGGTGGCGCCGTTGTATCGATTTCCAGCTCGAATTCCGATGCCACGGTCCCAGCCTCCGTCGCGATTCCGCAAGGCTCAACCTCCGCTACGTTCTCGGTAACCACCGGCAGCGTAACCACCGCGACCTCGATCACTTTAACCGCTTCCTACGCCGGCATCGCTCAAACCGCTGCGCTCATGGTGAATCCCGTATCCTCGGCGACATACACTGGTCTGGACACAACGACGCAGGGAACATGGACCGGCAAGTATGGAGCCGACGGTTACCTAATCGCGAATGACGCAACCAATCCTCCGGCCTACGCCACAGTAAGCCTGACGGGGGACGCTCTGACTTCTTGGGCTGCCTCGACGTTGAGCGCTATTGCCTTGCAGGATTCCAGCGGTTCTTCGTTCCGGATTGCTTCCTGTTATCATTCCACCACCAGCTTTAACATCAACGTGAATCTCACCGATGGAAACACGCATCGGATAGCGCTGTATTTGCTCGATTGGGATTCTACGACACGGAGTGAGACTATCTCAATCCTCGACGCCGCTAGCAACACGGTTCTTAACACAGAGACATTTTCCAGCTTCCACAACGGCGAATACGCTGTTTGGAATGTTCAAGGTAATGTAATCATTCAGGTAACACGAACTGCTGGAGCAAACGCCGTCGTCAGCGGCATCTTCTTTGATCCGATCTCGGCGACATCGGTGCCGAACGTAGTGGGCGACTCGCAAGCCGCAGCGACGACCGCCATTACCGTCGCCGACCTGGCGGTCGGGACGGTGACGAACCAGTCCAGCAGCACAGTTGCATCGGGCGACGTTATAAGCGAGAGCCCAGTTGCGGGAACGATGGTGACTGCAGGATCAGCGGTAAACTTGGTCGTGTCAACGGGTCCGGCCGGCGAGGCCTCAGCGACCTATGTCGGTCTGGACACAACGACGCAGGGAACATGGACCGGCAAGTATGGAGCCGACGGTTACCTCATCGCGGATGACGCAACCAATCCTCCGGCCTACGCCACAGTAAGCCTGACGGGGGACGCTCTGTATGCTTGGGCTGCCTCGACGTCGAGCGCTATTGCCTTGCAGGATTCCAGCGGTTCTTCGTTCCGGATTGCTTCCTGCTATTATTCCACCACCAGCTTTAACATCAACGTGAATCTCACCGATGGAAACACGCATCGGATAGCGCTGTATCTGCTCGATTGGGATTCTACGACACGGAGTGAGACTATCTCAATCCTCGACGCCGCTAGCAACACGGTTCTTAACACAGAGACATTTTCTAGCTTCCACAACGGCGATTACGCTGTCTGGAATGTTCAAGGTAATGTAATCATTCAGGTAACACGGACTGCTGGAGCCAACGCTGTTGTCAGCGGCATCTTCTTCAAATAAGGCGGTACTCGCTGAAACGGAGACAGGGACCAAGTCGGCCATCGATAACTGTGCGGCAGTGTCACCGTCTACGTGCAACCGACGCCGCTCGTCACTCCCTGACGGTCCCAAAGCGGGTTTCGTTCTCCAGCCAAGTGTTGTCGGAATCAGGTGTGCCAATCCCGCCATTTTCGAGATGGATGATGGGTTGAAGGGTCTTCATGCGGGTCACGATCGTTCCTCAGCTGAGTTGCGACGGGCTCGTATCTCCGTCTCCCTTATTTTCCTGATCCACGGGATTCTCGTTTCGAACTGGCTGTCGCGGATTCCCACGGTGCAGATTTCGGGCGAAGTACTGGCTACGAACCAGAAGGTCGCATGTTCGAATCATGCCGGGCGCACCACCTAACCCTCTACAATTGAATTGTTTGGAGTACCCGCAGAGCTTTCATCGCCGATCCGCGCGGTATGCCATTCCTCGGACAGTAAGCGCGTTTTACTAATCCTTGGGCGTATGTCCCCCAGCTGGCAATCCCAATCGTCCTCATAACAGACCAATGGCAATTCGCGTTCCACTGAACACCGGCCCGAACGTAGGACATTCTGGAAGGATGCTTGTCTCGAGTGGCACATAATCCGCGAATAGACGTCTTCAAGCGCGGGTGGCCGGAGACCATAAAACCTCTCCACCATGTCCCCCGGCGGGAAATCACAATCGTCGTCATAACAGAAAGTTCGAGGGCGGGTAAGCAGGGCCGGCGGACATGGAGTCTGTGATCGATCGGGTTAACGGCTCCCAGACCGCGCGGCAACAGGTCACGGAGCTCTATGAAGCATCGCGTGCGGGCGTACTCCGCTACCTGTTGAGTAGTGGCCTGGACCAGGGGCGGGCAGAGGAAGTGATGCAGGAAGCTTTCCTGCGCCTCTATTCCGCACTGCAAAGTGGTGAGGAACTGACCAACGCGAGGGGATGGTTGTTTCGAGTGGCGCACAACCTGGCAATGGATTCGATCAAGCACAGGCGGCCGGAGGCCGAGTGGTCCGACACGATCGCTGCCGCGCTTGTCGAAAACGGTGTGGGCGCCGAGAAGGAGCTGTTGCAGAAGGAATGGAACGAGAGCTTTCAATGCGAGATCCAGTCGCTTTCAAAACGGCAGCGTCTTTGCCTGGAGCTGCGGGCCCAGGGCTTGCGGTATGAGGAAATAGCCAAGCTGCTCAACATCAAAAACTCGACGGTCGCGGAGCTTCTGCGGCGCGGGTTCGAGCGACTGAGAAAGTGGAATCAATGCCGGCCATAGAATATCCCGATGCACATCCCGATGCACATCCAGACGACGAACTCTTGAGCTCCGTGCTGAACCGGCAACTGAGGCAGCCGGAATTGGAGCGGATTCTGGCGCATTTGGACGTTTGTCCGCTTTGCGATCAGCGACTGGACGAACTCAATCCCGAGTTACGGCAGTATCGCATCCACTGCTCGGCTATCGAAAAGCGCCTGGAAGCGCGCGTTTGGCCTGACATTCAAGCCGCCATGCAGCGCTTCGACAGCCAATCGGCGCCCGTAGTGGAATTTCGCGCTAAAAAACAGGTTGCCCGGGTTTTCACGCGTCCGGCCCAGGTTTTCACGCGTCCGGCCCGCGTATTCACGCGTCCAGCATGGTTCGGCGCGCTTGCGGCCGGGGTATTGATTTGCGCCTTGCTGATTTGGCCGCGCTGGTTCCATTCCGAACTGCGTGCGGAAGTTCTGCTCGAAAGAGCGCGCCAGGCTTCGGCAATACGGTCCGCCCGAGCCAGGTTGCGGATCACCACGAGCAAAGGCTCGTTTTTGCGCCCAGCCGTGTGGCACGGCGTGCCGGGCGAGTTTGGCGTGGAGTCGGAATTCGCCTCGGCACACTACGATTGGACCGATCCGCTGAACGCTTCCTCCTACGCCGATTGGCGTAGCCGCACCAAGCACAACGACACTGTCATTGTTGAGCGCAACCAGGCAACCGGACAGCCTGAGCGATACGCAGTTCAAACCGTCGCCGACGACAGCACCCTTCGCCAAGCCGCACTCACGTTGGAGGCCCCCACGTTGTCGCCTTCAAGCGCCCGATTCGTGTTCGCCGACCGGGAGTGGGTGGAAGTGACCCGCATCCCCGATGCGCCCGAGCCCGATACGCCCGAAGAGGTAGCGCCTGTTTCGCCGGTTACATCCGCGGTTCCTTTGGTTAGCGCACCAGAGACAGCCGCGGCTGAGCTGCCTGTTACCGAGCGGGAGTTTCGTGTACGCGCCGCCATTGATCAATTACAAGCTCCGGCAGGCACACCCGTCCGCGTGGATGTCGAACCCGGCGGTGAAATTCTTGTGACCGCATATCATTTGCCGGTGGAACAGCAACGCAACCTGGAAGCGAGCCTCGCCGGTATACCCGGTGTCACCATTCGCCGAGCCGGTCAAGATGCCGATGCACAAACGGCGCCGATAGCGCCTCAGCCGCCGGTTCCTACGGACTCCATTCTCAATGTGAGCGAATCGATTCTTTCTCGCGCGCGCTTGCTGAGCCAGCTTGCGGATCGTTTCCCACTGGACAAAGAAGCGGAGTTAAGCCTCCGAGAACGGAAGACGTTATGGGAAATGCGCGCACGGCACGTGCAGCAGATGAGCCGGGACATCGAAACTCTTGGCCGGTTGCTCGGGAGTACTCGCCCGGAGGGAGCCGGCAAACTCGCTCACGAAATTCGCACGCCGGACGCAGATTTCTCGGTTCCGGCCATGGCCGAAGCGGCCAGCAACGTCGATCATTTGGTGACCGCTCTCTATGCCGCGGGCGATGCTGGTGTGGATCCGGTCTCCGGTTGGCCGCAACTGACCGCCGACCTCAACCGGCTTCGGCAATTCTCGCAGTCATACCAGAAGCTCGCCGAGCGTCGACTGGAGGATTTCGAGTGAAATGCCTCTCGCTGTGGATCGCGGCATTCGGTGTGTGCTCGTTGCTGTGGGCCGCGGATGATGCTCGCTTGGAGGGAACGGTGCGCGATGTTTCGGGCGCGGTAGCGCCGCAAACCGTAGTCACCTGTCTTCAGGAAGAGACTGGATTTCGCTTCTCTGCTATTTCCAACGGAAGCGGCGAATACCGATTCGCTGTTCCCGAAGGCCACTACAAAATCGTCGCGCGGCATGCCGGCTTCCGGACCACCGCGCGCCTCGACATCCTCGCGGTGGCCGGCAAGGTGCGGCACGTGGATTTCACGCTCGAGCCGGGCAGCACCTTCGAAACCATTACCGTTCGCGACACCGCCGATCCAACCGGCGTGAATCGGGCAGGCAGCACTACACTGCCGCTCGACGAACTGGCCGGTGCGCCCTTGAACGACCGTACGGTTTTGGGCGTTCTGCGCTTCTCTCCCGGCATTCTGATCACACCCGCCAACGGAGGTGACCCGGGACAGTTCTCCAGTCTGGGCGCGCGTCCCAGCAGCAACATCTTCCTGGTGGACGGAGTCAGCGCCAACAACGCAGTCAGTGGCGCCGGTTGGCCCAGCCTGCTCGCAAGCGGCAATCTCCCTGCCATGACCGCTCTTGGGACCACGCACAATCTGGCCCTCCTGGATTCGATCGATGACGTTCGCGTAGAAACTCAAAACTTCTCGGCCGAACCAGGTCACGTCGCGGGGGCCGCGGTCCTCATCCGGACCCGTTCCGGCTCCAACGAATTCCACGGTTCCAGTTTTTCGAGCGGCAGGCCTTCCGCGCTGGCCTCTACCGACTGGTTCTCTAATACCTACAACCTGGGTCGCAACGTATCCACCTTGAACGACTTCGGCGGCTCATTGGGCGGTCCCGTGCGGCGCGATCGCACCTTCTTTTTTCTCGCCGCCGAGCGGCTCGATCTGCGGCAACGCTATGCCTGGATCACCACCGTTCCCTCGCTGACAGCTCGCTATTTCTCCTCTGTGTCGGCGCCGCTCCAGGCGCTTTTGGATGAATTTCCTCTTCCGAATGGTCCCACCCTCGCGTTTGGCATCGGGGAATTGGTTGGGCAAAGTAGCCAACCCTCCAGTCTGGTCGCTGTGAATGCACGAATCGATCACGCGCTCACCACTAAGACTCACACGTTTCTGCGCCTGACATACACGCCCTCGTCCACCGAAGGCGGCTTGACGGAGTTGGATCGGACCCAGTACCAAGATGCCGTTGCTACTCTCGGCGTGACGCGGACCGGCAGTGCCTGGATTGAGGATATCCGCCTCGGCTTCAGCAGAAATCGGGTCTCTTCCACTTGGGCCGCTGGGGGCCAGACCCCGGCGCCCAGCTTCTATTCTCAGTTCCCCAGTTTCGCCGCGGATTTTTCGACCATCACGGTTGGTGGCGCGGGGTCGGTCACCTCCGGGCAAGACGGCCGCAATCAGGAAGACCAAATCGAAGCATCGTGGACGGCAACGCGGCAAGCCTCCGCGCACACGCTAAGCCTGGGAACGGACTTCCTGGAATTGCGCCCTTCCCGCAACGGACCAGCCTCCGATATTACGGTAGCTTTCGGCAGCCCAATCAGCGAATTCTCTGGGCCACCCGCGCCAGTCTGGGCCACTCAGATTCACACCTTGGCCACATCGGTTTTGCTGCCGCAGCTTTCCCTGTTCGCACAGGACAACTGGCGAATCAACTCGCGCTTGAGCCTCACCTATGGAGTACGGGCTCTCTGGAGCCGGACGCCATCTATCGCGCCGCAGCCGGGTCTGTATGCGCTGTCGGAAATGGATGGCGCCGTCAACGCGGCACCACTTACTTCCGCGGTGCCGTTGTGGCACGGCCGGCCCGTAAGGCTCGACCCTGTCCTCGCGGCTGCCTGGCGTCTCCGCCAGCAGGGCGAAACCATTCTGCGCGCCTCCTGGACGACGTTTCATGACAATTGGTCGGACACCGCCACGGTGCCGCTCAACGGCGTCCCCTACCGCTCCGTCAGCACGCCGTTGGGGAACCTGAATCTGCTGGAAGCAGACCTTGGCTACGGATTCCTTTCTACCTTTCGTCTTCCTGTGTACCAGCGCTGGAACGTAGCCGTGCAACACGCTTTCAACCGGCACGATTCCATCTCGATTTCATACTCGGGCATTGCCGGCGTCAATGAGCTTCGTCCCGAGACCAGCCTGGTGGTTCCTAACTTGGCGGCGCTGTCCTTCGCCTCGAACGACGGTAAGTCTATTTATAACGGTCTTAATTTCATCTACCGGCGTTCCCTGGGCAGCGGCCTCCAAGGCAGTTTCTCGTACTCGTGGTCTCACTCGATCGACCTCGGCTCATCCGATACGGCGCTATTCGCTCTCACGCCGGGAGTACCGGCTACTTCCGATCGCGGAAACTCCGACTTTGACGTTCGCCAGACCGTGAGTGGTCAACTCTCCTACTCGCTGCCGTCATGGAACCGAATTGGGCTGCTGGGGCGTCTAGCTTCCCGCTGGACTCTTGGCTCTTTTGTGAGCGCCCGCACCGGATTTCCCATCGATATTCAACTCACGGAAACCGTCGATGGGCTCGCCATCGAAAACGATCGTCCGGCATTCACTCTGGGACAGCCCCTTTGGATTTCCGGAGCGGACGCTCCTCCCACCCCGGCCGGTAATGTGCTGAGCGCTCCGGGTGGCTTGGTGTTGAATCGCTCGGCTTTTGCCTTGCCCGGAGTGTCGCAGGCGGAAACCCTGGGACGCAACGCCGTGCGGGGATTCGGCATGTGGCAGGCCGACATGTCCATCGAGCGGCCGATCGCAATCACAGAATCAATGCGGTTGAGCTTGCGCGTGGAAAGTTACAACGTCTTCAATCACGACTTATTTGCCGACCCGCTTCGATATCTTAGTAATCCGTTGTTCGGATACGCGCAATCGCCTCTGGCTCTGATGCTCGGCAGCGGCAGCCCGGGGAGCGGCCCATCGCCGGCGTTCGAGCTTGGTGGACCACGGTCCTTCCAAGTGTCATTGCGCGTTCAGTTTTGAACGTTGAATACCAGTCAGCAGAGTAATAACTACTTTCATACAAGGAGAACTAGTAATGAAGAAACTCGCAGTTTACTCAATTTTTTTGGGCTTGGTTCTAGCCGGCAACGGCTTCGCCGAGCCCAAATACCATGCCAAAGCAATCACCTGGCCCGGCTATTACGCCATCGGGTTTGTCTACATGAGCCCGGACGGCACGTGGGGCACCGGAACGGCTGTGCCCAACAATAACGTTCTGCCATACATGATTCCTACAGTTTGTTTCGCTTATGAGAAAGGCACGTTCAAGGTTCTTGCCACGCCCGGGTTTTCTTGTGCCGCGGAAGCTGGGAACAGCTCAGGCGATTTCGTAGGCTACCTGATCGACCTGAATCAACTTGCCGCCCTGGGGAACCAGAATGCTACCTCGCCCAGTTATCAATATTTCCACTATTCGAAAGCCAAGGGAACTTTTGACCCGATTCCAACCCTGCCCAATTACACCACCGTTACGCCGCCCTATCCACCGGCGAAATTCACGGGCATGACGGACGCGGGCGACATCTTTGGCGGTTACA
>Ga0187887_10002264_pt1 | contig 15537 bp, 12 predicted proteins | sample June2016WEW_7_10_FD_132977 | JGI IMG/M metagenome (GOLD analysis project Ga0187887, IMG submission 132977) | Peatland microbial communities from SPRUCE experiment site at the Marcell Experimental Forest, Minnesota, USA - June2016WEW_7_10 | ecosystem: Environmental > Terrestrial > Soil >...
ATAGCGTTCGAAATTCGGCGGGATGTCGATCACGAAGGTGTATTTCCCGGCATTCATCAGCGGAACGATATCCCGCTCGGCGATCGGCTGCGGCGTCTGAAAATACGGCCGCAGGAACGCATGGACGATGCGCCGCGACAATTCGGAATGATCCTCGTCGACGAATGCGATCGACGCGTTGTGCACTTCCTGCGAATTGCTCTGCGCCTGGGCGATGATGGCGAGCGAGAAGGCGTAGATGACCAGCCCCAACAGCACGTAATCGCGCAGGAAGCTGCGTAGTTCCTTGGTGCCAAGCCAAAAAATGTTTGCAATCATCCGCATCGGGTTTGTCCCCAGCGCATGATCTTTTCGGAAAACCGGTTTCCACTTTTCCGGATCATGCTTTAGCGTTCCTGCTTGCGCAGCAGCAGAAGACTCATCGTTGTCAGCACTGGGATAAAGACGATGAGGGCTGCCAAATCGTTGCCGAGGTCAGTAAGACCCAATCCCTTGGTAAAGGTGCCGACGCTGATCGGCACGAAATAGGTCATGGGGAACGCCCGTCCCATGATTCGTGCCGTCCCGGAGAGCGACGAGACCGGCGTCATCATGCCGGAAAACTGCGACGCCGGCAGGAAGGTCATAATGGCGGTGCCGAATAATGCGGCGATCTGTGTGCTTGCGAATGCTGAAATCACCATGCCATAGGCGGTGGTCGTGGTGACGAAGAGCAGGACGCCGAGAAGGAGCGCCAGGAAGCTTCCCTTGAGCGGCACTTCAAAGATAAACAAAGCCATCAGGAACATCACGGCAAAATTCACCATGGCGACGCCGATATAGGCAAGCTGCTTGCCGAGCAGAAATTCGATCCGCGTGACCGGCGTCACATAAAGATTTGTGATCGAGCCGAGCTCCTTTTCGCGGACAATGGCGAGTGCCATGAGGATCGCCGGGAACAGCGCCAGCAGCAAGGAGATGCTCGCCGGCACCATGGCGTAGATACTCTCGAAATTTTGATTGTACTTGAACCTGAGTTCGATGTTGGCAGGTGGATTGGCCTCTGGCGCCGTCGTCTTCACGGCCGGATCGGTCAAATAGAGCTGATGCATGGCCTGCAGATAGCCGTGGATGGTCTCGGCGCGGAACGGCATGGCGCCATCCACCCAGGCGCCGACCCAGGCCGGACGACCGCGCTCGATGTCGCGGCCGAAGTCCGGCGGGATTTCAATGGCGGCCTTGATGGCCCCGCTCTGCAGGCGCTTCTCGAGATCGGCGTAGTCGGCGAGCGGCGGCCGCTCCACGAAGTAACTCGAGCCTCTCAACTCCTCGAGGTAGGCGCGGCTCTCGTGACTCTGATCGTGATCGAGCACCGCAAAGCTCAGATTGTTGACGTCGGTCGAAATTCCGAAGCCGAACACCAGCATCAGCATCGCAGTGCCGCACAAGGCGAAGGTCAGTCGAATCGGATCGCGGAGCAGCTCGATTGTTTCGCGGATCGTATAGGCGAACAGACGCTGCAAGCTAAATGCGCGTTGCGGCGCCGGCGGCGGCCGTACTTGAGGCAGCGCCGCGGCGGGAGGCGCAACCTCGGCGGCAGCCGCCGCGCGCGATCCGGTCGCCTCCTCGAGATAGCTGATGAAAGCGTCTTCCAAGGTCGCGGCGCCGCGCGCCCTGACCAGGTTGCCCGGTATATCGGTTGCCAGCACGCGTCCGGAGTCCATCAGCGATATGCGATCGCAGCGCTCGGCCTCGTTCATGAAATGGGTCGAGACGAAAATGGTCACGCCCTGATTGCGCGATAGGTCGATCAGCAGCTCCCAGAACCGGTCGCGCGCCAAGGGATCGACGCCCGAAGTCGGCTCGTCGAGAATCAGCATCTCCGGCTCATGCACGATGGCAACGGCCAGCGACAGCCGCTGCCGGATGCCCAGCGGCAGCTCGGAGGTGCGCTGTTCGAGGTAGTCCTCGAGGCCGAAGCGATCGACAAGCTCGCGAAGCCGGGTCCGCGCTTTGCCGACGGGCAGATGGAACAGCCGGGCATGAAGCTCGAGGTTCTGCCGGACGGTCAGCTCGGTATAGAGCGAGAACGACTGCGACATGTAGCCGACGCGGCGGCGCGAATTGATGTCGCTGGCGTCGAGCGGCTGGCCGAACAGCAGGGCCTCGCCTTCGCTCGGCGCCAACAGTCCGGTGAGCATCTTCATCGTCGTGGTCTTGCCGCAGCCGTTGGAGCCGACAAAGCCGAAGATCTCACCGCGTTCGATAGTGAAGCTCACCCGATCGACGGCGGTGAAGTCGCCGAAGCGGCGTGTCAGGTCGCGCGCCGTGATCACCGGCTCGGCATCGACAATACGGTGCGGTGGGACTTTCAGTTTGGTGTGCCCGGCCCTGATGTCTTCCGGCAGCAAGGCGATGAAGGCCTCTTCGACGGTCGCGGCGCGCGTTTGCGCCTTCAGATCGGCCGGCGAGCCGGCGGCCAGGACCTTGCCGTCGTTCATGGCGATGAGCGTATCGAACCGCTCGGCCTCTTCCATGTAGGCGGTGGCGACCACGACGCTCATGCCCGCGCGACGCGACCGCATGCGGTCGATCAACTCCCAGAATTGCCGCCGCGACAACGGATCGACGCCGGTCGTGGGCTCGTCGAGGATCAGAAGGTCGGGATCGTGGATGAGCGAGCAGCACAGCCCGAGTTTTTGCCGCATGCCGCCCGACAGTTTCTTCGCCGGACGATCGGCGAAGGGCGCAAGCTCGGTGCTTTGCAAAAGCTCGGCAATTCGCCAGTCCCGCTCGGAACGGGACTGCCCGAACAGCCGGCCGAAAAACTCGATATTCTCGCGGACGCTGAGGTCCGGATAAAGGTTCTTGCCGAGCCCTTGCGGCATGAAAGCGATGCGCGGGCAAACCGCGGCGCGATGCGCGGCGTCTGTCATGTCGCCGTCAAGCACGACAACGCGGCCGGATTGCAGTTGCCGCGCGCCGGCGATGATGCTGAGCAGCGACGACTTGCCGACGCCGTCGGGGCCGATCAGCCCAACCATGCAGCCGGCCGGCAGCGCCACCGTGACGTCATCGAGTGCCGCCACACGGCCGTAACGTTGCGTGACGTTCTCGAGCCATGCGACAGCGGGCATGACAGTCCCGCTCATTGCCCGCTGGTGCCTTGCAGGGATGCCGGCCAAGTCGCGGCCGTATCGGTCAGTACGTAAGTGATGCCCGGCAGCCCGCTGCGCACGATATCGGCCCGCCCGCGCAGCCGCTCGGGATCGATGCGGACCCGGATGCGGAACATCAGCTTGTCGCGTTCGCTCTGGGTCTCGACGATTTTCGGGGTGAATTGCGCCTGCGAGGCGATGAACGACACTTTCGCCGGGATCGCGACTTTCGGATAGGCGTCGAGCACGATGCGGGCATCGGCGCCAAATCGCACCTTGCCCGCCGTTTCGGTCGGCAAATAGACGTCCATGTACACGTAGGACGTGTCGAGCATGGCGAAGACCTTGCCGCCGGCAGGAAGCACCTCACCGATATTGGCGATGCGATACTGGATGCGGCCTTCGTGCGGCGCGACCAACGTGTTATCGGCAATCTCGACGTTATAGAGCTCGACATCGTGGGTCGCCGCTTCGAGCGCGTGCTGGGATTCTGTCACCCGCGCCGTTGCGGCTTCGAGCCCGGCGATGGCCCCATTCAATTGCTGCTGGCGCTGGTCCACGACTTCCTGGGTCTGAAAGCCCTTCTTCAACAAGGCGGTGGCGCGGTCGAACTCCTGTTGCGCCAGCAGCACCTGCGTTTTCTGCTGGGTGACATTGGCGTTCGCTTCGTCGACGGCTCTTCGCGCCTGACTGACCTGGGCTTCCGATTTTTTCAGCGAGGCAGCGAGGTCGCGCGTATCCATGCGGGCGACAACCTGACCGGCTGCGACCAGGTCGCCTTCGTCGGCCAGCATCTCGGCGATGCGGCCGGCATACTTGGTGTCGATGTTGATTTCGTCTGCCTCGAGCCGGCCATTGCCGAAGGCAATGCCGGGCGGCAGCGGCGGGTGCAGCCGCTGCCACCAATAATAGGCCCCGCCGGCGCCACCGGCCAATATGGCGAGCGCAAGGGCGATGCGAATCCACCGTCTGCGGCTTGGCCGCCGGATCGTCGCCGGCAAGCCGGTGCCGGATTGCGCTGGTACGAGGTCATGGGCGTTCGATACGAGCGGCGGTGCGTGCTCGATTGTCGCCGGCCGTTTGGTATCGTCGGGGCTGCTATTTTCGTTCATTTGGCATCCGCCTCGATCAATCCGCCTTCAGCCGGGGAAAGGCGATGATCACCCGTTCATCCGAATTCATTTGGTCGGAAGATTAATCGCGCGCCTCACCGGCAGAAACTGAGGAATTGGCCCTAAGGGACAATACGGATCATTCGCAGTGCCCTTGGCCTGGCTATTGCGTCAGGTCTTGAGATCCTCACCATCCGCCCCTTGCCTTGCGCGGAACCCAATTGTCGCCTGCCTTGACATAGGACCGTTTGACGGCGGCCCAGGCTATCCGGTGCGCGGCTTCTTCCTGCCGCGATTCACCGGCATGCGCGCCGTAGGCATGATTGAAAGCCTCGCGATAGATGTCCAGGGCATGCTCGGACAGGTGATACCGGACCGACGCCGGCAGATCGGCGTTCGTTTGATACGGCATGGCCGTTCCTCGCCATTTGTCGAAGTTATTCAGTATCTCGCAGGGGCGGCCCGTTACGTTTGACGCAAATCAAAAGCAACTGCTGCGGCTGCGTCTACCGCGATTCTTCTTTTTCATCCGTCGCCGGCGCACGGGGAACCCTCACGCCGCTGTGGCGCCCTTGATTTCTTGAGCCGGATTCACGTTTTGAAAACGCGATGTGCGCCGGCGTTGCATGTCTGGCCCCCACCAGGCGAATGTTAGGCCGACCTTCCAATACCTGGCGGCTAAGGCATTGATATGCATCAGGTCATGCGACGGCACGACCAAAACACAAAAACGCGATCGTCTCGTTTTTTTGATGCAGATCAAAGGTCAGCGCAAATAGCGGGCATTTGCTGCGTAAAGTTGCAATCTCAATCGGAGGGTGTGTCATGGCTGAAACCATCACCAAACTGCCCGCAAAAACCGAGGAAAAAGGGACTGCATCGGCGTTAAGATCTTGGCGGCCATTCGACAGTCTTCGTGGCGAAATCGATCAGCTGTTTGACGAATTTGACGGCGGCGTCTGGCGCTGGCCGTTCCGCCGCTCGTTCTTCGATATCGAGCCGTTCCGGCGGATCGAAGCGGTTTTCGGCGCGGCACCGGCTGTCGACGTCACGGAGACCGACAAGGCGTATGAAATCGCGGCCGAATTGCCCGGCATGAGCGACAAGAACGTCGAGGTGAAATTGGCCGACGGCGTCCTCACCATCAAGGGCGAGAAACAGGAGGAGAAAGAGGAGAAGAAGAAGGATTATTACCTGCATGAGCGCAGCTTCGGCTCGTTCCAGCGCGCCTTTCAGGTGCCCGACGGCGTCGATGCCGACCAGATCGAGGCAAGCTTCAAGAATGGCGTGCTCATGGTAACGCTGCCGAAGAGCGCGCAGGCGCAGAAGACAGCAAAGAAAATCGACGTCAAAGCTGCCTGATTGCGCCTTGCGGACTGATCGTTCAACAATCCGGATTGCGTCGAATGACGCAATCCGGTTTATTTCAATTGGCATTCCGGAGTGCACCAGGTCGCATAGACCGTGATCGCGCTCTGAGATTATTGGATTCTTTCGATTGGTGCGACCGCACGTGGCGAGGCGCGTCCCGTGTCGGCTCAGCGAGCCAGCGCCCAATGCCAGGCCACGCTTCATCGAGGGTCGTCTTGCCCATGAACAGGCCGACATGGCGGCACGGCGCCAACGCCTTGCGGATGTGACATGCCGGAGTGCCGACCAGATGCTCGGCCGCGAATAATTGCGCCGACGCCACCAACTCGTCGTCGCGAGCGGCCAAAAGGAACATCGGCACCGTCACAGCCGCGAGCTTGACCGGTTGTCCGAGCGCGGTCAGGGCGCCGGTCGCGAGTTCGTTGCGCTTGTACAATTTTTCGACGACTTCGAGGAAATAGCGTCCCGGCAAATCGAGGGTCCAGGAATACCACTCCTGGAACAGCGCCTCGACCCGGGCGAAGGCGGCGGAGCCGGTCGGTTCGGCGGTCTGCAGCAGTTGTCGCACATCCTCGGCGTCGACCGATTCCGGTCCCCAAAACGTCAGCACTTTGCGGCCGGGAACGCAGCCGTCGCCGAGCCGCACCAGCTCGCGAAACATCGCCAGCGGGCTGGCTTCGGCAAGCGCGGACAGAGCCGACGACCCAGCTTGGATGTCGATCGGCGCGCCGGCCAGCACCAGCTTGCGGACCTTTGTCGGGAAACGTGCAGCGTAAAGGAGCGCCATCCAGCCGCCCTGACACAAGCCGATGAGATCGACGGAACCGCCGATCTCATCCACCAGCACATTGAGATCGGCGAGATAATCGTCGATGCCGAGAAGGCGCATCTCCGCGGTCGCCGAACGCCAGTCGGTCACGAACAGCCGCCGCAAACCGGCGTCGCGTAACGCGGCGACCAGACTGTGCTCGGGTGCAAAATCGGCGAGTGCGGCGCCATGCAGGGCCAACGGCGCGCATATCAGGGCGGCCGCGCTATTATGGTCGGTGGTGAAATCGCGCAGCCGGACGGTTTCCAGCTCCAGCGCGATCGCATGCGGCGTCGTCCATTGCGGCTCGCTCGGCGCCTTACTGTCCGGCGGACCGACGGCAAAGTCGGCGAAATGCCGGGCGGCGACCGCCGCCATCTCACCCGTCGCTGCCGCGGCAAAAGCCGGCCAGAGAAACGCCAGATAGGGAGATTGACGACCCGCGGGCTCGTACATCGGACAACCCCAGGGTTCTAGGTGCCATACTGTCATCCGGCCGTAACAAATTGACCTTGATGTGCGTCAAATAGATTTCCCATCAGCCTGTCTACTGTGACCAGGTCCGCGACGGAGGCAGTATCTTGGAGCATCACGCTGAAGTGCTCAGCCGCGGACTCTGGCGGCAACGGCCTGCGAATTGGCGGGATCTGGCGGCACTGGTGCTGATCGTCGCCGGTATCCTGCTGATCGGATCGGGCGCAAGGCAAATGCTCGCGCCCTTTCCCGCTGCACAGCAACCGGAAATTTCGCTCTCCCCCGGTGTTCTGCCGAATTATGCACTACGCACGACGATGCGGATGCTGGCGGCGCTAGTCGCGTCGTTCATCTTCACATTCACCTACGGCACATTGGCGGCAAAGAGCCGACGCGCCGAAATGGTGCTGATTCCGCTGCTGGACGTGCTGCAATCCGTACCGGTGCTTGGCTATCTCTCGTTCACCGTCGTCTTCTTCGTCGCATTGTCTCCCAATAGGGCATTAGGGGTGGAGCTTGCCGCGATTTTTGCGATCTTCACCAGCCAAGCCTGGAACATGGCTTTCAGCTTTTTCCAGTCGTTGCGCACCATTCCCTACGATCTCGATGAAGCAAGCCGCGGTTTTCGCTTCTCCGGCTGGCAGCGTTTCTGGCGCCTTGAGGTCCCTTTCGCCATGCCGGGCCTCATTTGGAACACGATGATGTCGATGTCCGGCGGCTGGTTTTTCGTGGTCGCCTCGGAAGCCATTGCCGTCGGCGACCTGCATGTCGCGCTCCCGGGCATCGGCTCCTACGTCGCGCGCGCGATCGAGGCGCGCGACCTCGCGGCGGTCGGCTGGGCGATTCTGGCGATGACCGTCACGATCTTCATCTACGATCAGCTTCTGTTCCGGCCCCTGGTCGCCTGGGCGGACAAGTTTCGTTACGAGCAGACGGCGTCGGCGGTTGCGCCGCGGAGCTGGATCCTCGATCTGTTCCGGCGCACCAGCCTGTTGCGCACGGCCGGTGAATCGATCGGCGCCATGACGCAAGCCGCCGCGCGCGCCCGGCTCTCGCCGCGGATATTTTCCCGACCGCACGCCGGGCGGAAAATTCCTTCGCGCCTGCTCGATGTCGTCTGGTATGGACTTGCCTTGGTCGCCGTTGTCTATCTCGGCGTGGTGCTGCTGCGCTTTGCCGGGGCGCAATTGTCATGGGGGGATGTCGTCGACGTGATCGGCGATGGCGGCATCACTCTGCTCCGCGTCGCCGTCCTCATCGTCATTGCGAGCGTCATTTGGGTCCCGATCGGAATAGCCGTCGGCTTGCGTCCGGCCGTGGCGGAAAAGGTTCAGCCGGTGGCGCAGTTTCTCGCGGCATTTCCGGCAAACCTGCTCTTCCCGCTTGCGGTCTATCTGATCGTCCGGTTCGACCTGTCGCCCGTCATCTGGCTGAGCCCGCTGATGATTCTCGGCACACAGTGGTACATCGTGTTCAACGTCATTGCCGGTGCCAGCGCCTTTCCAAACGACCTCGAGGAGGCGGCCAAAACGTTCCGGATCCACGGCTGGCGCTGGTGGCGCGACGTGATGCTGCCGGGGGTCTTTCCCTATTATGTGACCGGCGCCATCACCGCATCGGGTGGGGCGTGGAACGCCAGCATCGTCTCCGAGGTGGTCAGTTGGGGGCCGACCAAGCTCGATGGCGGGGGCCTTGGCGCCTACATCGCGCGCATGACGGCGGCCGGCGATTTTCCGCGGATCGCGCTCGGCATCGCCGTCATGTCGATTCTCGTCGTCGGAACGAATCGTCTGGTGTGGCGGCCGCTCTATGCCTATGCGGAACGCCGGACGCGGCTCGATTGAGTGGGTCAAATGGATGGGTGGGACAAATCGTGGCCGATGACAACAGCGCCATCATCGACCTGCGCAAGGTCTGCATGGCTTTTCCCAAACGCTCGGGCGAGCCGCTCTTGGTCCTGGACGACATCGACGTGTCGATCCGCGCCGGCGAGTTTCTCGGCCTCCTCGGCCGCTCAGGTTCAGGCAAATCGACTTTGCTACGGATCGCCGGCGGCCTCATCAGGCCCACGTCCGGCAACGTCCTCTACCGCGGCGCGCCGCTGACCGAGCCGGCCGAAGGCATCGCCATCGTGTTCCAGACTTTCGCGCTGTTCCCCTGGCTCACGGTGCTGGAAAATGTCGAGGCGGGGCTCGACGCGCTGGGCTTGCCGCGCGAGGAAGCGCGCCAACGGGCAGAGGCCGCCATCGATCTCATCGGGCTCGATGGCTTCCAGTCCGCCTATCCGCGCGAGCTGTCCGGCGGCATGCGTCAACGCGTCGGCTTTGCCCGGGCGACGGCGACGCGGCCCGATCTGCTGTTGATGGACGAGCCTTTTTCGGCGCTCGACGTTCTGACCGCCGAGACCCTGCGCGCGGATTTTCTCGACCTGTGGGTCGAACACCAGCTGCCGACCAAATCGGTGCTCATGGTGACGCACAATATCGAGGAAGCGGTGCTGATGTGCGACCGCCTGATCGTTCTGTCGTCAAACCCGGCGCGGATCGCGGCGGAAATCCCGGTGACGTTGCCGCGCCCGCGCAACCGGCTCGACGACGAATTCGGCAACATCGTGGACAATGTCTATGCGGTGCTGACCGCGCGCACGATCGCGTCGCTGGGCGCGCTCAAACAGGCTCGCGAGGGCGTGGCGCAGCCGCTGCCGCGGGCGTCAGTCAATCGCATGAGCGGCTTGATCGAGATCCTCGCGGCGCCGCCCCATGACGGCCGGGCGGAGCTCGAGACGCTCGCCAGCTCGCTGTCGCTGGAAGTCAATGATCTCTTCCCCTTAGCCGAAGCCCTTCACATTCTGGAATTTGCCGAGATCAAGGACGGCGCTTTGCGGCTGACCGCCGCGGGAAACGTCTTCGCGCGCAGCAACACCGACGAGCGCAAGCGGCTGTTCAAGGAACATCTGCTCCAATTCGTGCCGTTGGCCGCGCATATCTGCCGCGTGCTGCGCGAGCGCGAGGCACGCCAAGCGCCACGAATGAGATTTGAGGTGGAACTCGAGGATCATTTCACTCACCAAGACGCGGAAAGCACGCTGCGCGCCGTGACGGCCTGGGGGCGCTATGCGGAGCTGTTCGCTTATGACGATGAGGCCAGAACCTTCGCGTTGATCGAAAATCCGGCGTGACCGCAATAGCCGTCACGCCGGCGGTCACGACCCTCCGCGTCCGCGAAGAACCATCGCTTTGATCCAGATCAAAGCATCTGCAACTGCAGCGCGACAAGCTTTATGATATGCAGTGGCAGCCTATCTCTACCGCGCCGTTCGATCGCGAGCTTGAGCTGGCCGTCTTTGAGAGGGATGGGCCTCACGCTCTTGCGTTCGCCTGCCGGCGTATTGCCAGCGGCTGGATTAGCGCAGAAACCAAACAGCAGATTGACGTGCGCCCCACGCATTGGCGGGAGTGGAACGCAAAGCCTTAGCGCGTCTGTTGGTGTCGGGTGTCTCCTTCACCGCCGCCGTTCCGCCCGCCGCGCTATTTAACGAAGTCCAGCGACCGCGCCACCGGTGCGGAAGCTCGACTTGTTCCCGACGCTCTGTTGCAGAAACTACGGGGCCGCCGAAGCGAGCGGGACCAACGGCCGCGTTGCCTGCGCGCCGCCGGCCAAACGCCAATCGCAGCACATCCGCGGAAGACAATTTCGCCTGGTTTATCTGGGTGCTGGTGAGGAATTGTTAACCATACCGGGCGTTAATCGGGCCTCGACGTGCGCTGGATCAGGGCCGGATTACGCGTATGCGGGTCACCCGCTCTTTCATCCTCTTGCTCGCTGTAGCGATTGCTGTGGCGGGGTGCGCGCGGCAACCTGTAGCCTACGTAGCCACTCCGACCGCGGCGGCGCCGTCCGGCGTCGACAACGTGGTCTATGGCGACGCGACGCCCGCGCCCCGTGCCGTCCAACCTTACGCTGCGGCGCAGTATGCAACGGCTTCTACTGCGGCGCCTTCCGCAACGGCTTCTTCTGCCAGGGGCCTCTTTACGATGGGTCCTTCTGCAAGGGGCGATGCCGCGGCTTCTTCCACAGCGGGCTCTGTGGCGGCTCCTGCTGCGGCGGCACCTTCCGCAACGCCTTCTTCCACCAGCGGCCTCTACGCGATGGTTCCTTCTGCAAGGGGCGATGCCGCGGCTCCTGCCACAACCGGTTCCGTCGCCGCGCCTTCTGTCATCCGGGTCGATGCGCCGGCGGCTTATGCCTATGCGCCGGCCGTTTCCGAGGGCCCCTACACCCTCGATTCCGGCGATCGGCTGCGCGTCGTCGTGTTCGGTCAGGAAGGGCTGACCAACTCCTATGCGGTGGATGCCAGCGGCCATATCGCCATGCCGCTGATCGGCCCGGTGCTGGCGCGCGGCGCGACCACCGACCAGCTTTCCAACCGGATCGCCGAAAAGCTGCGGGACGGCTTCATCCGCGAGCCGCACGTGGCGGTCGAGATCGAAGCCTATCGGCCGTTCTTCATCCTCGGCGAAGTCACCGCGCCGGGCCAATATCCGTTCGTCGCCAATATGAGCGTCGAGACGGCGGTAGCGATCGCCGGCGGATTCACGCCGCGGGCTTTCCGCAAGACCGTGATGCTGAACCGCACCCTCAACGGCCGGCAGGTGTGCACATCCGTCCCGGTCACTTTCCCGCTGCGTCCGGGCGACACGATCAACGTGCAGGAACGGTGGTTCTGATATCAGTGGTCAGTAATCAGATATCAGTAATCAGAACGGCCGACGTAAGCGAAACCCTGCTGATTGCTAATCTCTGATCCCTACTTCCTCAGGTGCTTCTGCAGGAACGCGATCGAGCGCCGCCAGGCGACCTTGGCAGCCGCTTCGTTGTAGCTGCCGCGCTCATCGCAATTGAAGCCGTGCTGCGCGTCGGGATAGGTGTAGATTTCACAATCGGCGCCGCGTTTTTGCTTGATCAACTCGACGTCGCTCATCGGGATCGAGGCGTCCTTCTCGCCGAAATGCAGCTGCGTCGGCACTTTCGGCTTCGCGTCGGCGTTCTTGGCGATCTGGCCGCCGTAATAGCCGATGGCCAACGACAGGCCCTCGAGCCTGGCGGCGGCGAGGAAAGCGATGGTGCCGCCCATGCAGAAGCCGATGATGGCGACCGGGCCGTCCTTTTTGAGATCGTCGATTGCCGCTTGGGTGTCCCGCATCATCACCACCCAGTCGGGATTGGCGACGAACTTGCGCGCGTTGGCGATCTCGTCCGGCGAATAACCGCATTCGAAATTCGGCTGCTGGCGATCGAACAGAGCCGGCGCCTCGGCGGTGTAGCCTTCGGCCGCGAGGCGGTCGCACACCGCGCGGATGTGATGATTGACGCCGAAAATCTCCTGGATGACCACGACGCCGCCTTTTGCCGGCCCGCTCGGCTCGGCGCGATAGGCGCCGAGCTTGAAACCGTCCGATGCGACCAGAGAGACATGCTGACCCAAGCTGATCCTCCTTCGACTGACAAGACCCGCCCCGCACGCCGGCCAACATATACCGTCGCGGATGTCGATTGAATGGCGGCAGAAGCCGCGGCTCTGCGTCCCCGCCTCAAGCGGGTCGAGCCAGCGCAAAGGCCTCCGCCAGGAGCTCGTACGAGCGCCGGCGCGCGGCATGGTCGTAGACCATGGTGGTAATCATTAATTCGTCGGCGCGCGTCGCTTCGATCAGCGGCCGCAATCGGCTCGTCACGGTCTCGATGCCGCCGACGGCCACGCGCCGGCGGTGCTGCGCGATGCGTTCGCGGTCGATAGGCGTATAGGGATAGGCGGCGGCCTCGGCAGGCGATGCCAACGGCAGATACTCGCCCTTGCTGCGGCGAATGAAATTCAAATCGGCGCTGGCGGCGATGCGCTCGGCCTCGGCGTCGCTATCGGCCGCGATCACCGCGGTAGCAAGAATGGCATATGGCTCTGGCAATGCCGCCGACGGCTGGAAATGCGCGCGATAACTCAGCATCGCGCTCTCCGCATCGTGCTCGGCGAAATGGTGCGCGAAGGCGAAACCCATACCAGTGGCGGCGGCCAGCTCGGCGCTGTAGCCGCTCGAGCCGAGCAGCCAGACCCGGGGCAGCGCCACATCCGCCGGCATGGCGTGCACGCTGCGGAACGGATGGCCTTCCGGAAAGCCGCCGCGCTCCAACAGCATCAGCTCCTGAAATCGCTCGAGGAAGTCGTCGCCGTCCCGCGCGTCCTGCCGGCGGCGCAGCGCGTAGGAGGTCACCGGATCGGTCCCCGGTGCACGGCCGAGGCCGAGATCGATGCGGCCGGGGAATAGCGCCTCCAGCACCTTGAAACGTTCGGCGACCATCAGCGGGGCGTGGTTCACCAGCATCACGCCGCCGGAACCGACACGAATGTGCGTCGTCGCCGCCGCGATCTGTCCGATCATGATCTCGGGCGCGGAACTGGCGATGCTGGCGAGGTTATGGTGTTCGGCAAGCCAGTAGCGCTTGTAGCCGAGGCGGTCCGCTAGCCGCGCCAGGTCGAGCGAGTTGCGCAGCGCCGCCGATCCCGGCGTGGCGGTGGTGACGGGTGACAGGTCGAGGACGGAAAGCGGGATCATACCGGCAGCGGTCAATTTTTTGACTCGGGGCTCCGCATCTCAGAGCGAACTTGTCGATGATCTGGAGGTCGCAGCGACAAACCGTGAGCGCAAGTCAGGCGCCGGTCAACCTTATGCAAGCTCAGCGGCCCAGTGGGTTGAAAAACGGGCCGCCGACCACAGTAGTCGCGTCTTCCGGAGGCCTTGAATTATCTTTCGAGCGATGGCTTTGCGCCAATCCTAGTAGCGACGTTTGCGAGGCGGTTTGAAAATTCGGTTGCAAGAATGCGGTATCTTGCTTGAGGTATTGGCTATCGAACTGACCGACAGCGTTGGCGCGCGACCCGTGCGCGCGGTAGGCCCAGGCGATGACGCGCCTCCGCTTGGCTCTGCTCACCGCGGCTTTGCGGTCGGGCTTATGCGCTACCTCCTCAACGGCTTTTGCGATGCTCGCCGGCGCGACTTCTCTCTCCGGTTTCTGCTCGACCTGAGGCCCCTGATCTGCCGTCGGGGATTCGATGACAGCGACGGCCGGCGTTTCCTGCGACGACGACGCGGCGTCGGCATGCGCTGCGGGCGCCGGCTCCGGCGCGGTGGCACCGAGCGGGTGGTTGTCCGCAGTCGGCGCAACGGTGTTTGGCGGCACGGTGGGTACGGCGGGCGCAGCGGGCCCGACCGCCGATTCCGTTGCTGCCACGGCCGCGGCTGGCTCCTCCGCCTCGGCCGCGCCGCGGTCCGGCACCGCAGCCGAGGCGGCGGGCGCCGATTCAACGCCCTCGCGATCATCACGCCGGAGCGTCGGCGGCTCCGTCGCCCGAGCGGCGCTCTGCGGCGGGCTCGTCTGAAAGCGACGATCAAAGGGCTCCGCCGCTGCAACCGCGACGGCAGCGGAATTGCCGGCGATGAGCTGCAGCGGTGCAGTGACGGGCGGCAAGCGCACGAGAGGTTCGTGGTTGACGCGGAAGGCGGCAAACACGCCGAATCCGCAGCTCAGCGCCACGATCGAGGCAACTATCGCCGCGATCATCAGGCGGATATTCGGAAACATTCGACCTCGCTGAACCCCCGCGCGATCCGCAGCAGCACGCATCACAAGGGGCGAGAGATCATCGCGAGGGTTTATTGCGTTCGCGCCGGTCGTGGCCCAGCGCCCGACGCATCACCGGACCGAAGGCGATTCGACCGCCGAATCCAACACTTGCGACGTTTACGTGAGTCGCTGAAAAACCAACAGGAAAAATTTGCCGGTCGACCGCGTCGCCGAGATCAACGCGCGGTCATCCTCAACGCGCGACCGCGCCTTGCGCCGATGCCGACGTTGCCGGCGATCCTGCCAAGACCACAACGCGGGTGCCGACATTGATCCTGTTGTAGAGGTCCTCGATGTCCTCGTTGGTCAGGCGAATGCAACCTGAAGACACGAAGGAGCCGATGGTCGAAGGCTGATTGGTGCCGTGAATGCGATAGAGCGTGTTGCCGAGATAGAGGGCGCGCGCGCCGAGCGGGTTGCCGTCGCCGCCGGCCATGAACCGCGGCAGATAAGGCTGACGCTCGATCATCTCCTTGGGCGGATGCCAATCGGGCCATTCCGTCATGCGGCTGATGCGCTCGCCGCCCGACCAGGTGAAGCCTTCGCGCCCCACGCCGATGCCGTAGCGCAACGCTTTGCCGCCGCCGAGCACCAGGTAAAGGTACGTGTGCGGCGTATCGATGATAATCGTGCCGGCGGGCTCCGTGGTCGGGTAACCGACCAGCTGGCGGCGGAGTTGCGGCGGCAGCTCTTTGGCGGGACCGCTTTCCGGCTGATCTTCCGGTGGCAACGCCGTACCGACCGTGCCGCCCTCCGGTAGCGGGCCGGTAACGGAACCCGAAGAGACACTCACCGTGCCGGTGATGTCTCCGGGCGGACGCGGAACCGACTCGCCGCCACGCGAGGGCTGAGCTTGCGCCGCAGCGCGGTCAGCCGGGGCGAAATAGGGCGGCCGTGCCGGCAGATAAGCTCCCGGCTGGCCTTCGTCGTCGTCCGGACCGTAGGGTTGCACCGGCGCGCC
>Ga0187887_10002267_pt1 | contig 15531 bp, 9 predicted proteins | sample June2016WEW_7_10_FD_132977 | JGI IMG/M metagenome (GOLD analysis project Ga0187887, IMG submission 132977) | Peatland microbial communities from SPRUCE experiment site at the Marcell Experimental Forest, Minnesota, USA - June2016WEW_7_10 | ecosystem: Environmental > Terrestrial > Soil > Wetlands...
CCCGCGCACCGTCGTTCTGGTGACGCACGATATCGAGGAGGCCGCACAGCTCGCCGATCGCGTGATCGTGCTGACAGAGCGGCCTGCCGAGATCCGTTCGGAATTGACCATCCGAGCGCACCGTCCCCGCGGGCTGACGCATCCCGAAGTCGTCCAGGCCATAGACCGCCTCTTGACGGAACTCGGCATCCAAACGAAAAGCGAGGAGTTGAAACCATGATTCGATCATCCGCCGCACGCTGGATTTTAGGAGTGATTGCCTTCGTCGTCGCGATCACCCTGCTTCGATTCCGTCCCTGGGAGCACACTGGCAACCAGCAACTCAGCCAGACGGGCGAAGCCCGCGAAACACTGAGTGTGGGCTTTCTGCCGGTCACCTGTCATCTCACCTGTCCGGTGACGGACTTTGCGACCCGCACCAGCTCCACAACCCGGTTCCTGTCGCAGCGTTTCACGGACTTTCCGACCATCGTGGAATCCATGAAGGGAGGCCGGCTGGAGGCGTCCTTCATGATTGCGCCGCTGGCGATGAAAATGCGTGAGCAGGGCCTGCCCGTGAAGATTCTTTACCTTGGACATCGCGATGGCTCGACGGTGATGGTCCGCAAGGACCTTGCAGCCAAAGATCTGCGCGACCTTCGCGGCAAGGTCTTCGCCGTTCCGAGCAAGTACAGCAATCAGTATCTGGTAATCCAGAAGCTGATGGAGGACCAACACGTGATGCCTGATGAAATCAGATTCGTCGAGCTGCCGCCTCCCGACATGCCCGGGGCGCTCGCGGCGAAAGCCATCGACGCATATTTCGTGGGGGAGCCGTTTGCCGCCAAAGCCGAGCTGGATGGCAGCGGTCGAGTGCTGTATTTTGCCAAGGATATCTGGCCGCATTTTATTTCGTGCGTACTGGTGGCGCACGAGAAGTTGATACGGGAGCGCCCTGGTGTTGTTAGAGATTTAGTGCGCGGCATTGCCGAGAGCGGGGAGTGGGCGGACAGGAACCGCCTCAGCGCGGCGAAAGTGGCATCGCCATACTTCCGTCAGGATGAAGCGCTGGTGCGTTTTGTTTTGACGCAGCCGCCGGATCGAGTCAGCTATCGAATGCTCACACCGACCGATGAAGACTTGGAGAAAATCATGAGCATGGGGTTGAAGGCGGGTATCCTTGAAAAACGGATCGAGATGAAAGACCTGGTAGACCGGGCGTTTATTCCTACCGACATTAAACCGGCGAATATTGATGCGCAGTAAACCACGCCTCCACGGATCGGTCCTCGTGGCTCCGGCAGTTTTAGCTTTCTTGCTTTGTTCCGCTTGTAACCGTCACTCCTCACTTCCCGCAGCCGAATCGAAAGAGTATCGCGATCTTTGTTCCGCCTTCTACCTTGGCGTGGCGGCGCTCCAGTCCGGCGAGGATGTGAACGCGCGAAAGGGTCTGACGCGAGCTACGGAAATAGCGCCCGAAGAACCGGCCGGCTGGGTAGATTTAGGCCTGTTGCAGGCGCGCCAGCAGGAATTCGACGCCGCGTATCAAAGCTTCGAGAGAGCCCGTATTCTCGCGCCGGACAACAGCCGGATTGAAGGTTTTCTCGGTTTAGTGGAGAGCAAGCGGGGCAAAATTCCGGAAGCGCTGGCGCATTACCAAAAGGCTGTCTCTCTGGACAGTGGGAATCTGAGAGCGCTGTACGCATGGGCGTCCGAGACCGAGCGCCAACAAACGTCGACGAGCGATGCCGACGCCCAGAAGCTGCTGGAACGGATTCTGAAACTTCAACCTGGCAATGAACCAGTACTGCTCGACGTGATCCGCCTGGCTGCGAAGCAAAATGATGGAGCACGGCTCCGGGAAGCCGTGGACACGCTGGGCCGGAATCGCGAGTTGTGGCCGGAACCTGCAAAACTGCAGTTCGCCCGGCTGGAACAAGCTTCCAAGGAGGCGAATCTCCGGACCGCTGCCATCCAGGTTCAATTCCTTCGTAATACGTTGGTTCGCACGCTGGGCTATCGCCAGAGTTTGGATGAGGTGAAAACTCCCGCCACTACAGTCGGCGAGCCGTTCTTGAAGTTTCTGAAAATGCCTTCTCCGACCTCGGATCCTGCTCCGCCAGACATGGGCGTCCAGTTTGAACAGGAGCCTCTAAAGGGAGTTACTGCGCAAAACATTGCATGGATCGGATCGCTGCCTCTCGATGGCGAAGGGGGTTCGCGGATTGTGTGGGCAGACGCGACGTCCGTTCATATAGAAGGCGGGGCGACATTACCTCTCCCAGGGGCGCGAGATCGGTCTTCACGAGCAAACCTGGGCCGAAACGCGATTCTGGGCGCCGATTTGAACTACGATTTCAAAACCGATCTGGTATTCGCAACGCCGGACGGAATCAGAATCTATGAACAAGACACTCCACAACATTTCGTTGACGTGACAGAGAAAGCCAAACTGCCTGCCGAGATCATTCATGGGTCGTACACAGGCGCCTGGGCGTTCGACTTCGATCTGGATGGGGATTTGGATATCGTATTGGGCGTGCCGCGAGGCGAGCCGGTAGTTCTGCGGAACAATGGCGATGGAACGTTCGCTCATATCCAACCATTCAAGGGCGTTGATGGTTTGAGGTGTTTCACATTCGCCGACATTGATGGCGATGGTGCGCCCGATGTCGCCCTGATCGACAGAAACGGGAAACTGCTTGTCTTTAGAAACGAGCGTTTGGGCTCCTTCAAGCCGCGCAACGTCCCGCCTCAATTGGCGGACAGCAATCTTGATGTGGCTGCGGGAGATGCGAACGCAGACGGACTCATGGACTTCGTTCTGCTCCGAAGCGACTTCAGCATTGTCCGGCTCTCCGACCGCGACAACGGGAACGCTTGGGATTATGCGGAGATCGCCCGCGCGAAACCGCCTTTAAACGGTCCTGAAACAGCGAATCTTCTATTGGCCGATTTGGATAACAACGGCAGCTTGGATATCATCGCCGGCGATCAGATTTTCCTGGGGGATGGAAAAGGTTTCAGGGCGCTTTCAAGCAAACTGCCGTTCGACTGCCGGGCGCTTGTGGATCTGAATCTGGATGGGCGGCTGGATGGAATTGGGTTGGCTCGAAATCAAACAGCCGTTCAATTCATCAATCGAGGCACAAAGAACTACAAGTGGCAGGTGATTCGCACCAGGGCCGCAACTGCGACGGGAGATCAGCGCATCAATCCATTCGGGATAGGCGGCGAGATAGAGATTCGGTCCGGTCTCCTTACCCAGAAGCAAATCATTAATTCGCCGCTGCTGCACTTCGGGCTGGGCGACCATGCCGGCGTCGAATTCGCCCGCATCGTATGGCCGAATGGCTTAATTCAGGCTGAATTCGCGCTGAAACCGGACCAGTCCGTGCTGGCTGAGCAACGGTTGAAGGGCTCTTGCCCATTTCTTTTCGCTTGGGATGGGCAGGGCATGCATTTCTTGAAGGACGTCGCTCCAATGTCCGCGCCGCTGGGAGCGCACATTTCGAGTGAGGTATTAGAGCCGATTCAGCAGACCGAGCAATGGTTCAAAATCGATGGGTGTCAGCTTGCCGCGCGAGACGGGTATTACGACTTGCGCCTGACCAACGAATACTGGGAAACATACTATATCGATTATTATTCATTGCTGGTGGTGGATCATCCGCAAAATGTGCATGTATATGTCGACGAACGCGTGGCCGACCCTCCGGCGCCTCTCAAGTTATATGTGACGTCCGAACCGAAACCATTTGTCAGCGCGAAAGACGATACGGGCCACGACGTGGGCGCCGCGATCCAGAAACTCGACGCAGACTATTTGAACACCTTTGGCGTCGGACAATATCAAGGATTGACCCGGGATCACTGGGTGGAACTCGAGTTGCCCGAAGGAGCGCCGCGCGCGGGACCACTGTATTTGATCGGTGACGGTTTCCTCCACCCCTGGGACGACACAATCACCATCGCGCGAAGCCAAGGAAGCAGCCCCGCGCCGCAAGATCTCAGCATCGAGGTTCCCGACCGCGCTGGACGTTGGGTGACAGCGCGAAGTCACCTCGGGATTCCAGCCGGCCGCCTGAAAACAGTGGTGTTCGATTTGACCGGAATGTTCCTCCCTGGCGCGCCACGCAAACTTCGTTTGCGAACAACTATGGAGGTGTACTGGGACAGGCTGGCGTGGGCAGCAGGTCTTCCAAATGAGCAGGTCCGGACCAAACGCTTAAGTTTGTCCTATGCCGAACTTGGCTACCGTGGCTTCTCGTTACTTAAGCAGGCCGGCTCTTCGTCACCGGAGTTAGCCAACTATGACATTGTTGCGCGAACGGGCCCCGAATGGCGCAGTATGGAGGGGTACTACACGCGATATGGCGACGTCCGCGAGCTGCTTGAAAGAGTCGACGATAGAATCGTAATTGCAAGTTCGGGTGATGAGCTCCGGATGCGATTCCCCGCCGTGGATCCCCCCGTGGCCGGTTGGGCGCGCGACTTTGTTTTCATTGGCGACGGATGGATGAAAGAAGGCGACTACAACTTTCAATTCTCTAAGACTGTGTTACCGCTGCCCTATCACGCGATGAAGTATTATACGGCGCCGCTCTCGCCCATCGAGCAGGATAAAGCCTATCAACTACATCCTTCCGATTGGCAGCAGTTTCACACCCGCTACGTTGCACAGGAGCCATTTGGAAGCGGCCTGTGGAGTCGATAGTGCATCTCTACTATTGACCCGCAACGCTACCTCGGCTAATCTCTCCTGGTCGGCCTACGTCTGCGCATTCCAAGGAGAATCCGTTCGATGCCTCATATTCAGCTTCCGGAAGGCTTGCCGGGCATTCGCGGCCCTTTTGCGTTCCGTCCGGAAACCGCCAAGCCTTTATGCGAGCTGGCGGAGATCCTCTTGCACACGCCTGGAACTCTTTCGCCGGCCGATCGCGAACTGATCGCCACCTACGTGTCGTCCGAAAACGATTGTTATTATTGCCAGACCTCGCACGGAGCCATTGCCGCGCATCACTTGGGTGGAAATGAGCAATTGGTGCTGGATGTAAAACAGAATTTCGCTGGCGCGGCTGTTTCGGACAAACTCAAAGCGCTGCTCGCTATCGCTGGAAAAGTTCAGCGCGGCGGCAAGAACGTTTTGGCGGAAGATGTCGAACGCGCGCGGCGCGAGGGCGCCACGGATCTCGAAATACACGATACGGTGCTGATCGCCGCGGCCTTCTGCATGTACAACCGCTACGTCGACGGCTTGGCAACCTGGGCGCCGTCCGACCCTGCGTCATATCGTGAACGTGCGGCTAGGGTCGCCCGCGATGGCTATCTGGCCATCCCAGCGGAAGTTCTGACAGTTCCCGCGGCACAGTAGATCGCATGAGCCAATCCGAACTTGAGATGGCGGTCGCTCACACCGCATCGGCGGCTTCTGAATCGCAACTTGCCTATCCCGGCTGGCGAGTGACCATCGCGTCTTTTTTTGGCGTGATGGTGGGATTCGGATCGATTCTGATTTACTCGTTCGGGATTTTCCTCAAACCGCTGCAGGCTCAATTCGGATGGCCGCGTGAGACGCTGGGCACAGCATTTGCCTGCGCATCGTTCACGCTCGGTCTCTGCTCGCCGCCGCTTGGCCATCTGCTGGATCGCTATGGACCCCGGCGCGTAATCCTGGCGTGCGTGACCGTGTTCGGATGCGCGCTCGGTTCGCTCGCGTTTTTGACACCGCACCGCGCTCATCTGTTCGCAGTGTTCGTCGTGATCGGCGCCGTTGGAAATGGAACGGCCCAGATGGGTTATGCGCGGGCGGTGTCCACCTGGTTTCAGAGGCGTCGCGGATTGGCGCTGGGAGTGATGATGGCCGGCTCGGCCGGCGGCGCGATTCTGGTTCCAGTGGTCTGTCAAAGCTTGATTGCTGCCTATGGTTGGCGTGTTACCTACGCCGTCTTCGGGCTGGTGGCTCTTGCCGTCGGATTGCCGCTCGCTGCATTCTTCGTGTACGAGAAGCCGGGGACGCGCGATGCTCGAGGCCTGGTGACGCAATCGGGCACTGGCGTTCCGGAAGCCATGCGGCACCGTGCATTCTGGATTATTGCAGCGACACTATTCCTAGCCGCTATGAGCACAACCGGTACTGTGACCCACCTGGCGGCATTGCTGAACGATCGAGGCATTTCCCCGCGCCAAGCGTCCTACGCGCTCTCGGCGCTGGGAGCAGCCAGCCTTTGCGGACGCCTGGCGACCGGCTGGCTGCTGGATCGTTTCTTCGGTGCCAGAGTAGGCATGGTTCTCCTCTTCCTCAATGCGCTCGCGCTCTGGATGCTGGCAACAGCGAAAACGGCGCCTGCCGGTATCGCGGCGTCTGCCTTGATGGGCTTTAGTATGGGCGGAGAATCGGATGTGACTCCGTATCTCTTGGCACGCTACTTTGGTTTGCGCAGCCTGGCAACGTTATATGGATTCACTTGGACTGCGTATGCGATATCCGCCGCCGCTGGTTCCATTCTCCTTGGCCGGGCGTTTGACAAAACGGGCTCCTATCAGGCGCTGCTGGTGGAGCTTTCGGTACTCATGGCGTTGGCCGGCGTTTTGATGACTGCTCTACCTCGCTACGGCCGAGCCACCACAGATAGATTGCCATAGTTGGTAACCTACGCAGGCGGCAACCGTCCTGAGTGTCAATGAATACAATAACGAAGTCCGAAACGAACAGGCGTGGGCGACATGCAGCGGTTTGGATCGGTGTGGTGGTGCTGGCGATCGCGATCTACCTGGCCGTCGGGGTGCGTGCGGCCAATACATGGGCGCATCCACGGCGCAACACGTATTTCTCCTCGACACCGGCTTCATTCGATCTGGAATATCGCGATGTGCGCTTGCCCTCCCGGGATGCCGGCATCGAAATCTCCGGATGGTGGATTCCTCGATCCGGGAGTAGCAAAGCCATCGTAATGGTGCACGGAAGGGGCGAGAATCGCACCACCGAATTCTATGACCACTTCCTCGATCTAGCGGCAGCGCTCAACACCTTTCAAGGCCGCGGCTTCAATATCCTGATGATCGACCTCCGTGCGCATGGCTTGAGCGGCGGCGTGGACTCTGAGTGGGGAGTTGGCGAGCGGCACGATGTCGAAGGAGCGGTGGACTGGATCAAAGGCCAGGGAATTCAGGTGGGCAGCATCGGAGCCTTGGGCGCCTCACTCGGCGCGACATCGTGCGTCTACGCTACGGCCGACGACCCGGACATCAGCGCACTCGTCACCGATGGCGCCGGCGTGGATGAATACGCAAGCCTTCAGAGGAGTTGGAAGAGGTCGTCAGGCACGCCCCAGTTCTTCTTTCCCGCGGCGCAGTTGATGGAACGGGTGCTCTATGGGTACGATCTCCACTCGCTGCGGCCGGTGGACGCAATGAAGCAAATTCCTCCTCGGCCGGTATTGCTTATCTATGGCCTTCTGGAATTGCCCGCCGACAGCGACCGGCGCCCGCAGATCAAGGCTGCGTTGCCGGACGCAGAGGTATGGGTGGTGCCGGACGCAATGCACACAGGCGCCTACAGTAAGGTCCCGCGAGCATATCTCGCCAAAGTCGGAGCGTTCTTCGAGAAAAATCTGAAATAGACATCCGCTGCAGAGGTGGACGCCATGTGGGTTTCAGCACAACTTTCGATCAGAGAGGGTGTCGTCAGATGTTGGCAGTGCTCGATATCACTTGCCGCAAGCGCTTGCACGAGCTTAAAAGGAAACTGAGCCACCCGCCGGGATCGGACCGGCGACCTGCTGATTACGAAATTTCTGGTTTGGAGATATGTGATTGATTCTTGGTTCGGCGGAATCGCTGCGACCTCGGCGAATTAGGCCTGATTGGCCCGTATTGAATCCGATTCTGAATCCGGGTTTCCGGCTAGCCAGCTGACGTCTGTTTCCCGAAACTTCTATACTGGAAACATGGAGCGAAGCGAATACATCGAACCGCGCAACGGCGGATTCTACGTCGCCGGCACCCGTGTGTCCCTGGGTTCCATCGTGTATTCTTTCAAAGCCGGAGACTCGCCGGAGACCATTCGCCAGAACTTCTCTTCTCTCACCTTGGAGCAGGTGTACGGGGCGATCGCTTTTTACCTCGCTCATGAGCAAGAAGTCGGCGCCAACATTCGCGAGGGCGAAGAAGAGATCCAGCGCTCCGTCCCGCCTTTGAGCGAAAGCCGCCCCGAATTGTACGCCGTCTTGAGCGCGCCAGCCACGAGATCTCAACGCAGGATCTGGCGAAGCATTGAGCATCCGGTTTCAGGAGCCCCGGATCGACTTTCAAACCGCCCAAGCCGCCCGTCTGGACGACCTTGATGACGGGGCTGTTCTGCGCCACGCGGTGTCGCAGTCGCGAATTCTCGTAAGCCACGACAAGCGGACGATGCCGAAGGCCCTTGCCTCGTTTGTCGCGTCGGGCGGCACAAGTCCGTGAGTGCTCCTCGTCATCCCTCAAAACGCGTCCACCCGCGATGTAGTCGACGCGCTGATCTTGATTTGGGCAGACGATAGAGCGAACGATTGGACCAACCTGGTTGCCAAGATTCCATTTTGATCACCCAGTCGACCGCAATGCTAGTGTTTGCTGAGCTTCCGGGTAGTGCGCTAGACATTTAGCGCACTACCGCGCTGTAGATGCCTTTCCGTGGCCTTGAACTTCTGAAACGCTTCGCATAGAACTTGAGGGTCTGTCTCTCAAAGTCGTCCGGGATCGTCACTGAAGGCGGAATTCTCGCTCATTTGTTGCAGTCGTCGAGTGTTTCCTTTCTCGTGAGATCATCCGCGTCAGAAAAAAGTGGTGATATAATTGCACCAATTGCTGAAATGGGGGTGCGGATTATGGATCCGGCACACGTTCGCGAAGACTGCCGCGCCTGCTTCACTGAAGAGGAACGGCAAGCTATCCGCCAGCAATTGGAGCGGATGTTGGCGAATCCCCTGTTCAAATACAGCAAGCGTTATCCGAACCTCTTGCGCTTTGTGGTGGAGAGCACGCTGGAGGGTCGTTCGGGGGAGTTGAAGGAACGCTCCCTGGGAGTAGCGGTCTTCGCGCGCGAACCGGATTACGATACGAATCTCGATCCCATCGTGCGCGCCACTGCGGGTGAGATCCGCAAGCGAATCGCGCAATACTATCACGAGCATGGGCACGAAACCGAAGTCCGAATCGATTTGTCGCCACGATCGTATATTCCGGAATTCGAGATTCATGGTCCCGTCCAGTCCACCGCCGTACCGGCCCTCGAAGCGGCTCCGAGGACCGCGCCTGCCGCGGCAACACATCGATGGGCGTGGCTAGCGATAGGGGCTCTGGCCGGGCTGTTGGTCCTGTCCGGCTTTTGGCTCGGGCCTTGGGGAAGGCGGAGCGATCTCGACCGTTTTTGGAAGCCGGTGCTCGATTCCTCCAATACCGTCCTGTTGTGCATGGGACAGCGCGAGTTCCTGGGATCATCACCGGAACCGGGACAATCGTCTCTTACAGATCTGCCGAGCCCCTCCAACGGTCCGGTCACGCTTTTCCAGTTGTATTATATGGGCAGTCAAAATCTGTCTGTGCCGGACGTGACCACCATCGGCAGGCTTATTGGACTGCTGCAGACCAAGGGCAAGGCATTCCGCATCCGCGGCCAACTTTCCACCGGTTTCGCCGATCTCCGGGATGGGCCGGTTGTGCTGCTGGGCGGATTTGATAACGACTGGACCATGCGCCTGACAGGTCCGATGCGCTTCAGCTTCGAGCGCGACCACGACACGTTTTGGATTAAAGACCGCCAGAATCCGTCCCGGAAGGATCGCTTCGTGAATTACCGGACACCTTACCTCAGTCTCACCGAGGACTACGCGCTCATATCCCGGACGTTGGATCCCACCACTGCCCGGATGGTCGTTGTCGTCGGAGGACTTACCGGTTACGGCACAGTGGCCGCTGGGGAATTTCTGACGGATCCCGCCTACTTCGAGGCCATGGCCAAAGGCGCCCCCCCGGGCTGGGAACGCAAGAATATCCAAATCGTCTTGGCGACGAAAGTCATTCACGGGGCCTCCGGGCCGCCTCATATCGTGGATCGCTACTTCTGGTAGGACTACCGCTTGAAAGGACCGCTCAGGCCGAGTGGCCGACCTGAGCGGTATTGTAATTAGAACATGAACTTCAGGCCAAGCTGAATCACACGCGGATCGTATGCCGACGTGATCGCGCCGAAATTGCTGGAGCCATACGTCGCGCTAATGCTGTCGAACTGAGTGTGGTTGAACGTGTTGAACGTTTCCGCTCGGAATTCCAGCGTCGCTCCTTCCGGATTCCACCACTTGATGCCGGAGAAGTCTTTGAACAGGGATGTATCGAGGTTGGTGCGGCTCGGCCCTATTACGGCATTCTTGGGCGCGCTGCCGAAACCGCAAAGCTGCGTTGCGCAAACGGCCGTATCATACCCGAACGACGCGGTGCTGAAGAACTGAGCCACGTCATTCGGATAGGTCACCGGGGCGACCTGGTTCGGACGGTTGGTGTAATTGCTCATGCCCAAGGTCGCAGCGGACATGGTTATGTTGTAGGGAAGTCCCGATTCGGCGGTCACGATACCGGACAACACCCATCCGCCCAGCAACGTTTTAACTACCTTGCTGGACGCGTCTCTAAAGAACGGCAATTGATAGACGTAGTTGGCGATGAAGATATTGGTACGGTTGTAAGTGCTTAAGCCGTAGTCGTACGCAAAATTGTACGGATTGGAAACGGTCTGTAAATCGCCGCCATTGCCGCCGGCAGCCGACCCGGTTGTATCATCGTACGCCTTCGAGTAGGTGTAGGCAATCTGCAGGGTCAGCCCTTTGGTGGCTTGCATGCGCATCTGCATCTGGAGCCCGTTATATTTCGAGGTCCCCGCGTTTTCGTACAGCAGGACGGAACCAAGACCTGGGTAAGGCCGGATGGCATTGATGTTCAAGGCGCCGGCTACCACTTGTGGGCCCAGCGGATTGGTGGGTAGAGGAGAGTTGATATCGGCGGCGAGGTTTTCATGACGCCCTGCATTGCCGACGTAGGAGGCTTGTAACACAGTCCCCCTCCATATTTCGTGTTGTACACCGACACTCCACTGGTAACTGGTCGGATTCTTATAGTTGGTCAGGCTAATGCCCGTAATGGAAGGCGGCAGAATGGGCGCCACGGCAGCGGTTCCCGTGAGAACGCTGACTGCGGGATTTGAAAGATATACGTTCGACACGGTGGGAGCTTCGCTGAATGGAACGTTCGGACCCATGTTATAGACATCGTTGCCCTGCACGCGTTCGTACATGATTCCAAAGCCGCCGCGAATTACCGTCTTTCCGGCTCCGGTAGGATCGTAAGCGAATCCCAGCCGGGGGGCCCAGTTGTTCCAATGGTTGTTGGTGTTGTCCATTGGTGTACCGTCCTGGCCCGAGATCGCGATGCCGTTGGTGTATAGCAACGAGTTGGAGAGCACTCCAACGCCGTGGGTCAGGCCGGGGCTGTTGGGTGAAATAACGCCGGTCGTTGGGTTAACGAAGCCGGCATCTGCCGGATTGTAAAGGCCGGGATAGAAGTTCGACAGCCGGCTTTTCTGTTCATAGGTGTGCGGGATGCCTTCCCAGCGCATGCCCAGGTTTAGGGTCAGGTGGTTGTTGGCGCGCCAGTTGTCCTGTAAGTACCCGGAGTAGGAATTGTCAGCCCAGTTGCCGAAGTCCTGAACAGCCGTTTCGTTGTAGGAATTGGCATAGCCAAGCAGGAAATCGGCGAAGCCCACGCCCGTATAGGTGCCATTGAAGGTGTACTGGCCGTTGGTAAAGCCGAACAGTTGCTGCTTCTTCAAAGCTCGCATATACGACACGCCCATCTTGAAGTTATGGCGGCCTTTGTTCCAGGACAGGTCCTCACGGATTTGGTAATCGTTAAAGGCGTTGGCCCATGGCGAGGCATTGCCGGTAGAAAACGACGAGTTAATACCGCTGCCGCTGAAACTGATGGCCGGCAGACGACTCTCGACGTTGGCCCCGAACAGAGTGGGCGGGTCAAAGGCGCTGGTCCGCTGATAAATGCCCCCGATGCTGTTATTGATGGTGTTTCCGTTGTAAGAGAAGGCCACTTCATTCACCACACTCGGGCTGATGCTGTAGGTGGCATGAACCACAGCGCTTTTGGTGGGATTGTTGAAGGTGGAGTGAATGCTGGGATATGTGTCACCGCTCCAGAGGGGAGTGCCTTCGCCTTGGGCGAGTTGCTCGGATGCAAAGTGCCCGAAAATCCAGAGCTTATCGGTAACATGCTCGTCGATACGAACTATCTGTTCGCCCACATTGGTCGGGGTGTTATTGCCGCCAATAAAGGTCGGGTTCAAAGCCGACCCCGAGTTTTGCGGGTTCAGGGCGCCGGTGGCGAGAAACGCTTGCGCAACCGGGCTGATCAACGAGGCGGGAATGGTGTTGTTCGGGAAGGGCTTTCCCGGTGTCAGACCCAGCGCCGTGTAACGCGCGAGTTCCGTCGGATTCAACTGGCTGGCGCTGGGAACGTTAATGGCGTAGGGAAAGACCCCACTCTCCATGGCTGACGTAGGGGTCGGCGTATTGAAGCTCCCGCCTTGCACCATCTTCCGCCATTCCTGGTTATAGAAGAAAAAGGTTTTGTTACGGTCCTTGTTGTAATGCGGTAGTATTACGGGTCCGCCGAGATTGAAGCCGTAGACGTTATACCGCAGTTCGGGCGTCGTGCCGTTGGGGACCGAATTGGTGAAGAAGTTGGCAGCATCCAGTGCATCATTACGGAAGAATTCCCACATTCCGCCATGAAAGTCCCGCGTGCCGGACTTGAAAACCATCGACAGCGTGGCGCCGGAACCTAAGCCGTAATCCGCTGAGTAATTGGAGGTTAGGACGCGAAATTCGGCTACCGCGTCGAGCGATGGCATGAGCTCGAACTTGCCGCCCGAACCGCGGTCGTAGTCTTCGCCGCCATCCACCATAAACAGGTTGTGATCGGGACGCTGGCCGTTGAAACTGATAATGGCGTTGCTGCCCTGTGCGCTCGGCCCGTTAAAAGCAGGCAAAGCGGACGCCGCGCCCGGGGTGAGCGTAGCCAACTCATACAGGTTGCGGCCGTTCATTGAAAGATTCAGGACCTGCGTGCCAGTAACTACGTCGCTGATTTCACCGGAATCGGCCTGGACGCTGATAGCGGTCGCTTCGACGTTGACGCTCTCTTTCGACTCGCCGACTTGAAGCGCGATATCAACGCGAGCGCGATCCCCGACGTTGAGGATGAGGTCTTTTTGTTCGAACTTTTTGAAGCCGGAAATCTCGGCCGCGACGGTGTATTTTCCGACGCCAAGTGCGTTGACGACGAATTGGCCAGCCTCGTTGCTGACGTTCCGGAGAATCTGGCCCGTTGCGGAGTTGGTTATCGTAATTTGAACACCAGGAATGGTAGCCCCTGACGGGTCTGTAACCGTTCCGACAATGGTTGCCTCTTGCGCCAGAGCTGGCAATACGATGGCCAGCACTAGAATCAAGAGTAGCGCTAACTGACGTGGTTTGACGTAATGCACTTTTCCCTCCTTAATGAATGTGGGTAAATTAATCGACCCGTGATGCTGAACTGAAAGCTACAGGATTATAGGGAGTTCTACTAGGTTTTAATAGAGGATTACGGTAACATACGGTATATTCGTTGTGTTTTCAATGGATTATCGAGCTTGTTACGGAAGGGACCCGTGGCGTTCGACTTGTAATTTTGGCGGCTGCTCGGTGTGAACTCCATTGTGACACCGAGTTACTGCAGCCGATCACACCATTTGCGGCGCGCGGGGAATGTAGGGGGAGTAGACTGAAGCGAATGCAATTGCGCGGACAGTCTCGCGTTGCAAAGCTTTCGGGCCGCGGGTTTGTCACGGGTACCCCCGCGCTTACGGCCGGCATGGCGGTCCTCGCCGTGACCATGCCCTGGTTGGCCGCCGCGCTCTGGTTGGCCGCCGCGTCTCCGGCGACCGAGAGCCCCATCCGATTCGAGTATCGGCCGATCGATTTCAAGCTGGATAGTTGTGAAACGGCCGATCGCCACGCGCCGGAAACGATGGCTGGCGGCGTGGCCATCTTCGACTACAACAACGACGGCAAGCTGGACATCTTTTTCACCAATGGGGCCGATATCAAGACGCTTCAGAAGAACTCCGGGAAGTACTCGAACCGCCTCTTCGAAAACGATGGTACGGGCCACTTCCGAGACGTTACCGCCCAAGCCGGCTTAGCCGGGACCGGCTACGATACCGGCGTCGCCATTGGCGACTACGACAACGACGGGCACGAGGACATATTCGTCGGCGGCGTGTATCACAACACGCTGTATCATAACAATGGAGACGGCACGTTCACCGACGTGACCGCGAAGGCTGGCCTCGCCTCAAAACCCGACCCCCAGTACGGCCCGCTGTGGTCCGTGGGCGGCGCGTGGGTGGATGTCAACAATGATGGCCTTCTGGATCTGCTGGTTGTGAATTACCTGCAGTGGGACGGCAACAAGGAGCCGGTGTGCCTGGACAACGGCCACAAAGAATATTGTCACCCTAAGTTTTACGGCAAGACACCCAACCAGTTATTTCTAAACAACGGCGATGGCACATTCACAGATGTCTCGGTATCTTCCGGTCTGCGCGAGCATCCCGGCAAGGGAATGGGCGTGGGAGTGGCGGACTACAACTTGGAAGGACGGATGGACTTCTTCATCGCCAACGACAAGCTGTTCAATTCCTTGTTTCACAACCAAGGCGGTGGAAAATTCGAGGAAGTGGCGTTCGACGCCAATGTGGCGTTGCGGGAAGATGGTACCTATATCTCCGGCATGGGCGTGGATTTTCGGGATCTCGACAACGACGGTTATCCCGATATCTGCCTGGCAGCCCTGGACAAAGAAACTTTCCCCATTTACAGGAATACCGGCAAAGGAAGCTTCGTCGAAGTAACTTCGAAGAGTAAGATGGCCCAGTTGAGTGCTGCTATGTCCGGCTACTCACCGATGATCGCTGACTTCGATAACGACGGATGGAAGGACATCTTTGTCTCGCGAGGCCATGTGCAATCGTTGCTGGCATCGTCCCACTTGCTGGTGGCGCAGAATAACACTGTATTTCGGAATCTGGGCGGCATGCAGTTTGCCGCCTTAACCACGGAAGCCGGGTTCGCCGACACGGCGCCCTCGCGGCACCGCGGCTCAGCCATGGGTGACCTGGACGGTGACGGACGACTGGACATTGTGGTGAGCGCGCTCAGCGCACCGGCTGAAATCTGGATGAACCGAAGCCCAGGCTCGAACCATTGGCTGGAGCTCAAGCTGGAGGGGACCAGGAGTAATCGCGATGCCATTGGAGCGCGCATCAAAATCGTCACTAAGAGCGGCGCGCAATACAATCACGTCTCGACGGCGGTGGGATACGCGTCATCGAGCGCCGGCCCGGTGCATTTCGGGCTGGGCCAGAACACATCGGTGGACCTGGTGGAGATTCATTGGCCGTCGGGC
>Ga0187887_10002268_pt1 | contig 15530 bp, 17 predicted proteins | sample June2016WEW_7_10_FD_132977 | JGI IMG/M metagenome (GOLD analysis project Ga0187887, IMG submission 132977) | Peatland microbial communities from SPRUCE experiment site at the Marcell Experimental Forest, Minnesota, USA - June2016WEW_7_10 | ecosystem: Environmental > Terrestrial > Soil >...
TCACCATTCGCCACTCGCTACCGGTTCCACCCTCTGGTTCCGGACCTGGTAGAACATCGCCGCCGAGTTCCGGTATGCTTGGGGCACAGTCTTCGTCAGGTTATCTTTTGCGTTCAGGGAGTCCTTTCGCCGTTGCTGAGTAACCTCGTGCTGGACGAACTGGACCGGGAGTTAGAAGCGCGGGGCCATCGCTTCGTGAGATATGCGGACGACAGTAACATCTACGTACGCAGCGAGCGGGCGGGGCAGCGGGTGATGGAAAGTGTGAAACGATTCATCACCGAAAAGCTGAAACTCAAGGTGAACGAGTCGAAAAGCGCGGTGGCGAAACCGCAGGAGCGGAAGTTTCTGGGATTCAGCTTTACGGGCGGGAAGGAACTGAAGCGCAAGATTGCGCCGAAAGCGATAGACCGATTCAAGGAGCGGATTCGAGAAATCACGCATAAGAGCAGGGGGAACAGCATGGAGCAGGTGATGGAGGAACTGGCCCCGTATGTGAGAGGTTGGCGAGGCTATTATCGGTTCTGTGAGACCCCGTCGGTGCTGAAGCAGTTGGATTCGTGGATCCGGAGGCGGGTACGCAACGCCTTCTGGCGACAATGGAAAACCGGTCGCAAGCGTTTTGCGGAACTGGTCCGGCGGGGAGTGGATGTGGAGGCGGCTAAGAAAGCGGCCGGCTCTCGCCTCGGCCCGTGGCGCGTGAGCCACAGCCCAGCTGTGGACCGAGCCTTGTCGAACGGCTATCTGGCCTCGCTTGGACTTCCTTCATTGATCGAGGGTCGATAGCATAACTTATCGAACCGCCGTATACGGACCCGTACGTACGGTGGTGTGGGAGGGGCGGAGGAGCGATCCTTCCCCCTATCCCGATCAGGAGTGCGTGCGCCACGCATCTTTACCGCAGCGCCTCCCTGGCTGCCTTGGCTGTGTTGCAGTGGATGGCCACCGTGTCACCGGTGTTGCGGGCGTAGCCTCCGGCCAGGACTACGGCTACTGGAACGTTTTGAGTTATAGCTGTTTCGAACACCAGGCGGTCGCGCTGTTTTAGGCCGTCCATCGTTAGGGAGAGGCCGCCGAGCTGGTCCTGCTGGAAGGGGTCGGCACCGGCGAGGTAGAAAACCAGGTTTGGGGCGAAGCCCATCGCTACTGCTAAGGCGTCGTTCAGGCGGCTTAGATATTCTTCGTCTTCCACGCCATCTTGCAAGTGGATGTCGATGATGGAGTCCGGCTTTTCGCTTGGATAATTGTGGAACTGATGCATGGATAGTGTAAGCACGCTGCGGTCGCCCGAGAAGATTGCGGCTGTTCCGTTGCCGTGGTGGACGTCCAGATCCACAACCATCGCGCGTTCAATGGAGCCATCGTGCTGGAGTGCGCGAATGGCTACGGCGACATCGTGAATGGCGCAGAAGCCTTCGCCGTGGCCGCGAAACGCATGATGAAATCCGCCGCCGATGTTGAATCCGATGCGGTCGTGCAGTGCGTTGCGGGCGGCTAGAATGGAGCCTCCTGTCGCTAGCCAGAAGGCTGCGACCATTTCGGGTGAATAGGGAATTTCGAGTTTTACGAGTTCCTTCACGCTCAATGTTCCGGTTTTCAGCCGCTCGACCCAGCCGGGATCGTGTGCGCGCAGGATGTCCGCATCGGAGGCAGGCTGCGGTTCGACGAAATCCGCGGGCGCGGCGAAATGTTCTTCGAGTAAACGGTCGCGAATGAGGCGGTATTTCCGCGAAGGAAAAACATGCTCGCCGAGATTCAGGTCGTAGCCGGGGTGATAGACGAGCTTAAAGGGAAGCATGGGCGGATTGAAGGGCCGTGACGATGGCGGCGCCGTAAATATCGTCGGTGGAGCATCCACGCGACAGGTCGTTGGCTGGCTTCGCAAGCCCTTGCAGGAAGGGTCCAAGAGCAACGGCGCCACCCAAGCGTTCCACCAGCTTTACAGCGATGTTGCCGCTCGAGATGTCGGGGAAGATTAGCGCGTTGGCACGGCCTGCCACAGGAGATCCGGGCGCTTTGGATTGGGCAACCGTTTCGATAAGAGCAGCGTCGGCTTGCAGTTCGCCATCCACTGTAAGATCGGGAGCGCGCTCGCGCAGGATGCGTAACGCCTCGGTAACTTTATCTACCCACGGATGATGCGTGCTGCCTTTGGTTGAGAAAGAGAGAAGCGCAACGATTGGATCGGTATGCAAGATGCGGCGGGTGGTATCGGCCGTTGCGATGGCGATTTCGGCTAACTCCACGGGCGAGGGGTCGATGATGATGGAGCAATCCGCGAAGGCCAGCAGTCCGTTGTGGCCGAACGCTCGATTTTGAACAGCGACAATGAACGCGCTCGAAACTGTTTGGACGGAAGGGGCGGGGCCGATGCATTGAAAAGTGGCGCGCACGGTTTCCGCGGTAGTGTTCACCGCGCCCCCTACGAATCCGTCGGCATCGCCCGATGCAACCATGAGGGCTGCCGTGTAGAGTGGCTGGTTTGCGATTTCGGCCGCCTCGATTTCGGTAAGGCCTTTGGAGCGGCGGCGTTCAAAGTAGAGGTGTGCGTATTTTCGTGCGTCCTGGTCAGAGACGGTTTGGCACGTTCCCAATAGGATTGGCACTGCCAGATCTTCACGCTCGAGGCGGGCGGCTGCTTGCTGAACACGCGGGTCGTCCCCTTCCGGAAAAACGATGCGTTGCTTTGTCTGAACCTTGCGTAGCCGTTCGACAATCGCGGCGAGAAAGGCTGCGGCGGATTCCGGGAGCTGCATCAAGGATTCATCATAGCGTGAGCGAAAAACATTACCTGCGATGCTGGCGATATTGCTCCACTGCGCGGTTGTGCGCTTCGATATTTTCGGAAAACTGATGGCCGCCCGAGCCGTCGGGCCGGGCGACAAAGTACACGTAAGATGTTGCGGCCGGCGCGAGCGCCGCTTTGAGGGCCGCTAATCCAGGGTTGGCGATGGGTCCAGGCGGAAGGCCGGGATGGCGGTAGGTGTTGTATGGATTTTGGCTATCCAGATCCGAACGATAGATGGTGCCGCGGTAGCGCCCTTCCAGGAGCGCTGCGTAGATGGTGGTTGGATCGCAATCGAGCGGCATGCCCATGCGCAGACGGTTCGCGTAGACGGACGCGACCAAGGGGCGCTCCTCGGCGAGGGCTGTCTCTTTCTCCACTAGCGAGGCCAGCGTAACAGTTGAATTCACGGCGGGATTCACTTCGACGGAGGGCTGTAACTCGCGCCAATGTTTGCGAAACAGATCTGTCATCATGCGGGCGAGTTGCTTTACCGTGGTGCGACGCTCGATACGGTAGGTGGACGGGAACAGATAGCCTTCGAGCGTGGGGGCGCCGGGTGCGAGATCGCGGATCGGCGCGGGGTCGCGAGCGACGCGCAGGAAATCGGCGCCTTTCATGAAATCAAAACGGTCGATACTCGCGGCGATATCGAACATGTTGCTGCCTTCCGGGACCGTGAGTTCGTAAAAGAATACGTCGCCGCGCGCGATGCGGTTGAAAACGGTTAGCACGGACGCGGGTTCCGAGAACTGATATTCGCCGGCCAGCAGGCGCGCTTTGGGATGCGCGGCGCGAGCCAACAAAAATGTCCAAGAGTTGCGGATGACGCCGGCCCGTGCGAGTTGCGCGCTCATGGACTGCGTGCTGGTGCCCCTTGGAAAATCCAGAATCACCGGTTTCTGGAAGCCCTGATAAGGGCGCGATACCGAGTAGTAGAGAGCTCCGAGGCCGATGGCAGCCACTAGCAGGAGTGCGAACATCAGCCGGATAAGGCACCCGCCCGAGGAATGAGCGCGCGTCATAGTTGGCTAATCATAGGCGGAAGGAGTCGAGATAGCTTTCGAGCAGAATCACGGCTGCCAGGCGATCCACCGCTTTGGCTCTTTTCTGAATGCTGATGCCGCTCTGGCGCAGCACGCGCTCGGCTTCCACGGTGGTGAGGCGTTCATCGCGGAATTCCACCGGAAGGCCGGTGGCGGCGTGGAGGCGCTCCGCAAAATCGCGCGTGTACTCGGTCTGGCGGCCTTCACGGCCGCTCATGTGCAGTGGATTTCCCATCAAAATCAGAGTGACATTTTTGTCGGAAGCAAGCTGGGCGAGCCGCGCGAGGTCCTCGCGGATGTTGCTGCGCTCCAATGTTTCCAGGCCCTGCGCGGTGATTCCCAGCTCGTCGCTGAGCGCCAATCCAATGCGTCGCTTGCCCAGATCGAGCGCCAGTACTCTGCCGTTAGTCATTGAAATCGGAAGCAGCCCACCGTCCACCGGTTTGCTGTCCCTTATGGTTTCATTTCATCATAGTAAAGAGCCCAAAGTACGGATGTCCACACTTACACCGATGCTGCCCGTGCAAACTCATAAACCTGGACAGACCAGTCTCACGGTACTGGCATTTGCGGCGAGCATCGCGCTGTTGTATTACGGCCGGGTATTCTTCATCACCGTGGTGATCGCGGTGATCATCGCGTTTCTACTGGACCCGGTGGTGACCGCATTCGTAAAATTGCGTTTGCCTCGAGCTGTGGCAAGCTTCGTGGTTTGCAGCATCTCGCTGCTCGGTTTGTACCTGTTGGGATTCGGATTGTTCACGGAGTTCTCCGGATTCGTGGACGCATTGCCCATCTACAGCCAGCGCATGAATGAGATGGTGGATAACATCGCCACTCAGATGGACCAGATAGAGAAGAAAACGTATCAAGTGGTGATTCCGAAGCGATTCCAGGATCAGCCGTCGCAAGCAACTCCACCGGACGCCGGGCGGCGGCGAAAATCCGCGAAGCAAGACATACCGCCGGCGGTGATTCCGGAAGTTCGGATTCACGCCGAGCCCACGCCGCTGGTGACGTATCTCTACGGATATCTGAAATCTTTTTACGATGTAGTGTTGATGGCCAGCTTTGTGCCGTTTTTGGTGTACTTCATGTTGAGCTGGCGCGACCACATGCGGCGCAGCTTCCTTTATCTGTTCCCAGGCACGGGACGCCAGATCGTCGGCAAGAGCTGGGAAGGCGTGGCGGATATGGTGCGCGCGTACATGATCGGAAATTTTGTGCTGGGAACGATGCTGGCCGCGTTGAGTAGCAGTTTCTTTTTTGCGATCAAGCTTCCTTATTGGCCGCTCATTGGGCCGCTGAGCGGATTTTTGAGCCTGGTGCCGTATGTTGGGCTGCCGCTCGCGATCATACCGCCATTGGCGGCGGGATTGATCGTCTACAACCAACCCACGATTTACGTGATGATCGCGGTGGTGATTGCGATGCTTCACCTGCTGGCGCTGAATTTTCTGTATCCCAAAGTGGTGGGTTCGCGCGTGCATTTGAATCCGCTGGTAGTTACCGTGGCGTTGATGTTTTGGGGCACGTTGTGGGGCGGCATTGGTTTGCTGCTGGCGATTCCGATTACAGCCGGGATCAAGGCGGTCTGCGATAATGTCAGCAGTCTACAGGCATTTGGAAAGCTATTGGGAGATTAAGCGCTCGGTATGAGCAAACAATTTCTGATCTTTTTCGGCGTTGGCGTGGTGGTGATTGCAATTTCGGTGTGGGGGATTCTTTATTCGCATCGAGGCGCCCACCTGGAGCTGAAGGGCCAGATTCTGAAGGTCAGGACGGGGGCGCTCAGCGATCAGGACAGCATCGCCGTGATAGACTTTCGCGCGGAGAATATTTCGGATGTCCCGTTTGTGGTGCGCATCGTTGAGGTGACGGTGGACAAGCAGGATGGCACCACGGCGGAATCCGCCATCATTTCGAAGATGGATCTGCATCAGTTGTTCCAATTCAACCGGTTTCTGGGCGATCAATACAACGACTCGCTGTCGCTCAAAGACAAGATCGCTCCGCACCAGACAGTGGATCGGATGGTGGCCGCGCGCTTCGATATGCCGAACAAGGATCTGGAATCCGCCAAGACCATCCATCTCAGCATCCAGGACGTGGACGGGCCGCTGTTTGAAACTAGCAAGAGTGTGAAGTAGCGGCTGCTTTGCGACGGCTGTTGATCCGACCGGGCGGGATTGGCGATTGCGTTTTGTCTTTTCCGGCGCTCCAGTGTCTCAAAGCGGATTACACCGAAGTGTGGGTGCGGGAAGATGTAGTGCCGTTGGTTCGTTTTGCCGACAGCGTGCGATCCATTGCATCGACGGGCATCGATTTACTGGGGCTGCCTGGGATGGATGCGCCGCGGGCGTTGGTGGAGAGATTACGCGCGTTCGATTCGATCATTTCCTGGTACGGCGCGAATCGGGATGATTTTCGCGCGGAGGTGGAAAGGCTGGCGCTTCCATTTCAATTCTTTCCTGCGCTGCCTGCTCCCGGCGAACGCGTGCACGCTGCGGATTTTTTCCTGCAGCAAGTGGGATGTAGCAGGCGCGCGGTTCCGAGAATCGATGGTCTCTGTGGGCCGGAGGGCGATTTCGCGGTGATTCATCCGTTTTCCGGGAGTCCACGCAAGAACTGGCCGATGGAGAAATTTCAGGAATTGGCTGTGCGGATCGCGATGCCGGTGCGATGGTCGGCGGGGCCTGAGGAAAATCTGGAAGGCGCGGTGCGAATCGCGAACCTATACGAATTGGCTGGGTGGCTGCGGAGTGCGCGCGTATATATCGGGAATGATTCCGGCATCACGCATCTGGCGGCGGCCGCGGGTGCGCCGGTGGTTGCGATATTCGGGCCGACGGATCCCGCGGTTTGGGCGCCGCGCGGCGATCGGGTGCGGTTGGTGGCCGGGAAGCTGGATGAAATCAGTGTGGGGCAGGTTTTGGATGCGGTTCAGCAGATCGCGCGGGAGTAACCGTTTCCCACATCGATTCAATGGCTTGTACGAAGATCATTGACAGCGATTAATTCATACGTATAATTGAAACAAACGTATGACTACGAAGGACCGCCTTCTGGATACCGCTGAACGATTGTTCGCCCAGTTTGGCATAGAGGCCACCTCACTCCGCGTCATCACCCGGGAGGCGGGCGTCAATCTGGCGGCCGTGAATTATCACTTCCAGTCCAAGGAAGCGCTCATGCACGCGGTGATTGCTCGCCGCCTTGGCCCCATCAATGAGAGGCGTCTCGCGATGCTGGCTGCGTGCGAGGCCGAAGCCGGCGATGGCCCACTGCCGCTGGGTCAACTGATCGATTGCTTGCTGCGGCCCATGTTTGAGATGCTGTCCGGTCCGGCCAAGGAGTTCGCACCCATGATGAGCAGGATCTTCACGGAATCCAGCGATCTGACCGAAAAGGTTTTCCAGAAACATATGGCACATGTTTTGGCTCGATTCTTTCCGGCGCTCGAACGGGCGCTTCCTCATCTGCCCCGTACCGAACTGCTGTGGCGGATGCAATTCATGATGGGGGCGGTAGCGCATACCATCGGAGGCGCGCGAGTGCTGCAGGTTCTTTCCGGGGGCAAGTGCGATGCCTCGGATGTGGAAGGCACCATCCGGCGCCTAGAAGCGTTTTTGCTGGCGGGACTCCAAGCTCCCGTGCCTGCGGAGGTTCAGCATGCAGTTCACTAGAATCGCAACGTTCCTGTTGCTCGGCTCGACGCTTTTTGCGCAGCCCACGGCTCTGCAGTTGACTCTCAAACAAGCGGTGGATCTCGCTCTCGCCCCGGATGGCAACACGCGAGTGAAGTTGGCCGCGGAGGCGATTCGTCAGGCCGAGGCTCGGTCCGCGGAGGCTCGCGCGGCGCTGCTTCCGGATGTCGAAGGGGCCGTCTCTGAACAGAGCCAGACGCGCAACTTGAGAGCTTTCGGTCTCATCTTTCCGAATATTCCTATATTAGGTTTCACCATTCCCTCGTTCGTGGGACCGTACGATGTTTTCGACGCGCGCGCCAGCTTCACCGAAACAGTTTTCGACTTCAGCAGCATCCGTGGGTATCAGGCCGCCAAAGTCGCCGCCGAAGCCGTCAAAGCCGACAATCTGGGAACGCGCGACCAGGTTACCGATCAAGTGGCGCGCGCGTATCTTACAGGACTCCGCGCCCAGGCCGCCCTCGATACAGCGAAAGCCAACGTCGAACTTTCAGAAGCACTGCTCAAGCTGTCGCAATCGTTGAAGACAGCGGGCACGGGCACAGGGATCGAAGTGACACGCGCCGATGTGCAATTGGCGAATGACCGGCAGCAGCTGATCGTGGCCGAAAACGGCGTGGAGCGGTCGCATCTGGAGTTGTTGAAAGTGATCGGGCTGAAGCTGGATCGTTCAGTGGAGCTGACTGGCGCACTGTCCTACGTTCCCGTGGAAAACGTCGACCCGGCTCAGGCGCTCGCCACCGCGCGCGAGAATCGAGCCGAGTTGAAAGCGCAGCAGGACCGCGAGAAAAGCGCGAAGTTGAGCTTCAGCGGCGTAAAGTTCGAGCGCCTGCCTTCGGTCGCGGCCTTCGGCGATTACGGCTCCAGCGGTTCGACAATCAACGATTCAGTTCCCACACGCACCTACGGAGCATCTCTCAAAATTCCTATTTTCGACGGTGGACGCCGCGATGCACGCCGCGCCGAGAGTGCTTCCGAATATCGCCAGGAACAGATCCGCACCCAAGATTTGCGCGATCAAATTGAGCTGGATGTAAGGCTGGCGCTGCAGAGCCTGCGCTCGGCCGACGCGGAAGTGAAAGCGGCCGAGGACGGCTTGAAGCTGTCCGAAAATGAGTTGGCGCAGGCGCAGCGTCGCTACAAAGCTGGTGTCTCGAACAGCGTGGAAGTGACCGATGCGCAGACCCGGTTGCAACGCGCGCGCGATAACCGCATCAACGCGCTCTACAACTACAACGTCGCCCGCATCGACCTGGGCACGGCCACCGGAACCATCCGGAGCATGCTTCCGTAAAGGAAAAACATGAAACGCAAAATCGTAATTCCGATATTTTTGTTGATCGCGCTGGCCGTAGCCGCCGGAGTGATGTGGCCGCGCTGGTTCGACCGCGGCCATGCCAATCGATTACTGGTCTCCGGCAACATCGAGCTGACGCAGGTGGACATTTCGTTCAAAGTCCCGGGAAAGCTGATCGAGCGGACCGTGGATGAAGGGGCTTCCGTGACCAAAGGGATGCTCATCGCCCGCATCGATCGCGATCAGGTGGATCGCCAGCGCAGCCGCGACGAAGCTGGCTTGCAGTCGGCCCAGTCGCAATTCCAGCAGACCCAGACCTTGGTTCACTGGCAGCGTGAGACGCTCGAAAACGATATTGCGCTGAAGAAAGCTCAGATTCGGGAAGCGCAGGCGCATTTGGATGAATTGCTGGCCGGCTCGCGTCCGCAGGAGATCCAGCAAGCGCGCGATGCAGCGGCCGATGCGCGGGCGCAGTTTGAACAGGCCAAGCTGGATTGGGCGCGCGGCCAGGAGCTGTTCAAGAACGACGATATTTCGAAAGCTCAATACGATCAGTACCGCATGCGGAACGACAGCTCGTCCGCCGCTCTGCACCAGGCTGAGGCGCACTTGGCGTTGGTGCTGGAGGGTCCGCGCAAGGAAGATATTGAGGCGGCACGCGCGCAAGTCGCTACCGCGCAGGCTGCATTGCGGGTGAGCGAAGCCAATTCGCTGGAGCTGAAACGGCGCGAAGAAGACGTGCAGGGTCATGTGGCCGAAGTGAATCGATCGCGCGCGCAAATGGAGATTACGCAGACGCAGATCAACGACACGTCTGTGTATTCGCCCATTGACGGCGTGGTGCTGGTGAAGTCGGCGGAAGTGGGTGAGGTGCTGGCCGCGGGAACTACAGTGGTCACCATCGGCGATCTGGATCATCCATGGCTACGCGCTTACGTCAACGAGACGGATCTCGGCAAGGTGAAACTGGGCGCACTGGCCAAGCTCACCATCGATTCGTATCCGGGCCGCACTTACAACGGCCGCGTTTCTTTCATCGCGTCGGAGGCGGAATTTACTCCGAAGCAAATCCAGACCAAAGAGGAGCGAGTGAAACTGGTATACCGCATCAAGATCGATGTGGATAATCCCAAGCACGAGCTTAAATCCAACATGCCGGTAGACGCGGAGATTGAACTGAATTGACCTCCGAACCCATCATCCGCGCGAATGGCTTGACGCGCCGCTTTGGCGATCTTACGGCTGTTGATCATCTCAATGTGGAAGTCGCGCGCGGTGAGATTTTCGGATTGGTTGGTCCGGATGGCGCCGGAAAAACCACTACCCTCAGGTTGCTGTGCGGCCTGATGGATCCAACGGAAGGCGAGGCGTGGGTAGCCGGCCACAATGTCGCGCGCGAAGTGGAGGCGGTGAAGGATCAGATCGGGTACATGGCCCAGCGCTTCGGATTGTACGGCGATCTGACAGTTGACGAGAACATGAATTTCTACGCCGACCTGTTCGGCATCTCCAAAAGTGAGCGCGCGCGCCTGCTGCCGGATCTGCTGCGAATGACGCGCATGGAACCGTTCCGGTCGCGCCCAGCCGCGAAACTTTCGGGAGGCATGAAGCAGAAGCTGGCTCTAATTTGCACGCTGCTGCATCATCCGCAGGTTCTGTTCCTGGATGAACCCACCAACGGCGTGGACCCGGTGTCACGGCGCGATTTCTGGGCCATTCTTTATCAACTGGTACGCGACGGGCTGACGGTTTTCGTGACCACTGCATATCTGGATGAAGCCGAGCGCTGCAATCGCGTGGGACTGATGAACCAGGGCAAGCTGATCCGCTGCGAATCGCCGCGCGATCTGAAACATTCGCTCGATGAAGCCTGTTACGAGGTCGAAACCGCGGATAACCGGGCTGCCCGTGAGTTTCTGCAATCGCAGCCGGGCGTGTTGAGCGTGGAACCGGCGGGCGCCAAGTTGCATTTGTTTCTCGCGCCTGGCGTTTCGGTGGATCAATTGAAGAGCGCCGTGCGAGCCAGCGAGTTTCGCCCGATCGTGCCGTCGCTCGAAGACGTGTTCATTGGCTTGATCAGAAAATCGGAGGCCGCGCATGTCAACTAACGTGGCGCACGCACTCGTGCGTGCCGTGTTCGCACTCATGCGAACACAGATTCGCGGACAAGATCCTGGCGTTCACACGAGTGTGAACGCGGCACGCACGAGTGCGTGCGCCACATCATGAACAACGCTGTCGAAATCCACGATCTCGTCAAACGCTTCGGCGACTTCATCGCTGTGGATCACGTCACCCTCAGCGTCCAGCGCGGAGAAATCTTCGGATTCCTCGGACCCAATGGCGCGGGCAAATCCACCACCATCCGCATGGTGTGCGGATTGCTGCTGCCGACTTCCGGAACCGCGTCCGTCGGCGGCCTGGATGTCATGACTCAATCGGAAGCCATCAAGAAACACATTGGATACATGTCGCAGAAGTTTTCTCTCTACGACGACCTAACGGTAGAAGAAAACATCGACTTTTTCAGCGGCATTTATGGCGTTCCGCGGGCGCGACGCCCGGAACGCAAAGCCTACGTCCTGAAGATGGCCGGAATCGAAGAGCGGCGCTCCACTCTGACGCATCTCCTTTCCGGAGGCTGGAAGCAGCGGCTGGCTTTGGGATGCGCCATTCTGCATGAGCCGCCGATCCTGTTCCTTGACGAGCCTACCTCGGGTGTGGACCCCATCGCTCGCCGAACATTTTGGGATCTGATTTACCAGCTTTCGGCCGCCGGACACACTATTTTCGTCAGCACGCATTATATGGATGAAGCCGAATACTGCCATCGCCTAGCGCTGATGTATCGCGGCAAAATCATCGCGCTCGGAACCCCCGGCGAGCTGAAGCAATCGCTCGAAGGCCATTACTTGCTGCGTCTCGAAGCGTCCGACATCCTCGGCAGCATGAAGACGCTGGAGAAGCTTGAGGGAGTTTCTGACGTCGCTGTGTTTGGCGGAGGGTTGCATGTCACGGTATCCGACACGTCCCGCGCGATGCCTGAAATTCGCGCGGCCCTTCAGCAAGCAGGAATCACAATCACGGTTCTTGAGCCGATCGAACCCTCCATGGAAGACGTCTTCGTCGCCATGATCGAGCAGGAAGAGAGGAAGGCCGCATGAATCTGCGCAGGCTGAAGACCGTGGCGAAGAAAGAACTACTGCACATCGTGCGCGATGTCCGAAGCCTGACGCTGGCGCTGGCGCTGCCGCTGGTAATGCTGTTGCTGTTCGGCTACGCTCTCACGCTGGATGTTGATCGAATCCCCACCTATGTCTACGACCTGGATAAAACGCCCGAAAGCCGCAAGTTGATCGATCAATTTCGCGGGTCCACGTATTTCCAGATTCTCGGCGTTGTGAACAGCTACAAACCCGCCGACTTGGCCATCGATAAGAGCGCCATCCTGCTGAACTTGGTGGTGCCGCGAGACTACGCCCGCCATTTGTTGGCTGGCCAGGAAGCCGATGTCCAACTGCTGGTGGATGGCAGCGATTCGAATACCGCTTCCATCGCGCTCGGCTATGCGCAATCCGTGATCCAGGTTTACGCCGCGCAATTGCGCTCGGACGCGCAAGTCCGCCTGGGCGGGCAGCCGATGCGTGTGCCGGTGGACCCGCGCATCCGTGTCTGGTACAACAGCGATCTCAAATCCAAAAATTTCATCGTCCCGGGATTGATTGCCGTCACCATGATGATCATCGCGTCCATGCTCAGCTCGCTCACCATCGCGCGCGAGTGGGAAAACGGCACCATGGAGCAACTGCTGTCCACGCCGGTGCGGCCCACTGAGCTGGTACTGGGCAAGCTTCTGGCCTATTTCGCCCTCGGGATTACGGACATGCTGATCTGCATCATCGTGGGCGTATTCATTTTCCAGGTGCCGTTCCGCGGCAGCGTCTGGTTCCTGTTCTTCACCAGCTGCCTTTTTCTGTTCGGAGCGCTGAGCTGGGGCATCTTCATCTCCGCCTCGGCGCGCACGCAGATGCTGGCGTTTCAATTGGGGATGCTCAGCTCATTCCTGCCGGGCTACTTGCTCTCCGGATTTATCTGGTCCATACAGAACATGCCGAAAGTGATTCAGGCGATCAGCTTCATCGTGCCTGCGCGCTACTTCGTCACCATTCTGAATGGTGTTTTCTTGAAAGGCGTCGGCATTCGGGTTCTGTGGGGCGAAGTGAGCATGCTGGTGGTGTACGCCGGGCTGGTATTTCTGGCCGCGTCGCGAAAAATGAGACAAAAGGTGGCGTGAACAATGCGAGAACGGTTGATGGAAATTATTCGCAAAGAATTTCGACAGGCTTTTCGCGAGCCTCGCATGCGGACCATGCTGTTTCTGCCGCCCATCATTCAATTGCTGATCTTCGGATACGCTGTGAATCTCGACGTGGAGCACGCGACTATGGCTTGGATGGATCAGGACCGCACTCCCCAGAGCCGCGAGCTGCTGGCAGCTTTTCAAGGTTCGACACGATTCGACATTCTGGCCACACCCACGAACGATCGCGAAGTACAGATGCTGCTCGATGCGAACAAAGTGGATATGGTGGTGCGCGTCCTGCCGGGCTTCGAGCGGGATATTGAGCGCGGCCGGCCCACCGCTGTTCAGATTCTGATCAATGGAACCAACTCCAACACCGCTTCCATCGTTTCCGGATACGCGTCCTCCATCGTCGCCAATTTCGCGAGCGAGGCAATGGATGAGCAAAGCCGGAACCGGCTGGCCGCGCGAATGTCGCCGGGTCCCGTACACGCCGGCGTCCCTCAATTGAATCTGCAGAGCCGCGCCTGGTTCAATCCCGATTTGCTCAGCCGCAATTATTTCGTCCCAGGCATCGTGGTGAATATCATCATGCAGATCACTCTGATGCTGACGGCCATGGCGATTGTGCGCGAAAAAGAGATCGGAACCATGGAACAGTTGATGGTGACGCCCATCCGCCCCATCGAACTCATGCTCGGAAAAACGCTGCCGTTCGCGCTGGTCGGCCTGGTGGATACGTTTCTAGTGATTATGGTCGCGCTGTTTTTGTTTCATGTACCGTTTCGCGGAAGCCCACTGCTATTATTCGCGTGCGCCATATTGTTTTTGATGACCACCCTGGGCGCGGGAATGTTCATTTCCACAATCTCGCGCACCCAGCAGCAGGCCATGATGACGACATTTTTGTTCTTCCAACCATTCTTCCTGCTGAGCGGCTTCGCGTTCCCCATCCGCAACATGCCGCAATCTATCCAGTACCTGACGCTGCTCGATCCCTTGCGCTACTTCATAGAGATCGTGCGCGGCTTGTTCTTGAAAGGCACGGGGGTGTCGGTTCTGTGGCCGCAGATGGTGGCGCTGGCGGTTTTCGGCGTGGTGATTCTGTCGCTGAGCGCGATGCGGTTTAGAAAGCGGTTAGACTAACAATCCGTTTCTCGTTTCTCGTTTCTCATTGGGGCTGCTGACTGGGCTGTTCGGCACGCTCACTTATCCTGGCTGCCATCGAGCAAACCGTCGCTTCTCCGGCGCCGCGGAAGGGCCGTTTGAAGCTCGATCGTCCGCTGCTAGACGATGGATCGAGGAGAGTGAGTTCCATCACGAGCGAAAAGATCTATTAGCTTGGCTTCCCGTGAGGGTATGCGAAGGCTTATTTAAGTCGTCTATGGCAAAATGGAGTAGATGAAGCCCAACAGCGTTCGGACCAGCATCGACATCCCGCGCAACCTGCACCGGAAGCTCCGCGAGGAAGCCGCGAAGAGGGGCTGCTCGGCACGCTCGCTAATCCTGGCAGCCATTGAGCAAACCGTGGCTTCTCCTCCGGCGCGGCGGAAAGGTCGTTTGAAGCTCGACCGTCCGCTGCTCGCCGGCAGCGGAAGGAAAGTGAGCACCATCACGAACGAAGAGATCTATGACCTTGGTTTTCCCTGATAAGGATTTTGACTTATTTAAGTATGGCCTGCCAGAATGAGTAGTAGATGAAGCCCAACAGCGTTCGGACTAGTATCGACATCCCGCGCAACCTGCATCGCAAGCTTCGGGAAGAGGCCGCGAAGAGGGGCTGTTCGGCACGCTCGCTAATCCTGGAGGCCATCGAGCAAACCGTTGCGTCTCCCGCTCCGCGGAAGGGTCGTTTGAAGCTTGATCGTCCCGTGGTGGCAAGCCCAAGAAAGCCATTCTCCCTTACAAACGAAGAGATCTATGAGCTTGGTTTTCCCTGATGTCAACGTCTGGATGGCGCTAGCCGTCATACACGTCCATCAAACCATTGCTTTCGATTGGTGGAAGCGCGAACCGGGAGCCATTGGCTTCTGCCGCATGACCCAATTGGGCCTCCTACGGCTACTCACAACATCGGCAGCAATGGATGGTAAGCCACTCAGCATGAAGCAGGCCTGGAACGCATATGACGTCCTGGCGGGCGACGAGCGCGTGGAATTCATCTCGGAACCACCGGCTGTGGAACGAGCGTTTCGCGGAGTGTCGTCCAGCGCCCATGCCTCGCCCAAACTCTGGGCCGATGCATATCTCACTGCATTCGCCAGTGAGTGTGGAGGTTCGCTAGTGACATTCGACCGGTCGCTCGCGCGTCGCAACAGCAATTCCCTGCTTCTTCAATAGTCCCCCTATCACTCGCCATTCGTTGTAGCCTAGGAATTAGCACCTTCCAGCA
>Ga0187887_10002271_pt1 | contig 15518 bp, 14 predicted proteins | sample June2016WEW_7_10_FD_132977 | JGI IMG/M metagenome (GOLD analysis project Ga0187887, IMG submission 132977) | Peatland microbial communities from SPRUCE experiment site at the Marcell Experimental Forest, Minnesota, USA - June2016WEW_7_10 | ecosystem: Environmental > Terrestrial > Soil >...
CCAGCATCATGGCATCGACTGGCAGGCGGTCGATAAGGTGGTTCAGGAGGATCTGGAGCAGGGGCGGGTAGGCCGCGGCGGGTCGACGATTACGCAGCAGCTTGTGAAGAATCTGTTTGCCACAACGGCGCGTTCGTGGTTGAGGAAAGGTTTCGAATTCACGCTGGCGCCGGTGGCCGAAATCATACTCGGCAAGGAGCGCATTCTGGATCTTTATCTGAACGTCATTGAATGGGGGCCCGGCATCTACGGCGCCGAAGCGGCTGCAGAGAACTACTATCACACCAGCGCGGCGCGGCTTACGCGCGAGCAGTCGGCTCATTTGGCGGCCATCATCCCCAACCCGCGACGCCGCAAGCCGGGGCGTATGAATGACTACAGCGATGAAATACTATTGCGCATGCGCCAGATGGGCTGGTAGAGGCGGCCCATACTACGGCCGGCATCGAGGGAGTTAGCGGACGCCGACGTAAATGCTCATTTGCATATTCTCCGGGTCGGCCGCTCGCTCGTCGTAGACCTCAAAATCGGTTTTGTAAGTGCGATCCAGCGGGGCGCCCCAGATACGCTTCCAGGTCTCGAAGACCACCCTCTGCGCCGGTCCTTTCTCCGACGTGAACACCGCGTAGCGGCCCGCAGGAATCTTCCTCGCCACCATCCCCTCGGGAACGTTCGCTACTGACGACACCCGCGCGCCCAGCACAAACGAGTACGCGCCGTCCTTGTCGCTCTCGTAATCGGTGTACAGCGCGACGATGGCCGAGTCCGCTTTATTCGGGATACGCGCGCGCAAGCCTTCTTTGTTGAGCCGCGCCCATAGTTTTCCGATCACTCCTTCGGCGGTCATCTCCTTCGCGTTACTGGTGCGCGCCTCGATGCCAATCACCCGGACTTCGTCCACCGTGGTCATGTTCCATTGTGCCGCGCCAGGTGCGGTGGCGAGGAGGATCGCCAGAAGAATATGCATCCCCGGATTACTCGACAATCACCTTCGCCGTCGCGGTTTCGGTCTGCCCTTTGGCGCTCTTCGCGGTCAGCGTGTAAGATGTAGTCCGCTTAGGTTCAATGTCGATGCAGCGGCTGATCGCAGGCTTCCACGATCCCAGATCCGGCTCGATCAGCACGGAAACCGCATTGGACACGCCGTAGCAGAGACTCACGTGGGTGCCGCGATGGATAGCTCCCGGGCTGGCGTAGAAATCGAGGACGGTGAGCCGGTCGCCGCCCAGTTGGCTGAGCGTTTGTTGGTCGGCTCTGGCTACGCGTTCGGCGGCTTCGCGCTGCGCCTCCACGATGTCGCGATGCCGTGAGAAGAACACCCAGCCGGTCCACAACAGAGCCAGCACCAGCAGGACGCTCGTCCAGGGCAACAGCGTCCTTACCGCGGCGGCGGGTCCGGATTCGTGCCGGTCGCTCTGCATACCTCAAGTATCTGCTTCCCGGGAATAATTATCATGCTTCCCCGGAATGCTGACGCGCGTCCGTATAGATAGATAGAGGGGACACGGTTAAATATGACACGGTTTCTCGATGGGAAAACGGTAGTGGTCACCGGCGGCACCAGGGGGATTGGCCGCGCCATTGCCGCGGCCCTGCTGGAGGCGGGCGCAAATGTGGGGATATGCGGGCGCAACAGTGCGGAGGTTGACCGGGCGGTTTCCGATCTGCGTAACCGTGCGCCAGGCGACATAAAGGTGGTTGGAGCAGTTTGTGACGTTTCCCGGCCAGATCAGGTTCGATCTCTGTTCGAAGTTGTCGATAAGGAACTCAGCGGCCTCGATGTACTGGTGAACAACGCAGGGGTGGGGTTTTTCAGCGCGACCGCCGATCTGAGTATAGAGCAATGGCAACAGACGATAGACACGAACCTCTCAGGCGCTTTCTACTGTTCGCGGGAAGCTCTGCAACGCTTCCGCGCGCGGGGGGGCGGATATATCGTGAACATCTCCAGTCTGGCGGGGAAGAATCCGTTCGCCGGAGGTGCTGCTTACAACGCGTCGAAATTCGGACTCAATGGATTCAGCGAAGCAATGATGCTGGATCACCGGCAGCAGAACGTGCGCGTGACATACATCATGCCGGGCAGCGTTGATACGTCGTTCGGGAGGAACAGTGAGCCGGCCGACTGGAAAATTGCTCCCACCGACATCGCGGAGATTGTACTTGGTTTGTTGCGGATGCCAGCGCGTACGCTGGTGAGCCGGGTCGAGGTGAGACCCTCGAAACCGAAGAAGTAGCGGGAGTGACCGCGTCGTCAGGAACTGGCATTTAAGTTGCTCGGAAAAGGATGGAGCGCTTGAGAAAGGGGTCCAACATGGTGAAAACGAACATCTCTCTGGATCCGACGAAAACGGGCCGCGAAGCGGAGAGCCTGGAAGGCAGTCTGCACAGGCTCATAGTCGGCCAGGACGACGCGATACAACAGATCGTGAACATCTATCAGATGCATCTCACCGGAATGAGTGCTCCCGGGCGGCCGATCGGGAACTTCCTGTTCCTCGGGCCCACCGGTTCCGGCAAGACGCGCATCGTGGAGGCAACGGCGGAATGCCTGCTGAAGAATCCACGGGCGGTAATTAAGATCGACTGTGGAGAGTTCCAGCACAGCCACGAAATTGCCAAACTGATCGGTTCGCCCCCGGGCTATCTGGGTCATCGTGAAACGCACCCGCTGCTGAGCCAGGAGGTGCTGGGTCAATATCATACCGATCAGATGAAGGTGAGCTTTGTCCTGTTTGATGAAATCGAGAAGGCCAGCGATGCTCTGTGGAACCTGCTGCTCGGCATTCTCGACAAGGCCACGCTGACGCTCGGCGACAACCGCAAAGTGGATTTCTCGCGGGCCATGATCTTCATGACCAGCAACCTCGGCGCGACGGAGATGAGCGCGCTGATGAACCCCAGGGTGGGATTCTGTGCGCCCGAGCAGGCCCGCAAAACCGCTGCCGGTGAGATTGACGAGAAGCTCAACGTTAAGATGAGGAACAGCAGCGTGGAAGCGGCTCGCCGCAAGTTCACGCCGGAGTTTATCAACCGCCTCGACAAAATCGTCACGTTCCGGCCGCTGGGCTGCGAAGAACTACGGCGCATCCTGGACATCGAGTTGAATCTGGTGCAGCAACGGATATTCAGCACGAACCCCGAACGCGCCTTCATCTTTAAGATCACCGAAGCGGGCAAGGGTCATCTGCTCGAGGAAGGCACCGATCTGAAATACGGCGCCCGGCACCTGAAGCGCGCTATCGAGCGCCTGGTGGTACAGCCGATGTCCAATCTGATCGCTACCGATCAGGTGCGCGGCGGCGACTGGGTAAAGGTGGATTTCGACAGCGAACGCCGTTCCATGACTTTCACCCGGGAAGCCGAGGGATTGCCGGTCACCGCTATGGCCGACCTGATGGATCACCCGATGTCGGCGCCCAGCTTTGCCATGGCCGCTGGCGCGGCTTACGAACCGGTTCGCGCGGCGAGCGCAAAATCGTCACGGAAGAGCTAAGGCACACTTGGGGCGGCTACGGCTGCCCCAGTAATCACGCCGCGCACTCACCGCGGCCGAGTTTGAGCGAGAACGCCTCTTCGTCGCCCCAGTCGCGGTACAACTCCGGGAAGGTCTCGGCCGGCTTTGCCAGATCGGCCGTCATCGCGCGAAACGTCTCCACCTTGTGCCGCAGCACGTAATCGCGAAACGCTTCGCCCTGCTGCCGATTCGCCACAAAATGTTCAATCACGCGCCGAACGGCCGTAGGCGCCAGCCGCGCCGGTACGCTCTGGATCGCTAAGCCGAATCGCAGCATTCCTTCGCGATCATAGCCACCGCCCAGCAGCATTTGGTAATACGGCACTTCGCGGCCGTCGATCTTGCGCGCGTTGCCATAAAAGCCGAAGTCGCCGGTCCAATGCTGGCCACAGGAATTCGGGCAGCCGCTGATGCGCACCGAAAGCCGCCGCACTTCGGGATCGTCGTAACCGGCCACGGTGGTCGCGATAGCGTCACCAAGATTCATCGATTTGGTCAGCGCCAGGTTGCAGCTATAGGCGCCAGGGCAGGTGGTCACGTCTTCGATCTCGTGCGCGCCCGCGCCGGCCAGGTCGATCTGCCGCAGCGCCGTATAGACTCGCTTAAGGTTGTGTAAAGGAACGAACCCGAGCAGCAGATTCTGATCCATGCTGACGCGAACATAACCATCGCCCGCATCCCGCGCGAGCGAAGCCACGGCGCGCATCTGACCGGCGGTGAGGTTCCCCTGCGGCACTTTCACCGTGACGATGGAATATCCGTGCTGGCGCTGCGGCCGCGTGTTCGTTTCCAGCCAGCGCCCATACTCCGCATCGACATACCCGTTCACTACTGGCAACTGCTGCCCGGCGCCCAGTGGTGGTGGCACTGCTTGAAAACCACCGAAACTCTCCGGCACTTCGTCCGGCAGTTCGATCCCGCCGTTCTGCAGGATGTCCTGGTATTCCTTCTCGACGTTTTCCTTCACCCAGTCAAACCCGCGCTCGCGCAGGATGAACTTCAGCCGCGCCTTGTTCTTGTTCTGCCGGTTGCCGTGCTTGTTGAAGATGCGCAGCACCGCCTCGATCCTGTGCACCAGCAGATCCACCGGCACAAACTCGTCCAGCAACTGTGCTTCATTCGGCAATGGACCCAGCCCGCCGCCAATCACCATTCGAAACCCGCGCTGGCCATCACGGATCACAGATCGCAGGCCCACATCGTTGAACGATGTTCCAATGCAATCCTCGGGGCAGCCGGAAAACGCGATCTTGAACTTGCGCGGCATGTTGTCGGTCAATTCCTTGTGCAGGAACGCGAAGGCCACGCGGCGCGCGTAGGGATGCACGTCAAACGGCTCGTCCGGAAGCAGTCCGCTCAGTGGGCAGGCGGTCACGTTGCGCACCGTGTTGTAACAGGCTTCGCGCGTGGTCAGGCGCTGGTCCGCCAGCAGGTGAAGCAGATCGGGCACATTCGTCAGCGGGACGAAATGGTACTGCAGATTCTGGCGCGTGGTCAAGTGACCTTTGCCAGCGGCGTAGCGTTCGGAAACAAGGGCGAGCTGATCGAGCTGATCGGCAGTCAGCGTTCCCCCTGGAACCTTGGTGCGAATCATCTGCACGCCCGGCTGACGCTGGCTGTAGATGCCGCGGCGCAGACGGAACGGCCGGAACTCATCCTCGGTGATCTCGCCAGCCAGCAGCTTGTTGGCCTGTTCGCGGAAAAGCTCGATGTCCTGGCGCACAATGGCGTCGTACTCGGCTTCCGTATGTGTATGAGCGCAAAGGGCTGGTTCAGACATCTGGGAAAGTACCGCTTCTTGATGGATTATATCATGTTTCAGGGCCGTGCCAAGTGCCTGATCGACGCCGGATTGTGACAGTTGAGAAAGTGCCACATCGCCGCCGCTACGATTCCCTCCGAGCCCCTACACTGCGGTCATGTCTATCAGAGCCTGTCAGCGCGTCGTCGTGGTTTCTCTCGCGCTTTGCCTTCCGGTTCCGGCACAGGAGAAGGGCGAGGGCTCGGTTGCCAACGCCAATTTCTCCGCGCCGGTGAAAAAGCTCCTGCGAAAGCCGCGGTTGGGAAGCGCAGAACTCACCCTCGGAGATGGACGGACGGAATCAGGGCGCATCGTTCGAGTCACCGACGAGTTTATCTCTCTTGCGACATATCCTCGCCCGATCGACTGCGAGGATGTCCCGCTTTCGGCGGTGACGGACGTGCGATGGCTGCCTGCGCCCAGGGTGCCGCGACAACCCGGGGCAGTGTCTGATGCAGTGCAGATGGCCTTCTTCGGTGCGTTCGTCTGGGTCCCCGTGCTTGTTGTAGACCCGATCACCGCCCTGTTTCAGCGAATCTCTCCTCCGTTGAAACCGCTCAGCGGCTCGTGGAGTCTGGATGGGTCTTCGCACAGCGATCTCCAGAGCACCCTGGAGTTTCAGGGCCACGCCGTTACCGCGCGATCCAGTAGCCGCGACCGGGGCCGCTGGTCGGTGGAACAGGGCCGGCTCCGCCTGAATACGGCAGGAAAACCAGAGCGAGTCACTTCATTTCATGTCGGTTGCGGTACCTGGCTGGTATTGGAGCCTTCCAGCGAGTATCTCCAATGCACCCATTGCAACCGTGTAACCGCCCCCGCGGTCGGCAATTGGCGAAGCGGTGACCATTGGCTCAACCTGAAGAAGGATGGCACGTTTGTGGAGCAGAGGTTCGATACTCGGGAAGGTACTTTCACCAATACCTCCACCACCCTCGAAATCCGCTGGAACGATTCGAGCGGCCCGGGTGGTGGCCCGTGGATCGGCCGTATCGAGCACAAGCACCTTGTCGTGCAAGTGGCCGGAGTGACCAGAAAGTATCACTACAACGCGCCGGGGCTCACGTTGGACTTTTGAGCGTCTGGCCGTGGTTTCCTGCCAGCCCACGGAGCCAGGTCCTGATCTCGTCTCGAATGCGTCGAAAGCCCGCCAGCCGTTGCTCTTCGGAGCCTTCAATCGCCGCCGGATCCTCAAAGCTGTGGTGGATGGTTGGGGTTCCGCCGGGGAAGATGGGGCAGCTTTCCCGTGCGTTGTCACAGACGGTGACAACGCAGTCGAACGGCTGCCCGGTGAATTCATCCACGCTCTTGGAGCGCTGACCGGAAATGTCGATTCCGAGCTCGTGCATAACGGCGATGGCTTCCGGTCGCAGATGGCTCGGCCTGGTTCCCGCGCTGAATATGTCGAAGCGGTCTCCCGCATCGTGACGCAACAAGCCTTCGGCCATTTGACTCCTGGCGGAGTTTCCGGTGCAAAGGATGAGGATTCGTTTCTTATCGGGCATGGGTAGGCGGTATGAGCCATCGGAACAGAATGGTCGCGGCGGCGGCGCCTGCCAACTGTGCAAGCACGAATCCGGGGGCGTCGGCGGGGCGAATGCCGGCGAAGGTATCCGAAGCCGCGCGAGCCAGGGTTACGGCGGGATTGGCGAAAGAAGTGGAGGCGGTGAACCAGTAAGCCGCGGTGATCCAGGCGGCCACTGCGAACGGTACCGCGGAAGGGCGGAGCCGCGCGCATCCCCAGATCACAGAAAGCAAACCAAACGTGGCAACGAATTCGCTGAAGAGCTGGGCTCCGCCGGCTCGTACTCGTCGCGAAGCGAAGAATAATGGCTCACCGAACATTAAGTGAGCCGCGGCAATGCCGGCAAAAGCACCGGCCATCTGCGCGCCGACGTACAAGGGCACCTCGCGCCAGGCTAAACCTCCCTGAGAGGCATCGGCCAGCGTGACGGCCGGGTTGAGGTGCGCGCCGGAGATGGGGCCGAACGTGAGAATCAACGTGAGAAGGGCTGCGCCGGTGGCGATGGTATTCGCCAGCAGCGCTATGGCGACGTTCCCGCCGGCAAGCCGCTCGCCCATGATGCCGGAGCCGACAACGGCAGCCAGCAGAAAGGCGGTCCCGAGAGCCTCAGCTACAGCACGCCGGACCACAGCACTCCTTCGCGCGCGGTTTCACGGCCCGTATAAACGCGCTGGTGAATTTGCCTTCGATCCGCGGCGCGATGGCGTCAACATCGATGCCTTCGCTCGCGAGAAACTGCCGTGAATCCTCGACACTGTAGACGCGGGTGATCTCGATTTCAATCGATTCGAAACCGGCGTTTCTTAGGGTGCGCACGTATTCGTCATCCTGCAAGGCTCCGGCGATGCAGCCGACCCACAGCTCGATGCTGCGGCGCACCTCGGAAGGCACCTCACCACGAACAACGACGTCGGAGACGGCGAGACGGCCTCCTGGTTTGAGTACCCGAAAAGCCTCCCGCAGGACGCGATCCTTGTCGGCGGAGAGGTTAATTACGCAATTCGAGATGATGACATCCACAGTATCGTCGGGCAGCGGGATGTTCTCGATCTCGCCCTTGAGAAACTCGACATTTTTCACTCCGGCTTTGCGCTGGTTCTCGCGCGCGAGGGCCAGCATTTCATCGGTCATATCGAGCCCGTACGCTTTGCCGGCCGGTCCAACGCGCCGTGCGGAAAGCAGCACGTCGATGCCACCGCCTGAGCCGAGATCGAGGACCGTTTCGCCAGGGCTGAGGCGGGCCAGCGCCGTTGGATTGCCGCAGCCGAGCGACGCGAGCAGAGCCTCTTCCGGGATCTCGCCCGCCTGGCTTGTGTCATAAAGGTTCGATGTGATGGGATCGACGCAACCGAGCTCACTCGGGGCGGCGCCACAGCAGCAGCTTCCACCGGTTTTGACGCGAAGCGCCGCTTCGCCGTATTTCTCCCGCACCTTTTCTTTTAGTTCCATGTCATTCCCTCTTCCTTGTTCATGCCTTGCAGATCTGAGTGATTCGGGCCGGTTTGATGGCCTTGTTACGGGTACAGCACTCCGCGTACAGGAACCCCAGCAGCGCTTCAAGGACCGTGGTATTGGCCGTATATCGAAGAAAAGTGCTCTCGCGGCGAACCGTGATCAGGTCTTCATTCTTCAACTTTTCCAGGTGATGCGACAACGTGGAAGCGGCGATACCCAGCTCGTTCTGAATCTCGCCGACCACCATTCCCTCGGGATGCGCGGCCAGCAGCGCTCGCAGGATTCGGAGGCGCGGCTCGGCCCCCAGCGCCGCGAACATGTCCGCAAAGGTTGCAGTCGGGTCGGTTTCCGGTGTCAGCTTCGCTCTTAACGGTTCCATGATTCTATCATATTCGAACTATCGAACGAGTCAAGAGGTTCGGAACTATCACGTGCTGGTTTACCGATCTCGCCGCCAGCGCGTCCGGCGTTCTGGCTATCACCAGCACGAGTGAAGATCCCGCCCGCGAGGACGGGATGGCGATTGGACGCTCGTGTGGTTTCGGTGGACGCCGTTTCACAGGAGTAATCGACTCGCCGCACTTCCGAGGGCTTCGCGACCGTCTGGCAGCATCATGGGCCGGTCCGTCACAAATCGGCCCAACTTCCGGTTAGGCCGTCATTCAGGGGCAAACCGTTTCTTGATTGGATAAACTGAACTGCATCACTCATATGCTGGCTGACGCCCAGGCTATAGGACCGCGCGGTGGAGGTTTTGCGAGTCCGGCATTACAGCGAGCTATTCGGACAGAAGCACTTTGAGGACAGTCGCAGTACGGTGTGAAAGGGACGGTGCTTGGCCTTGAATCCGTGGATCGCGAAGGCGCTGGTGCTCGCAGGTACAGTGGTGATGATCGCAATTCGTGTGCCGCACGGACACCGGAGTCGAATTGTCAAAGTCGCCACAAGCTATAAAACTGCCCTGGAGACCGGCCTCTTGGTTCTCGCCTGGGTCGGATTCTTCGTCCCTCTGATCTGGGTCGCGTCGCCAGCGTTCTCGTTCGCTGAGTATACGCTGGGCACCGGCCCGCTCGTCGCCGGTTTCATGTGCTTGGTGATCGGCCTCTGGCTCTTCTACCGGTCGCACGCGGACCTTGGTACAAATTGGTCGATCACCCTGGAGGTACGCGAGCAGCATCGACTCATCACACAAGGCGTTTATCGCCGCATCCGCCATCCGATGTACTTGGCGCTAGCGCTGTATTCCATCGGCCAGGCCCTCGTCATCCCGAATTGGGTGGCAGGTCCGTCGAACTTGATCGCGTTCGCGATCCTCTGCGCGCTTCGCCTCCGCCCAGAGGAGAGGATGATGGCTGAGGAGTTTGGCGACGAATACACGACGTACTCGGCACGAACGAAGCGTCTCATTCCTGGCGTCTGGTAGACAATACTTACCGGCTATGAGGCGCAATGTGCCACTCGGCGGGTTCGTCGGCGTCTTATAGACGCGCCTTCGGCCTGAAGCTCTCAAGATACGACGTTCCAGGAAGCCTCAGATTCGGATTCCATCCGGATTGTCGGCCACTCCGCTCCTGTGATGGTCCCGATCGCGGCAGGATATGACCGACAACCGCGCATGGCTTACGAATCCGCTCCGAGCCGGTCTCTCTGGGCTGGGTTCTCCCGTGAAGCTCGGCGTACGGCAACCTGGCGGAAGAACTTAAACCGCCCATTACCAGCCCACCGCTTTCCCGATCTCCAGCGGCCAGACGCGCAGCTCCGGCGAGTCTTTCAACTCCGCCGCCAGCGCATCCGGCGTACCGGTGAGTTGCGGAAACGTGCCGAAGTGCATCGGGATGATTGTCGGCGCTTTCAGCAGGCGGGCCGCGAGTGCCGCTTCGCGCGGGCCCATGGTGTAGTGATCGCCGATAGGAAGAAAGGCCAGTTCCGGTTTGTACAATTGCTCGATGAGCGACATGTCCGTGAAGACGTTGGTGTCGCCGGCGAAGTACGCGGTGCGCCCATCGGGAAAGTGCAGCACGTATCCGGAGGCCTCGCCGCCGTAGAGAATCTCATCGCCATCGAGAATCCCGCAACTGTGCACGGCGTGGACCTGCGTCGCTTTCAGCCCCCCGCACACATCCTGCGTGCCCCCTTTGTTCATGCCGCTGCAGTTCTGGACGCCCTTCTTCTCCAGCCAGTGGCAGGTCTCGAAGATGGCGATGACTTTTTTCGGCTGGAAATTCTTCGCCAGCGGAATGGCGTCGTGGATGTGATCGAAATGGCCATGCGAAACGAGAATCGCGTCGACGCGCGAAAACGTGTGCGACTTAGGGAACTTCGGATTGCCATCGATCCACGGGTCGAGGACGATGACTTCGCCCGAATCGAGTTTCAGTTGAAAGGTGGCGTGGCCCAGCCAGGTGATCTCAACCATTTGGTTTCTCCTTGATCATTGCGGCTGCCGAATTATTGCGAGTTCGCGCGAGGAGCATTCACCGCCTCAAGTTGGATTCCATCGCCCAGCTTTGCGATACCGGGAACGGTTACCGGCAGGTGGCCGGTGATGGGAATTTCTCCAAACAGCGCGCGCGCCACGGCCTCCTCCGAGATCGTCGTTGTGCTGAAAGTGGCGATATACGCGGACACGTTCGGGAGACTGCGGATCACATAGGGGCTTCCAAACGCGACCACGGCAACTGGTGTCTTGCCGGATGTCAGCGTGTTGACCATCCCGATATACGGTTCGCGCAGAGCGACCGTTCCCTTATACGCCGCGACGGTGACAAAAGGAACCAGCACCGCAACTGGGCATCCGCTCAGGTTTTGCGCGACCTTGTTAATATCCTCGGCAGGCAACGTCGGATCCAGCGTGACCACGTTCATATTTGCCGAGCGCCTTTTCAATTCCGCGGTCAGCGTTCGCCCATGCTGGCTGTCGCGGCTCTCGGTGAGGATCGCCACGCAGGCGCTCGCGGGCGCCCGCAAGGGAAAAATGTTTCCGTCGTTCTTAACCACCGTGAGCGCTCGTTCGCTCACGCGTTGCGCAGCGGCGTCGGCTTCGGGGCTGGCCAGGACATCGGCGATGCCCTCCAGGTTCACGGTCCTGCGGCGCGTAAGGCCCATGCGGATCTTAGCTTCGAGTACGCGCGCCACACTCTCTTCGAGCCGCTTGCGAGTAATGCGGCCGCTCTTCACTGCGGCCATGATCGCGGCAATCGCTTTTTCGCTCTCGGCGGGAACCAGCAGGACGTCTGCCCCTGCTTCCAGCGCGCGCACGGCCGCCTCACCGGGATCGAACAGCTTCGAAAGCCCCAGCATATCCATCGCGTCGGTGACGACGATCCCGTGAAAGCCGAGTTCGTGGCGCAACGTATCGGAAAGTAAAGGCGCCGAGACTGTCGCGGGAACTCCCGTGGGATCGATCGACGGAACGGCGATGTGAGCGGTCATCACCGCATCCACGCCCGCGGTAATTGCCGCACGGAACGGCACCAGTTCCATGCTCTCCAGGCGCTCGCGCGGAAAATCGAGCCGCGCCAGGCCAAGGTGGGTGTCATCTGTGGTGTCGCCATGCCCGGGAAAGTGCTTAGCGGTTACCAGTACCGGACGCTTCGGATCGGAATGCGCTCCGGCAATGTAAGCGGCAACGAAGCGTGCAACCTGATTCGGGTCCTCGCCGTAAGAGCGGGTGTTGATGATGGGATTGTCCGGATTATTGTTCACGTCGGCGTCGGGCGCAAAGATCCACTCCACGCCCAGCGCCCGGCCTTCACGAGCCGTCTCCGCACCCTCGAATTTGGCATCGTCTACATCTCCTGCCGCGCCAAAAGCCATATTAGGCGGCCACAGAGTGGCGGAGTTCACTCGCATCGACGCTCCGCGCTCGAAATCGGCGCAGACCAGCAACGGCGTTCGAGCCAGTTTCTGCAGGCGATTGATGAGCGCGGCCATGGCGAATGGCTCAGCATTGTGTATGCTGCCATTGACCGAATGACCGAGCACGATGACGCCACCCACGCGCAGATCGTGGACATAGTGCACGTAACGCCGGAAATCGCGCGACCGGGTATTCTGCAGCTCTCCAAAGATGGGCGCGACGATGAGTTGCGCCGCTTTATCGCGAAGCGGCAAACGGTGAGCCCAGACCTGGGCAGAGGCAGAAACCGATGAGTGCTTCGCCGTCGTCTTATGAGTTGCCGGCGAGGCCGCGCCATAGGCGATCGCGCAGAGCCCAACGAGCGCCGCGGCGCGCGGGAAAAGCATCACCCACTACTATAGCGGCGGGTGGTTAAAGGGCCGAGCTTGGTCCGCCGGCGCACAACCAGCTACCCTGTACAGAGATGCCAAAGAAGAATGCGCCGGTGGTCCTGGCCTCCAAGGCGAGAACGGCGGGCGCGCGTAAGCCGGCGAAGAGGACCGCAACGGCCTCCAGGCAATCCGCCACCGACCTGCGCGATCCGTCCCTGTACGTCAATCGCGAGATCAGCCTGCTGATGTTCCAGCGTCGCGTGCTCGAAGAGGCGGAAGACCGTTCCAATCCGCTGCTGGAAAGAGTCAAGTTCGTCTCTATCGTCGGGTCCAATCTCGACGAGTTCTTCATGGTTCGCGTGGCCGCGCTAAACGCCCAACTGGACGCCGGCATTCTCGAAGTGGGACCGGACGGCATGAACCCACGCGCTCAACTGGTGGCCATCCGGCGCGAGATCAAGAAGCTTCTTTCCGAGCTGCACAAATGCATGGCGCAAATCCGGCCCGAGCTGGAAGAGCAGGGAATCCGCATTGTCGATTACGCGCATCTCAGCGCCGCTCAGCAAAAAACGGCGGCTGGATACTTCGAGCAAACCGTTTTCCCCGTTTTGACTCCGCTCGCTTTCGATCCTGGCCGGCCGTTCCCGCACATTTCCAATCTCAGCCTGAATCTCGCGGTAGTAATTCGCGATCAGGAGGGCGAACTGCACTTCGCTCGCATCAAGGTGCCCGATTCGCTGCCGCAACTGGTCCCGGTGAGCCAGTCGCCTAATCCGAAAAACCGGCACAAGCGCACGCCAAAAAGAATCGACCTGGTGTGGCTGGAGCAGGTGATCGCAGCCCATCTGCAGAAGCTTTTTCCTGGCATGCACGTGGTGGAGGCCCACGCATTCCACATCACCCGCGACGCCGACATGGCGATCAAGGAGCTCGAAGCCGAAGACCTGCTGGAAACTATCGAGGAAGGTGTGCGCGCCCGCCGATTCGGCAGCGTGGTCCGGCTCATGGTCTCCGAGGACATGCCGCCGCACATCCTCGAGATCCTCATCAACAATCTGGAAGTGGATGCCAGCGAGGTTTATAAAACGCCTGCGCCGCTGTCGCTCAAGAGGCTCATGGATCTCTACAACATCGAGCGGCCCGATCTCAAGGACGCGCCGTTTGTTCCTGCCATCCCCCAGGCGCTCGCGCTCGGGGGCGATGACGAGGACATTTTCGCGATCGTCCGCCGGCAGGACGTCCTGCTGCATCATCCGTTCGATTCGTTTCAGCCGGTGATCGATCTGCTCGACAAAGCCGCGCACGATGGGCGCGTGCTGGCTATCAAATCATGTCTCTACCGCGTGGGCCGCAATTCACCGGTGGTGGAGGCGCTGCTGGAGGCCGCGCGCGAAGACAAGCAGGTGGCCGTGCTGGTGGAACTGAAGGCGCGCTTCGATGAAGAGAGCAACATCGAATGGGCGCGGGCTCTGGAAAGCGAAGGCGTGCATGTCGTCTACGGTTTGGTCGGCCTGAAGATTCATTGCAAGGTGACCATGATCGTGCGGCGCGAAGGCGACCGCATTGTGCGCTACGTTCATCTTTCCACTGGCAACTACAACGCCGTCACCGCGCATCTGTACACCGACCTCGGTCTGTTCACCGCCAACGAAGAAATCGCCGATGACGTTACCAATCTGTTCAACTACCTCACGGGTTACTCGGCCAAGTCGGATTATCAGAAGCTGCTGGTGGCGCCCGTGAATATGCGCGCTCGAGTCTTGTCGCTCATTGACCGTGAGATTGAGCACAGGAAACACGGGCGCGGAGGTCATTTGATTTTTAAGATGAACGCGCTCGTGGACCCGCCAATGATTCGCGCGATCTACCGCGCTTCGCAGGCCGGTGTGCGCGTGCAGTTACTGGTCCGTGGCATCTGCTGTCTGAAGCCAGGCATTCCCGGCGTCAGCGAGAACATCGAAGTGATCAGCCTTGTAGGCCGGTTCCTGGAACACAGCCGCATTTATTATTTCGCTAACGGCGGCGCGGAGCAGGTGTATATTGGCAGCGCGGATCTCATGCCGCGCAATATCGACCATCGGGTTGAGGTGCTGTTTCCCATTGAGGACGCAAAGCTCATCCGCACCATCAAGGCCGATGTGCTGGCTGTGTATTTCTCCGACACCGTGAAGGCTCGCCGCATGCTTCCCGATGGCACATATGCGCGCCGCAAGACCAACGGCGCGAAGAAAAGCTTCAACAGTCAGGAACGGCTGATTCGCCTGAGCCGGTACGAGAACGAAGAGTCGCGGCGGATTCGTTCCAAGCCGCACCCATAAACACTGGCCAGAAAGCTACTTTCTCTCGTTCCACGTCACGCTGACAGCGGTCTGCCCGTTTTGCGTGCCGAAGGTGACCACTACCTCGCGCTGTTTTCCGTCCGTTTCCGCGGACACGATGCCGCTGGAGGAACTGCCGCTTGTAAACAGGCTGCTGTTGGTTACTTTCAGTCCGCCGGAAGCCAGCGAGTCTTTGTAATACGATTGAACCTTCTCCACCGAATCGCCGGTCGTAAAGGTGAACTGGGCGCTCTTGCGCTGCGCGTCCTCGGAGGTAACGGTGGCCTTTGGCTGAGAGCCCGGATACGACGGCAGCCACGATGGCATGTTCACCTGCCCGCCCGCTCCGATGCGGATGCTTCCATCCTTTGTGGCCGCCTCGAACGTGCCGGTGTCACCGTTGCCGGAAGCGCTCAGAGTGACGGCTTCCTTGCCTTCCTCCTGCATTGTGAACCTGCCCCTTTTGGCGTCCTCGAAATTCACAATGAAGTTCTTGTTCTGCTTCGAATCGTGAATGCGAATGATGCCGTGATCGTCGTCCTCGGAAATGATGGTCAGATCTGGATTCGCGGCCACGCCCATCTTCGCGACGGCAACGGCTGGGTTGCGCCGCAGCAAATCGGGATCGATCCCGGCCTGCCTGGCTTTGTGCACGGCATACCAGCCCAGGCCGAC
>Ga0187887_10002273_pt1 | contig 15505 bp, 21 predicted proteins | sample June2016WEW_7_10_FD_132977 | JGI IMG/M metagenome (GOLD analysis project Ga0187887, IMG submission 132977) | Peatland microbial communities from SPRUCE experiment site at the Marcell Experimental Forest, Minnesota, USA - June2016WEW_7_10 | ecosystem: Environmental > Terrestrial > Soil >...
ATGCATGCGATGGTGCTAAAGAAAATTGGAACTGCTCTTGAATGGACGGAGCTCACCGATCCACAACCGGAACCGGGTGAGATTCGCGTGAAGGTGGCCGCCTGCGGTGTGTGCCGCACCGACCTGCATGTCGTGGATGGCGAATTACCGGACCCGAAAGTGCCAATCATTCCAGGGCACGAAATTGTTGGCCGAATTGATTTGCTTGGGGCTGGTGTCAAAGGGTTGAAAATTGGTGAGCGGGTCGGCATTCCCTGGCTCGGTCACACTTGCGGCGTCTGTCCGTATTGTATCGGCGGCCAGGAAAATCTGTGCGATCATCCGCTTTTCACCGGTTACACCCGCAACGGCGGCTTTGCGACCATGGCCATCGCCGATGCCCGTTTTGCCTTTCCCCTCGGCGAAGCGGGTAGGGATGCGGCACTCGCCCCATTGCTCTGCGCCGGACTGATCGGCTGGCGTTCCCTGGGCATCGCCGGGAATGGCAAAAACATCGGCCTCTACGGCTTTGGCGCGGCTGCCCACATCCTGGCACAGGTCATAAAATGGCAGGGGCGGTCCGCGTTTGCCTTCACGCGTCCGGGAGATGTTACTGCTCAAACCTTTGCTCGAAGCCTCGGCGTAATTTGGGCCGGCGGTTCCGACGAGCTGCCGCCGGAGCCGCTCGACGCGGCAATTATTTTTGCAACCGTGGGCGATCTCGTGCCGCTGGCATTAAAGGCGGTTCGCAAGGGCGGCCGCGTCGTTTGTGCAGGCATTCACATGAGCGATATCCCAGGTTTCCCCTATCGGTTGCTTTGGGAAGAGCGGCAGCTTGTATCGGTCGCCAATCTCACGCGTCCGGACGGGATTGAATTTCTGCGCCTGGCACCGGAGATGGGAATCGTCACCAACACCACAAGCTATCCACTCAACCAGGCCAACCAGGCACTCGCTGATCTCCGCGCCGGGCGTTTTGAAGGCGCGGCGGTTCTCGTGCCCTGAGTGCGACCGGCATTCGTTTTTTGGCTTACGGTCGGGTTTCACCCCATAGCGCCCGCAAGATTCCCAGATGATGCTTCTGATCATGGATAATAAAAGCTGGCTTGTCGAAGTGGAGGCTGCGGCCCGCATCTGGGCGGGGGCGATCGTCGCGCCCGACTTGATCGTGGGGCATACCGTGTGGATGAGCGTGGCCCGCAAATAAAGCAAAGAACACTTTCCCGTCAGGTTGACGGTTAACAAACACAAAACCAAAACGAACGGATTATATGACCACACTCGAAATCAAAGGCGACTGGAACATCACCAAGGGAAAATTGAAACAGAAATGGGCGAAGCTCACGGATAATGATCTCCGTTACACTGAAGGCCAGCAGGAAGAACTGGTCGGCCGGATTCAAAAGCTCACCGGCGAGACGCGTGAAGTGGTTGAAAACACGATCAAGGAATACTCCTCTGCCTGCGGTTGCAAGTAAGCGGACATTTTCAGGCTGCTAACACATGAATCCCAAGGCCCTAACATGAAAGACCCAGTCTATAAACTCATTGAACTGACCGGCACCTCAACCACGTCCATGGAAGACGCGGTGGAAAAGGCCATTAAACGGGCGCACAAAACCATAAACAACCTGCGCTGGTTTCAGGTGATCGAAACCCGTGGCAACATCGAAAAGGGAAGAGTGAATCATTGGCAGGTGACCATCAAGGTCGGTTTCGCCGTGAATGAATGAACGGACGGTAAATCGCTAAACGTAAATAGCCACCATGCCCCAAGACGATAAATCCAGTTACACCGACAAACAGAAACGGCAGGCCGCTCACATCCAAGCCGGTTACGAAAAACGCGGTGTCAGTGTCAAAACTGCGGAAGCACGGGCCTGGGCCACCGTGAACAAACTCACCGGTGGCGGAAAACACGGCGGCTCCGGAAGGAAGCGTCACCCATCAACGTAGCCGGCGCACCGTTGAACCGTTATTCGCGCGGCAAGAAAAAGAAATGAATCATCTGGAACCAAAGCCAAAAACCAGGATTGCCCAAGGATTGGCCGCTTCCGCCCATTTGCAATCCGTCGATTGAAGTGGCAGCCAAAAACCAGGCAGCCCAATTAAGTAGTCGCATTTGTTTGGTGTCGCCATATGGTTACCAATCTTTTATAAAGCCAACCGGCATGGCCACAACCGACGCGAGCAACCAACCCAAGCCAGTTCTCCAACGCAACCCCAAGGCCAGCGACCGGGCAACTCTCGCCGCCATTGCGCATCAGGCCATGATGGAGCGCGGCTTGGAACCGGATTTTTCGGTGGCGGCGAAACAAGAGCTGGCGGCCATCGGCGGACCGGCCAGGGCGATTGATTCCATGCGGGACCTGCGTGGCCGCCTCTGGGCGTCCATTGACAACGACGACTCCCGCGACCTCGACCAGCTCACCGTCGCCGAACCGCTCGCGGACGGACAGGTCAGAATTCTCGTGGCGGTCGCGGATGTGGACGCCCTGGTGCACAAAGGCTCGGCGCTCGACGGCCATGCGGCGCGCAACACCACCTCCGTTTATACGCCCGCCGCGATTTTCCCCATGCTACCGGTGATGCTGTCCACCAACCTGACCTCGTTGAACGAGGATCAGGACCGCATCGCCATAGTGGCGGACATGATCTTCAAAGAGGACGGTTCGCTCGCCACGTCAGAACTTTACCGGGCCCAGGTTCACAACCGCGCAAAACTGGCTTACAACAGCGTCGCCGCGTGGCTGACCGGCACCGGCCCGGCTCCAAAACGAGTCGCGGAGATTCCTGGACTCGACGAAAACCTTCGTCTTCAGGACCGGGTCGCGCAACGGCTCACAGGGCTGCGCCATCATCACGGGGCGCTCAGTTTGGAGTCGCTGGAGTCGCAGGCAATTTTCGCCGGCGACGCGCTTTCCACCCTTGAACTGGATCAGACAAACCGGGCGACGCAGTTGATCGAGGAATTCATGGTGGCGGCGAACGGGGTGACGGCCATCTACCTCGCCTCGAAAAAGTTTCCATCCCTCCGCCGCGTCCTGCGTGATCCCGAACGTTGGGCGCGTATTGTTGAACTCGCGGCGGCACTCAAGGAACAACTTCCCGCCGCACCGGATGCCGTCGCGCTCGAAGGTTTTCTGACCCGTCGCCGCACGGCTGCTCCGGAGAAGTTTGCCGATCTTTCCCTGTCGGTCATCAAGCTCATCGGTCGCGGCGAATACGCGCTCGATCTTTCCGGCGGCGAGGCGCCCGGACACTTCGCGCTGGCGGTAAAGGATTACACGCATTCCACCGCACCAAACCGTCGCTTCCCTGATCTCATCACGCAACGGCTTTTGAAAGCCGCGCTGGCCGGTGCGCCGCTGCCCTATACCATCCCGGAACTGACGGAACTCGCAAAACATTGCACCGATCAGGAAGATGCCGCCACCAAGGTTGAGCGGCAGGTCAACAAGTCCGCCGCCGCACTGCTGCTATCTGGAAAGATCGGGCAACAGTTCGACGCCATCGTCACCGGCGCGGCGGACAAAGGCACCTGGGTTCGGCTGCTCCAGCCGCCGATCGAAGGCCGGCTTACGCTCGGTTTTCAGGGACTCAAAGTGGGCGACCGCGTTCGCGTCAAACTCATCCACACCGATGTCCAACGCGGTTTCATAGATTTCGGCCGCGCCTGACGTTGCCCGGACCAGATGGCTGCTCGCGCGGTGCCCATTCGCCGCAGTTGTTCAATTCCATCGGCTTGATTCTGCCGGTTGTAAGTGAAATCACACCGCCGGTGCTTCACAAAAAGCATCTGATTGCAGGTCGGGTTATACCCCATAGCAGGCATTTGGTTGTCCAGCGATGCTTACCGCATGAAACCAAACAAGTTTTCACCGAACGCAGACCAGAAGCTGGCCCGGGCGCCAAAAAACGCCACCCGTGTGGGTTTAAATAAAAGTAAAACACCTTTGGCACCATTGCCGGGGGCGGCTGCCCGCCGGGCCTGCAGCGTTTATAAATACCAAGGTTCGCAGCCTGGTCATGAGGTAAAACGCTGGCGGGAGGCCGAGGCGCAATTGTTCGATGGAGTTGAACGCGAAACCCAAATGCATCCGGGTTCGTCACTTTTCATAACCGAACATTAATAAGTCATTTTTTATGAAACACCATAAGTTATCCAAAACTGAATCCGAGATCATTGGCCATGGGCCAACATCTGTCGCCGGCCCGAACAAGAGTGAAATTAATTTCTCGCCCTCGCCAGACGAGGTGGCCAGGAAAGCTTACTTTGCTTATGAGAATGAGGGTTCTCAGCCCGGTCACGAGGTGCAGCATTGGCTCAAGGCAGAGGCGGATTTGATCGCGGAACGCAATCTTACCCGGGTTCACGGTTTTCATAACCGGACATAAATTAATTTTCCGGCACAAAAACATGAACACACCCATCATTGACCGGGACCTGTCCAAGCAGGCGCCGCACAGTCCGCGGGAACGCATCGGCGGATTCGCCATCGCGTGCCGGGCCGTGGACAAATGCCGCGCCAGTCTGGCGGGCTCGCTCGGCGAATATCACTACGATTGTCCACTGGACAACCGGCTCTTCAGTTTCAAGGGCATCACCGGCGACCAGTTCAAAGTCGCCGTCAAGGTCGCGAAAAATTATGACGACGTTGGCGCCTGGCTGCTGGCCCACGGCACGGCTAAGACGCCACCGGAAATCGAGGATTGGTCGGATGATCAGGAAGCCGGCAGCCCGATGAAAAATCCGGAGAAACGCGCCCGCTTTATTGAGAACTGTCATCAACTCGGCCTCGATCCGGACAAGACCACCACGTTTGACTGGTTGGAAGCAGATGATCGTTTCAGTTTCCGCAGTGCGACCGAATAACCTTGGTTAACCGGACAACCGACCAGCAACCACGAAGAATTAATTTATGAAAAATCACACCAACAAAGTTGCGGCCCCGCCACAAACTTCGGTTTTTCCGCAAACCCTGCATGAATTGCGGCCCCCTCACGATAAACCGATGCCCAATCCAAAACCCAAAAAACGGGACAACATATTTTCCAAATCCCGGGACGTGCGCGAGGATCGCGGCACGCGCGAAATGAAAACGTCGCACAACGACCAAACCTTTCACGCGCGGTAATTTTTAATTTATGAAAACAAATCCACTCAAAGAAGGTGCGCTGACTGAAAAATCCGCCGGTCTCGGCACGGTTACCCCCAAGATGGTACGGGCCCGGGCGGCGGAGTTGGCGGTCATTGACGGTCACTTGTCGAGCGACGCGACCAAATCTCATTATGCGCGGGCCAAACGGGAGCTGACCGGCGAACCGGATATGGATCCGAAAGATGCGATTCTTGAATCCGCACCCGAGGCTGAACGCTGGGATCCGGTTCCTGGCTCCACGGGGCAAAAAGTTCCAGCAACTCCGAGCGAAGATGAAGACGATGAAGGGCGAAGTGATAAGGAAAGGCTCGTCGAAGGCGGAATCGCCGAAGCAGAGATTGAGCAAAGTTTCCAAGCCGCCAAAGCTGCTGCCAAAAAGGATTCATGAGTCCGCCGGCAGTTCACGTTCCGCAGACGGGACCGGTCGCACCGGTTCCGGATGTGCCGGCTTTAAGCTTCGCCCCGGCTCAATCGCTTTATGCACTCATCGAACAACAGCTGTTTTTTAAGGGATTAAACCCCCAGCAGCTTCAACGGCTCGCCGGTTCGGCCTTGAAAATGAAATTTGAAACCGGTGCGAGCATTTTTGAGGAGGGAAGCCCCGCCAACCGGTTTTATCTGATATTAACCGGCCGGGTGGAGCTGGCATCGGAAATGGAAGACCGGAATGTGATTCCCATTCAAACTCTTGGGCCGGGCGACGACTTGGGTTGGTCCTGGCTTTTTCCTCCCTATTACACACATTTCAGTGCGCGCGCCTTGGAGCCAACCACCACGATATTTTTCTATGGGACCAGGCTGCGTGAACAGTGCGAACAAGACCACGAACTGGGCTACCAGGTCATGAAGCGAATCGCCGAGGTGGCGACCCAATCGCTCCGGGCCACCCAGCGACGTTTAATGCAATACATTGACAAAAATATTCCCGAGCAACCATGAAACCGCGGTGCCAGACATCGACAACGCCCGGACGCAGTCTTCGGCCTTTTTCCCGGGGAAAAAGTTGGCAAGAGGGTGGTCAGGTTCAGTTGAGCCTTTTTGCGTGATGTGCTGGTCGTTCCACTTGTAGAGCTGCCCGGTGCGCGGAAGTGCATGGTATGAAGCGGGAGCGATGAACATGATTCACTGGTTGCATTCTTTACTGCCTCATATTCCTCATTACGGATATGTGCTGGTGTTCATCGTTGCGTTTTTGAACAACCTCGGCGTTCCGCTGCCGGGAGAAACGATTCTATTGGGGGCCGGATTTGTTTTGGCGAAAACCGCGGATTCATTGTGGCAACCCGTGGTGGCTGGAACCGTGGCCTGTATTCTGGGCGGCCTCATTGCCTTCGGGCTGGGGCGGCGGTTGGGCCATGCCCGTCTCGAAAAAATCCACTGGCTTCATCTCACACCGGAACGGATGCAGTGGCCGGAACAATTTTTCAAACGTCATGGCGCCAAGACGGTTTTTATCGCGCGGTTCATCTTCCTTTTTCCTCCCGTCGTGGTGAATTTGCTGGCCGGCATGTCAAAAATGCGATGGCGTACCTTTCTGTTTTACAATGTCACGGGATCGGCGGCTTATACCACCACTTACATCCTGATCGGATATTTTCTTGGGAAGCAATGGAAGCTGCTCGAAGCCTGGTTGGGCCCCACGGCGCTTTACTTGATGCTCGGGGGACTGGCCCTTGTGGTTGTCACCGTGATTTTCAGACGTTCTTTGGCCGGTTATTCGGCGTGCCTTTTTGCCAAAAAGCATCAGCAGAAATAAAGGATGGTGGGTGAACACCCGCCGGTGCCCGCCAAGGCCTGTGCCACATGTCTGGTCCGGCCTCTCCCCGGCAATGAATGAATTTTAGCCACCAAGCCCAGGGTAACCGTAACCCGGAATATTTTTCATAATTACGGTCATCAAGGTGGCGCGAACCGTGAGGGTTTCCGTCTCCGCATCCAATAAAAACGGATTGACCGTGACTGAACATTTCTCGGTTAAGAGTCGTTGCGATGAAAAAACCAACATGCGTTGGGATGGATTTTGTTTGCGTTGATGGAGTGTGCCGGCCGGTTCCCGGGTTCGCGAGAGGTTGCTTTTGCTCATGTTATAACCAGTAAGACGAACGTCCGGCGAACGCTATGGGGTGTTCACCCCATTGTTTACGGTGGCCAAAAGCGACACTTTCGGATTATGGGCGACGTTGTCCTCGAAATCAAAAACCTGACCCGCCGCTTCGGCGCGTTCACGGCGGTGGATGCGCTGACGCTTTCGGTCAACGCCGGCGAGGTTTTCGGCCTGCTCGGCTCCAATGGGGCGGGCAAGACCACCACAATCAAGATGCTCACCACGCTCTTGCCGCCCACGTCGGGCGAGGCGCGCGTGGCCGGCTTCTCCATCACCACCCAGCCGGTCGGTGTCCGCCGCGTCATCGGTTATGTACCGCAGTCGGTCTCCGTGGACGGTTCACTCACCGGCTACGAAAATCTGCTCATTTTCGCCAAACTTTACGACCTGCCACACCGCGAGCAGCCCGCACGCATCAAGGAGGCATTGGAGTTCATGAACCTCACGGCCGATGCCGGACGTCTGGTGAGTGAATACTCCGGCGGCATGGTCCGCCGCCTGGAAATCGCCCAGTCCACGTTGCATCGTCCCAAGGTGCTTTTCCTCGATGAACCGACCGTCGGGCTGGATCCCATTGCGCGCGACGCGGTCTGGAAACATCTCGTGGATATGCGGGCCAACTATGGCACGACGTTGTTTTTCACCACTCATTATCTGGAGGAGGCGGAGAGCCATTGTGATCGCATCGCGATCATGCACCTGGGCAAGGTGGCGGCGCTCGGCACGTGCCGAGAACTCGAAACCTCGCTGGGCACCGGCCATACGTTGAATGACGTCTTCGTCCATTATGCCGGCAGTGCGCTGGATAGCGGCAACAATTTCCGCGCCGTCTCCGCCGAACGCGCCACGGCGCAGCGCCTGGGTTGACTTATGACCGCCACCACTTTCATCCACCCCTTTAGCGGCTTCATCGAGAAGACGCTGGTCATCACCGAATTTGAGTTGCGCAAGTTGCGCCACGATTTCACGGAACTCGTCACCCGCGCCCTTCAGCCCGCCCTCTGGCTGCTCATCTTCGGTCAGGTGTTTTCACGCAGCGGGATGATGCACACGGGTAATATTCCCTATCTGGACTTCATTGCTCCCGGCATCCTGGCGCAAAGCGTTCTCTTCGTGGCCATTTTTTACGGCATCAACGTCATCTGGGAACGCGATCTCGGCATTGTGCAGAAATTTCTCGCCAGCCCAACTCCGCGCGCCGCGCTGGTGCTCGGCAAGGGTTTCTCCGCCGGTTTCCGTACGCTCTCGCAGGCGGCCATCGTTTACGGCCTCTCGCTGTTGCTCGGGGTGAAGCTGAATTGGAGCCCGCTCGCGCTCCTCAACGTGCTGATCATCGTGGTCCTGGCCGCGACGCTGTTCTCGACGTTTTCGCTCATCATTGCGTGCATTGTGAAGACACGCGAACGGTTCATGGGCGTCGGCCAGGTGCTGACCATGCCGCTCTTTTTTGCGAGCAACGCGATTTATCCCACCGAAATCATGCCCGGATGGCTGAAGACCATTTCTCATCTGAATCCGCTGACTTACGTCGTGGATGCCCTGCGCACGTTCATGCTGGCTGGCAGCACGAGCACCTTCGGTCTGGGCTTTGACTATGCGATCATCCTCCTGACCACGACCATCCTGGTCATCATCGGCGCGCGATTGTATCCCCGTCTGGCCACCTAAAATCCACCCAGCCAGTCAATGCTTGTGAATACTCGAACCGAAACCGCCCTTCCAGGGACGCCGAAACGCGTCGGCATCGCTGCCGACCACGGCGGTTACGAGTTGAAGGAATATCTGGCCGGGCAATTGCGCGAAGCCGGTCATGAAGTGGTTGACTTCGGCGACGGGCGGCCGAAGGAGGAGGATGATTATCCGGATTTCATCGTGCCGCTGGCGCGCGCGGTGGCCTCCGGGACGGTGAAACGCGGCATTGGAATCTGCGGAAGTGGTGTCGGGGCCTCCGTTTGCGCGAACAAAGTGGCGGGGGTTCGGGCCTGCCTGATTCACGAAACCTTTTCGGCGCATCAAGGTGTCGAGGACGACGATTTAAACCTGATCTGTTTTGGCGGCCTCGTGATCGGCCACGCCTTTGCCTGGGAATTGTTGCAGACCTTTCTCGCCGCGAAATTCACCGGAGCCGATCGTCATTGTCGCCGATTGACCAAAGTGGCCAATTTGGAAAACCAACCATGAGCGCAGCAAATGTTATGACATCCAAACCAATACCCGTTAGAAACTCGAAGAATTATTACCTGCCCACAGAAATTGAAGGGTTCGATTCCCTGGCGGAGCTGGCGCTGGATTTACGTTGGTCGTGGAATCACGCCACCGATGACGTGTGGCGACAGCTGGATCCCGTGCTGTGGGATTTTACCCAAAACCCCTGGGTGGTTCTGCAGACCGTCTCCCAGGACAAACTTAAAGGCGTGTTGGCCAATCCCACCTTCCGCAAAAAGATTGATGACCTGCTGCAGGCCAAACGTCGGGCGGCGGAGACGCCCGCATGGTTTCAGAAAAGCCATCCGCAGTCGCCCTTGAAGTGTGTCGCGTATTTCAGCATGGAATACATGTTGAGCGAGGCGCTGCCCATTTACTCGGGCGGGCTGGGCAATGTGGCCGGCGATCAGCTCAAAGCCGCCAGCGACCTGGGCGTGCCGGTGATCGGTGTGGGGCTGCTCTACCAGCAAGGCTATTTTCGCCAGGTGATTGACAAGGACGGGACGCAACAGGCCCTTTATCCGTATAACGACCCCGGGCAGTTGCCCATCACGCCGTTGCGCCAGGCGAATGGCGAATGGTTGCGATTGGAGATCACCTTGCCCGGCTATTCGGTCTGGCTGCGCGCCTGGGAGGTGCAGGTCGGTCGGGTGAAGCTTTACCTGCTGGACAGCAATGACGCGGCAAACTTTCCCGCGCATCGCGGAATTACCAGCGAATTGTATGGCGGCGGACCGGAGTTACGGCTCGTGCAGGAAATGGTGCTGGGCATCGGCGGCTGGCGGCTGCTCGCCGCGCTGGGCATCAAGCCGGATGTCTGTCACTTGAATGAAGGTCATGCCGCGTTTGCCGTATTGGAACGTGCCCGCAGCTTTATGCAGGAAAATGCGCAGTCTTTTGAAATCGCGCTGGCCGCCACGCGGGCGGGGAATCTCTTCACCACGCACACGGCCGTGGCCGCCGGGTTTGACCGCTTTACTCCGGCGCTCATCGAACAATACCTCGGTCATTATGCCACGCAGAAGCTTGGCATCACCCTCCGTGATTTTCTGGCCCTGGGCCGCCAGAATCCGGACGACGCGTCGGAGAGTTTCAACATGGCTTATCTGGCCGTCCGGGGCAGCGGGTCAGTGAATGGCGTGAGTCGCTTGCATGGGCAAGTCAGCCGGCAATTATTTTCGCCGCTGTTTCCACACTGGCCGGTGGACGAAGTGCCCGTCGGCTATGTGACCAACGGAGTTCATATGCCGACCTGGGATTCGGCTGCCGCGGATGAGCTTTGGACCAAGGCATGTGGCAAGGACCGCTGGCTGGGCAAGCCGGAAAATATGGAGCAGGACATTCGCCGCGTCTCCGACGACACCCTCTGGCAATTTCGGCTCGCCACCAGCAAATCGCTCGTGGAGTATGCCCGCGACCGTCTGGCCCGGCACTATGCCGCTGCCGGTGCGTCGCCGGAGAGGGTTGAGGAGGCAAAACATTTGTTTGATCCAAACGCCTTGACCCTGGGTTTTGCGCGACGCTTTGCGACCTACAAAAGACCCAATCTGCTGCTGCACGACCCGGAGCGGCTGTTGCGGCTGTTATCCAATCACGAGCGCCCGGTGCAAATCATCATTGCCGGCAAGGCGCATCCGGCCGACCTGGCGGGGCAAGCCCTGATTCAGAAATGGATCCAGTTCATTCGCCGACCGGAGGTCCGGCCGCATGCGATTTTCCTCAGCGATTACGACATGCATCTGACCGGTCGCCTGGTGCAGGGGGTGGATGTCTGGATCAACACACCCCGACGACCGTGGGAGGCGTGCGGGACGAGCGGCATGAAGGTGCTGGTCAACGGCGGCATCAATCTATCGGAACTGGACGGCTGGTGGGCGGAAGCCTTTACCACCGACCTCGGCTGGGCGCTGGGCGACGGACAGGAACATGGCAGCGATCAATCCTGGGACGCGGCCGAAGCCGAAGCGCTCTACGATCGGCTCGAACATGAGGTGATTCCGGAATTTTATACGCGAAATGACAAAGGTATTCCCACAGCCTGGGTCGCACGAATGCGTGAAAGCATGGCGCAATTGACTCCGCGTTTCTCCGCGACCCGCGCCGTGTGCGAATACACCGAACAGCATTATCTCCCGGCCGCCGCCGCCTGCCAATCGCGCGTGGCCAACCAGAACGCAATCGGCAAACACATGGTGGACTGGCGGAACGATCTGGACAAAAAATGGGCGTCGTTGCATCTTGGCAAAATGAAGCTGGCGACCCGCAATGGGACGCATGTGTTTGAGATTGAACTCGGTCACGACGGTCTCGACCCAACAGCAGTGCGGGTGGAGTTATACGCTGACGGAATCAAAGCGGGTGCTCCCGTGCGGCTGGAGATGACCCGCCTGCTTCCGGCCGCCGACAAGTCCGGCGGCAATATTTACAGTGCCACCGTGCCGTCGGCCCGTCCGCCGACGGACTACACGGTGCGAGTGATGCCGCGCTGCGACGGAGCAGCCATTCCGTTGGAAGCCCCGCGAATCTTATGGCAGCGATGATTTTAATTGAGCCAATAACATGAAAACATCGATCGAATACATCATCGTGGCGGTGCCTTTTCACGCCGATGCCGCAACCCACGATGAGCTGGCGCAAAAAGTGAATGAGCGGCTGACCGCCGGTTACGAACTGTTGGGTGGACCATTCCTCAGCGAAGCAATGATGTATCAGGCCATGATGAAACCCATTTACCAAACTTCCCGGGCATCGACCGCGTGAAAAAAAACATCCCGATCACAACCCTTTTCCTGGACATCGGCGGGGTCCTGCTGAACAACGGCTGGGATCACCTTGCCCGTCGGCGGGCGGCGAAACACTTCAAACTGGACTGGGCCGGGATGGAACAACGGCATGCCTTGAACTTTGAAACGCACGAGGTGGATAAACTTACTTTCAGTGAGTATTTGGACCGCGTGGTCTTCTACGAAAAACGTCCGTTCACGCGTGCCGAGTTTCGCCGTTTTATGTTCGCGCAATCGAAACCGGTCGCCGGGATGATTGAACTGGTCCGCCGCCTGAAAGTTAAATTCGGATTGAGGATTATCGTCGTCAGCAACGAATCGCGCGAACTAAATGCGTATCGAATTCGGAAGTTCAAGCTGGCCGGATTTGTTGACGCGTTTATTTCTTCCTGTTTCGTTCGTCTCCGAAAACCGGACGCGGATATTTTCAAACTGGCGTTGGACATCGCCCAGACACCCGCCCGGCAGATCGTCTATATCGAAAATACCCCGATGTTCGTCCAGGTCGCGGAAGGTTTTGGAATTCGAAGCATTCTGCACACGGATTACAAATCTACGTGCGCAAAACTGGCTTCATTGGGATTGCGGAATCACGTAGGAGACACCCATGAAAGCCGCTGACCCAAGCATCCTCACGATCAACGGCGGCTCGTCCAGCATCAAATTTGCACTCTACCATATCGCAGAACCATTGAAGCGGGGGCTGTACGGAAAGGTTGACCGCATCGGCCTGCGCGGAACGAATCTGGCGTTCCATGACCCGACCCAGAAACAGCCGGAGAGCCGCAACCTCATTGCCCCGGATCACAAATCAGCGGCGAATTCCCTGATCGACTGGCTCGAAAAGCAAATTGATTTCAAATCGGTCAAGGCGGTGGGACATCGGGTGGTGCATGGGATGAAACATACCGAGCCGGAGATTGTCACCCAGAAATTGCTGGATGAACTGCATCGCATCAGCCCGAACGACCCGGATCATCTGCCGCGCGAAATTGAACTGATCGAGACGTTCCGTCATCGCCATCCGAAACTGCCGCAGGTGGCCTGCTTCGACACGGCGTTTCACCAGACGATGCCACGCGTGGCCAAACTCCTGCCGATTCCGCGCCGATTCGATGCCAAGGGCATTCAACGCTACGGTTTCCACGGCTTGTCTTACGCGTATCTGATGGAAGAACTCGCGCGGCTCGGCGACCCGGCGGCGACGAAGGGCCGCGTGATCCTCGCGCATCTCGGCAACGGCGCCAGTCTGGCCGCGGTGCGCGACGGCAAGAGCATGGACACCAGCATGGGCTTTACCCCGACCGCGGGCCTGGTGATGAGCACCCGCACGGGCGATTTGGATCCCGGCCTCGCGCCGTATCTTGCGCGCACCGAGCAGATGACCACCAGCCAGTTTTACAAAATGGTCAATCACGAATCCGGGCTGCTTGGCGTCTCGGAGACCAGCTCCGACATGCGGGATTTGCTCGACCATGAAAAGCAGGATGTACGGGCGGGGGAAGCCGTGGCGCTGTTTTGTTACCAGGCAAAAAAATGGATCGGCTCCTTCGCCGCTGCACTCGGTGGCTTGGACACGCTCGTTTTCGCCGGCGGCATCGGTGAAAATGCGCCCGTTGTCCGCGCCCGGATCTGCGAAGGACTGGGCGTCTTCGGCATTGAATTGGATAAGTCGCGTAATGCGGAAACCGCGCCCGTGATTTCCATGCAAACCCATCGCGTCACCGTGAGGGTCATTCGCACGGACGAAGAACTGATGATTGCCCGCTCGGTTCTGCGTTCCTGTCCGGTGATCAGAGCGGGGAAAGGGAAACCAAATCAGCATTGATCCCCTCCGCAATCACCATTTGGAACATCATCCGAACATTATGAAAGCCACCCAAATCCTGCGCGACCTGGGCCAGAGCCTCTGGCTCGACAACATCACGCGCGACTTGTTGAACAGCGGCACCCTCAAACGCTACCTTGGCGAGCCGTCGGTGAGCGGGCTGACATCAAAAGATTGGAACCATGGTGCGGTGTCCTTCGGTTACCCCGCACGGCTCGGTCACACCCGGCCGCCGGGCGGGCGACAACGATTATGCCTTTCCCGGTGGGTTTCGCTTGTAGCCGCAGGCCGGCACCCGCCAAAGTACCACCCGTGCAACGCCTGATCCGGATAAGCGCAAAGAAATGCGGCTTGGTACCAGGAATAAAATGAAAAGCTGACAAGCATGAATGCAACAATCAAACCACTCACCCAACGCCCGGCTTGGAAAGCCCTCGCCGTGCATCACAAGCAAATCCAAAAACTGCCCCTGCGAAAACTGTTCGCTGAAGACGCCAAACGCGGCCAAAGATTCACGGCCGAGGCCGGCGGATTGTTTCTGGACTTCTCCAAAAATTGCATCACCGACCAGACGCTCAAGCTGCTCCGGCAACTGGCCGGGGAATCCGGTCTGCGCGGCAAAATGGACGCGATGTTTGGCGGCGAAAAAATCAACGTCACGGAAAACCGCGCCGTCCTGCACGTGGCGCTGCGCGCACCGAACGGAGCAAGTATCTTCGCGGATGGCAAGAACGTCGTGCCGGAAGTCCGCGCCGTGCTCGACAAGATGGCGAAGTTTTCCAATCGCGTCCGGAGCGGCGAATGGAAAGGGCATACCGGCAAACGCATCAAGAATGTCATCAACATCGGCATTGGTGGCTCCGATCTGGGTCCGGTCATGGCTTACGAGGCGCTGAAACATTACAGCGAGCGCCGCCTCACCTTCCACTTCATCTCGAATGTGGACGGGATGGATTTTGTGGAAGCCGTCCGCGATCTCGACCCGGCGGAAACGCTGTTCATTATTTCGTCAAAAACCTTCACGACACTGGAAACCATGACGAATGCGCAAAGCGCGTGCGACTGGCTGCTGGCCGGACTCGGCGGCGAGGTCAAAGCCGTGGCGAAACATTTCGTGGCGGTCTCGACCAATGCCGAAAAAGTTTCCGCGTTCGGCATCGATACGGCGAACATGTTCGGCTTCTGGGACTGGGTGGGCGGACGTTATTCAATGGACTCGGCCATCGGCCTTTCGACGATGCTCGCGGTTGGCCCGGACAATTTCCGCGCGCTGCTCGCCGGCTTTCACGAAATGGACGAACATTTCCGCACCGCGCCGTTTGAAAGGAACCTGCCGGTGCTGATGGGACTTCTGTCGGTTTGGAACAACGATTTTCTCGGCGCGCAAACCGTGGCCGTGCTGCCCTACGAACAATATCTGAAACGCTTTCCCGCGTATCTTCAG